>LKMJ01001608.1_pt1 | contig 20198 bp, 23 predicted proteins | sample 643391 | NCBI WGS metagenome assembly LKMJ01 (sample SAMN04112250, study PRJNA286221) | soda lake metagenome | biome: soda lake; feature: Kulunda Steppe; material: water; isolation source: sample PL-Br10 brine of Picturesque Lake | place: Russia: Kulunda steppe | collected 2010-07 | reverse complement strand
TTCCACGTGAGAAGCACCGCTCTACAGCCCTGGTGTTTTCCATGTATCGTTGTAGAACCGCTACTGGTGGTTGAGTTCCCCGACTCGTGGCATTTCTCGGTCGTTTACGTAGGCATTGGGGTAGATCCTCCGACGTCGTTGTTCTTTCCGGATCGCTTGTTCTTCGTCTTCAGTGGCTGTCCGGACAGATGCTGACGGTATTGGGTTTTGGATTGCGTTCAGCTGTCCGATCGCGTCCCCACGAGCAATCATGAACTCCCCTTCAACAGGAAGTAGTACTTCTACCATATGCTCCCGTTCTTCAGGGAGGATTTGTTGTGGGACTGTTTCAGCCCGCATACCGTGATTAACCAGTGGTTCTGTCAGGAGACCCGAGAACCCTTCTGGGAGCGATACGCCCCAAAGTGTATTCACTGACACAACATCCTTCCCATTCAATTCTGTTAGGGTAATGAGGCCCGCATTCTCTGGCTCGTCGGGGACAGTTAGTTCATACGTCTGAGAGTCCACTTCATCCACCCGGAATGTGAGAGGCGAAAAGAGCACCCACCCTGCAATCATTGCATCGTAGGCTGTAACATCTGTTCGGTACTTCATCTTGTTGTACCTGCGTGCCCCGGCCGATCCTTCCTGAGTTCGACGGTCGGCGTAGTCTTTAGCCCGAACAGGTGGTAGTGGGTTGACCCGGTGGGTCTCAGATTCCTCCTGGATGAAAAACCGAGCAGTGTGGGTGTCGTTCCCCTGCTCCGAATTAGTATCGGAGTTAGAGGTCTTGGATGGTTGCGATGACATTCACTGACTGGATATACTAAAACTGTGCAAATAAACCCTTTGAGAACTCCGATTCTACAGGTGGAGCAGGCCAAGTGCCTCAGGGCTTGCCCCAGAGACGGTTCACTTGAGATCGTCTTCCGTGTAATCGTCCCGGTACTTAATGAGATACGCGTAGTCGTCAGTGACTGGACTATTGATTGGGTTTACATCCCAACCGTTCTCTTTGAGCGTGCGGAGCTCGTTGAGTTTGGTAGCTGTCTTCTCGATCATGTCGTCGATGGATTCGGAGCCGTCCCACATCCATTTCGCTCGGCGAGTGATCAGGTCCGCAACGATATCGATGTTTTCGCTCAGGCAGTCCGGTTCTTCACAGTGGGTGACGGGGCCGCCGTGAACCTGGCCGATTCTCCCGCAGTCGTTGCACGTGTAGACGTATTCGTTGGGTTCAATTTCAGTCATGGGTTTAGTTTGAGGTGTGTTGTGAGGATTGTTACGCGCGGATATCTTGTGGTTCGACGTCGCCTTTGCTGAACGCGACGTGACTCGATCGAGTGGTGCAGTCAAAGTTCCAGCCGTTATCTTCTAGGGCCTCGAATAATTGGGCATAGAACTGGAGAGCTTCGGTGACCTCTTCGACGGTTTCTTCGTCGCCCGAGAAGAGACCGTACTTCAGGTATGTTTCGTAGTACTTTCCGCGGACATTCCGGTCGGTGTGACCACCGCAGTCTGGACACGATGGACGTCGCATTTGGGACATTGTACCCCAGACGTATCCGCAATGCTCGCACTCGATGACCTCTTCGGTGTCGATTGTGAACTCTTCCCCGTTATAGGTGATCGTCACGGTGGTGTCGTACTTGTTAGATCCTCCCTCCATTTCTAATTCGTCTACCCGTTAGAAACCAACCTACTAAAGGGTTTCTAATTACTCTCAAAATTAGAAAGAGGGGTGGGACCATGCTCATCATGCCCTGAAAACCAGATTTCCAACTTTATTAGTAGGTCACTGCACTAATGCTTTTGATGACCGACAGCGACAACCAGGGTTCCCAGACGGGCCTGAACGCTTACAGCACACCACCCGAATCCAACATCGAAGACAATCCCAGTGACGCCCTCAGCCTCGGACTCCAATTACTCGCTGCCGACGACGGTGCGGAGACAATCAGCACGCCGGGCGAAGGGAATGAACAGGCCAGACAAAAACACATCGACAACATCGAGGCCTTCCTAGGACACATTCACGCCCAATGGCACTCCCGGCACCGAGTCTTCCGTGATTGGATTGACCTCGTCCTTACCGCCCTCCAAGGCGATGAAGAGACCTACCAGCAAACTGCAGAACGGTACGAATCTACTACGAACTACGACCGGGATGACGACCGTCATCCGTTAACCCTCTTCAGCAACGCACTGGGAGATCTCATGGCCGGTGTCGAGAAAACAAACCGAGATCTTCTCGGTGATGTCTACATGACGATAGGCGAGCAATCCGACGAACTTGCTCAGCACTTCACACCGCACGCTGTCTCAGACCTCCTTGCGGCGAACGTAGCCAATGGCACAATGGATGGTAGTGACAGCTCAGGGAGTAGCGATGGGCCGCTCCCAGAGTTGACCGGGAAAAGCATCGCAGACCCTGCGTGTGGAAGTGGCCGGCTCCTTCTCGGCGTCGCCCGGCAACTTGAACAGGACTCGGATGTTGACTCCTTCTGGGTATACGGGAAAGACCTGGATTCAGTCTGCGCTAAAATGACGGTCATTAATCTGTACCTTCACGGCGTCAACGGGATTGTTGTCCACGGCGACTCCTTGAAAATGTCGGCTCATAATGCATGGGCCGTTCTACACACACCTCCACTCGGTGGCCGAATCGAGCAACTGCCTGCTGACGCCTTCGACATGGGCAAAAGCGCCGACTCCTGACCGGGCCACTGTCCATCCGGTCACACGGCCGTTGAATCAGACCAGGCACTGAGAACTGCAAGCCTTTACACGGCTCACCGCAGTACACTTCTTACATGGATGAGGATTCACCGCCAGTCCTCGCTGTAGACTGGGACGCTGCCGGAAACGAACCCCCAGAGATTGTGAAGTTGGCTGTCGAATACTACGGGACAAAACACGCAGCTAAGTACGTCGAGGACGACTTCCCACCTGCGTGGGAACCCGGAGGGGAAAAGTGGGGTGTTCTTACCCGAATTATCGACGAGCACGCCCAGTGGAACGTGCCCGGTCATGGCCCTCTTAACCCGACGTACGCAGATCTCGTCGGAACGACTGGACTTCAAGACGCACTGCGTGCGTACCGGGGAGACGCCGGTGTGCTTGATCGATTCCCACTCTTAGTTCCGTTGGACCCGGCATTAAAGACACAGGCAACAACACCGGCAGCAGTTCCAAACGCAGGCGTTGCCGTTGATTTCGATCGCCTCTCTACAACACAGGCTCCAGAAGAACACGAGTACAGTTTTGTAAACACCGATTTCGGGGCAGAACTCCACAGGCTTGTTAACGCCGCGGCTGCCATCGATGCCGCAGCTGAAACGATAGTTGATCCGGTTCCCGATCGGGATACTATTACCGGAGAGCCAGAACTCAAAGCCGGGCAATATGGCCCAGATTGGCTCGGGAACCTGTACATTACGGTCTGTCTCCCTGATGAGGCCTCTATTGAAGACCTACCTATAGAGGACCATCCCATCTCAATCGAAGACACACGCGAATTAGATGTCGTGGAGGGGATCGATCTTACACTCCGCCACGAACGATACACAGATATCCCGTGGGCCAGTGAGCCGTGGGGTGAAAGGACTCACGAACTGTTCGTTGACCTCAGAGCACGAAGTAATTTCATTGAAGCAGCATCGTTCTACTGGGTCGGTGATGATCTCGATGCGATGGTGGGAGACCAAACAGGCCTAGTCCCATCGGAAACTGATGTGGAATTCCCACCGAAGAGTGGAGAGACGTCCCCGGTTTACGAGCCCCCAATCGAGTTAGAGGATCAAGAGGGTGAACTTCGGTGGTTGACACTATTGATGCCTGGTGATTCTGAAAAACAACCAATTGGGATCTTCACAGAATCACCGCCGACTAGTGAGATGATCTTGCAAGCGGCCGTCCTTCTTGATGTTCAACAGTCCATGCGGAAGGGAGACGCTCAAGCCGTTTATCGCTGTAATTCCTGTGATGAGTGGACTCATTGGATGGGAACCAATGGATCTACAGCCGATGCTGATGCCGTCTTAGATCGTCTCGACTATGCGCATGCACAGGAATGTGGATGTGAGTGGGGGCCTCAATAAGTTATAGAGGAAGAAGTTGTCACATTTGAAGCTCTATTCGTAGTGTGGGAGACGAGTGCTTTTGCCGTCTGGACCGTTAGAATGTATTGACGAGTAACACATGATAGGGAGTGCTTGGTGGTGCGTGAGCAACTACGATTCATTGGGAACCAAACGCCGGGGGAGGGTCGATGATCGGTAAACCGATTGAGGGCCGCCCAGACAGATTCACATCCCGACCGTACTGCACGGGTGAGAATATGCCAGCACCAGGTGGTTGGGTTATTACCGCGACGTACCCTGACAAGATCGTCTGGGATTACTTTCCTGAGACGGGAATCCACGCGCATACCGCCAGCGACTACGTACTCGGATCAGACTCGCACGACTACCCTCCCTACAACGAACGTGAAGCAACAGCGGTGTTAGATCGATGCTGGGCTGAAGATCAGGAACCGTGGCGGGACGACCCGAGGTTCGAGTTGCACATCAACGGGGATCTCGTTCTAACACTCCGTGACCAACCACATGACGACCCTGCCCTCAATGCATGGTGGACCATCGTTACTGAAGTTCTGGACCGGATCGACCAAGATGGGAGTACAGAGGGATGTAGGAACGTTGTACGAGATTTGAAGAGCGAACACCTCGGAACGGAGCTGGTTAGCAAGCCTTCTTCCCGTCTCCGTAAGGGATAGTTCACATCAGTGGTTTTCTACGCACTCGGCTTTTACTCCAAGGTGTATGAGCGAGTCGCCTGTTGATTTCCCGGCTAAACTCTGCCGTCTCTGTGGACACCCAACATCTGATTGTGACTGTGAAACTGCTCAATGCCTTTGGTGCTTAGGCGAACAGCAGACCACCACATGTTCGAAGTGTGATGGTGAAGGAGTAACTCGCCCTGACCGCGTGTCCGTGATCCCCGACCGGGATGCATTTCGAATTCGTGAGTACCTACGTGAAACACCTGACCTCCGGAAAGGACGGTACACCGAAGCAGACATGGACCCGTTGGAGGGGTTGTGCTATCCGGCATCCGAAGCCTACTACCATGTGACGGGGAAGCACCTCGACGTGTATTGCTTGTCCTGGGACGACGTTGACCCGTCACTTGATGGAACGCACTGGTACTTACGAGACCCCGATTCTGGAGAATTCATTGATATTGGATTGCCGTTTACCCAAGTGACGGACTTACCGCCGTTCGAAGTAGGGCGACGGCGGGGATTCATGACTGGGAACACTCCCTCGAAGCGAACCGAAATGGTGTTGGAAGACCTTGGATTCAAATAGGTATATTTGACCGAGAGCGTCCATGAGCCAAACGTTTTAACGCAACCCGGTTTTCAGCGATATCATAGGAATGCCCCAGTGTCAAAATTGCGGTTCATTTGTCAGTTCACAATATGCGCGGGTCTTCGTCCCTGATGAGCTCGACAACCCTCGTGTCTGCCCTCACTGCACCGATAAAATCCGGGAAGGAGCAGAAGTCCGCGAGGCAAGATCTACCCGAAGAACCTAATCCATCGAGCTAATGATCAACTCATTAAACTGCGACCCATTACGGAACGCACGTTTTTATGATTCAGAGGTGAAGAATACAGTATGAGTTCCCAGACAAACAACGGTGATGAACGGAAGATACCTCTTCATCGGCGTGAACTCCACCGCCTTGAACCTGGTTCGGCCGTTTACGTCGTGTACCAGTCGAACCGAGGAAAGAAAGCCCGGAAGGAAAAAAGCGGTGAAATCACACTGGTGAAGCCACTCAGTGAAACCACGACATGCGTCCGATTCTACGATTCAGACGCAGAACGGCAAATCGAGGTAACACTCCGTGAAACTCTCGAAGAGAGCAAGGTCCGCTCACAGAAGACAGATTCGTGGAGCACGATCGGCACGCCTGTTCTTGTCGTGGCGACAGGGGACTCTCAATCGCCGGATCAATTGGAGCAGGACTACCTCATGGGGAAGAGGAATGGTGATTTCGACAGTGTGGTCGCAGCAGCTGAAATCAAAGAGTTCGAAGGGCCCGTCGCGTGGATGCTAGCAGTAAACCAGAACGGGTAGTGTCAGTGGAACCAAGGATCGCTGAGAATCACTTGATTGTGAACTCAGGCTCTTCGATCCACTCGGACCGACAATTTGACTCCGGGCACCGTGACGGGATGTTCAACAAGTGATCCCAATCGTCAAACCCACAATCACGACATTCTGCTGGCGCAACGTACAGTGTTTCATCCGTGGGGAGTGACTCGTTGACTTCAGCGATTTCATCAACGACCTGTGCAGGCGACAGTTGAACCCCGACATCATCCAGTGCCTCGCTAATCGCAGTCGCGCGGGCGCTGGGTCGGTCACGCAGCAGTTGCTTGATGCGCTGTCGTCGGGTCTGTGCATCAGCGATCGACATGAATATCAATAGGGGATGTCCCTATGGTCACTGTTTGTAGGGCAGTGAGTAAAACATTCGCCATCCATTCACGGGTTTCCGATAAGGCTGATATTTATAATCCGGCACTTGCTCAGTTATAGTAGGAGATACGCGACTCGGTGTCACGAGTCGTATCGGACTACTCTGCAATCATGGAACAACACGAACCTCCTGGGTATGATTCATACGAGGCGTGGCTAGGGAGTGACGAAGACATCGAGGACCTGTGGCAAACGAAGAACGGAGAGACGTTCGCTATTACTGAGACCGCAGTCTACCTTCCAGATGGAATCGGTCCCTTGGACGGAGAACAACGTGTGGCGTTCAGTGACTTGGACGGTTACGATGTTGACGTTGAGTACCTGAACAATCCGGTGAAACCGGCTATCCCCCTCGGATTCGGCGCTGTTTGCCTGCTCGCAGGATTTTTCGTCGGAGAAGGTGTTAGAGCCATCCTCCTTGCCGTTGGCGTTTTATCCCTCCTTGCAGCGACCATCTTCGTCATCCAGGAACGCAACACGGTCACAGCTCAGACGCACATTACCATTGAAATGGGTCGGTTCTCGGAGACAGTCACGATCGACGGTGACCTCGGTGACGAGGTGGGCTCGTTCCTCGAACCGCATTTCTAATCACCAGCCCGGAGTGGTCATGTTCCCGCCCTGAAGGGCGAGGCTTTCGCCTCGAATTTTCCGTAATCCCGCTGGAAATCCAGAGGTTCATACTGCTTGCTTCTGAATATCTCACGTAATGGAAAGTCGAGTGCAAGTCTCACCGGACCCGTCTACGGTTGAAGATTGGTTAGTTGAAAGTAAGCAGCGGAACGCATGTCTCTCGTTGTACGCCCGTTGTGAAGTCATGTATGACGGGCGAGCAACCGCGGAACTCGCGTCCGGCGACCGATTTATTCTTTGCAAGCCCGATGGTGCCTTTGTTGTTCACACCGAGTCAGGGTGTGACCCACAGAACTGGATGCCTCCGGGTGCAACGATATCTGTAAAAGAGACCGACCCACTGACTCTCAAGGTTGTTCGAAGTGACCCGAGCGAGCTCATTCAGGTGACCTGCGAAGAGGTCTACCACATATCGTTCATGCCGATGGATGATAACGCAGAGTTGAATCTACAGGGTTCCGAAGCCGACCTCCAGGAATACATCTACGATAATCCAGAAGTGATCGAAGACGGATTTCGAGCGACCGAAAAAGAGAAGGAAACCAAAGCCGGGCCTGTGGACATCTGGGGGTATGATACCAACGGCGAACCTGTCTTGTTAGAATTGAAGCGACGGACAGCTGGACCTGACGACGTAGACCAGCTTCGCCGGTACCTTGATCACTTAGACATGAATGTGCGTGGGATTCTCGTTGCACCATCGTTCAGTGACCGGTCGTTGAATCTGCTCGATGAACATGACCTGGAATCACGTGAGGTGGAACCACCCGCAGCGGGGCGAGACGAATACCACTCCCTTTCCGATTTCTAAAAACGAATCCCAAACGCCGCATCCGGTTACTCGTTATTCACGTCGGCTGTGTAGTCGCCGGCGAGTCGTCGTTGACCACCAAGACGTTGCGCACGCTTATCTTTCGCAGCGGCGACGTCGTCGTCCTCAAACCGATTGCTGTACGGGTTATCAGCACACTCGTCGCAAACACGAAGCGTTCGTCCCTCGTCGTAGCCGCGTCGCTGAACATGCAAGAATTGATCTTCGGGCATGATCCCACCGCAAAGCCGACAGTACGAGGAGTCCGTGGCGTCGGCAATCTCTAACGCGACGATGTCGTAGTAGTCCAGGTGAGGCTCGTGGATACCGAGGTGCCGCGCTCGGGAATAGAAGAACGTGTAGTAGCCAAAGCCGGCGATCGTGTCGAAATCCACAAGATGGGCGTCACAACGCATCCCTGCCATGTCCTTGAGGTGATCCGCGTCCCGGTCATCGTTATGTGAATTGTCAGGGTCCCATTCTGGGTCCATGCCGGTCGGGTACCCCTTCATCCAATTCAACTTCGTCTTGCGGAGGCGCTCCTGCTCGATGCTCTCTTGGAGGGTTGTGAGAATTTCGTGTCGGGCATCGTGGGCCGGGTTCCTCGTTGTGAGTTCCGGGTACGCATCTAGATTTTGATCGAAAATTGCAGCCCGAAGTGATTCAGGGTGCGGGATCTCGAACTCAATGACCGTTTCTGGTAGAGGGTTGCTGTACATGAACGTGCCATCACACCACTCAATCTCGCTATCAGTGAGTTCGCGCTCTTCGATGAGAACCTCGGCGTAGATGCCGTTTGCACCGTGGATGTGGAACGAGTCACTCCCATCTGGGTGTGCAGCGGTTCCGACTCGGACACGATCTTTTCCGACGGGTTCCGTGAAAAGGTCGTCGTATTCTCTGGTGAGGGGGTTTGTTGAACGGTAGTCAGCGATGTCCATCCATCGCCTCGTGACGACCGAGAGACGGTCCCCGCGATCCTCTACTCTGTAGATGGAATCTGGCATGGTAGCGTCTGTACAAGATGTTCTGTGTAGACGCGTAATAACGCTCGGATTCTTGGAGACGGGGTGAATTCAGAATTGAGTACGTAGGAGTGGCTGAGTTGTAACAACAGGGCTACTTCATGCCGCTGTCGTCAATAACGAACTCCCAGGTGACCGGGCGGGTGTCGCTGACACCGTGAACAGTTGCTAAGCGTTTGTGTGGCGGTTCAACGCTTCCGTACCCGATCCGGGAAACCCATTCATCAGCAGGCTTTGGGCTCGGTGATTCGTAGACCATCGGGCCATTCTGAACTGGCTCACGTTTCGATTCGTGGTAGTGACCTCTATACCCGACGTCGAAGTCTTGTTCGTTGAGCCATCCTCGCCACTTGTTCCTTCCGGAGCTGGTGCCGATGTGTTCGAGGCTGTCTTGGCCGTGTGTCAGGAAGCCTTTCCAGGTGCCGCCGCGCATTGAGAACGTCCGGAACCAGGTGGCTTCTGCGGTGGTGAACTGGATGTTGTCGTATGAGCTTTCCCGGAGGCGATCATCAACCCAACGGTAACAGACAAGGTCCATGTTTGCCTGTTTGCTAACGCCGGATGCGCGTGTCTTACCGTGGTTTCCGGGTTGGCAGACGACATTGACGGTGTCGAAGTGCTCGGCAAAGCTCTTGATTTGACGGGTCATCACGTTGACGGCGTCTGTCATTTGATCGGCCAGCATCGTTTCGATGTCGTAAGCCTGGCCGTCGTAGATGTTTTCATTCGTAATCATGTCCCCGCCGTAGAGGACGTGGACGGTGTCGAATTCGGCGATGTTCGCCATCAGATTCCGGAGATCTAATGTTTTCTGCGTGATGTGATTCATCACGTCAATTGCGATTTCCGTGTTATAGATGTCGTTGCCGTACTGGTCCTCGACGACATCACCTATGTGGAGGTCGGTGACGTGAAGCACCATGTCCTCGTTACCGGGTGACGGTTTCTGCGGGGCAATGAGTTCATCTTTCCCTTTGAGCCGTCGGAGGACTGTTTGTTCAAGCCCTGTGACGAAGTCGTTCGCCTCTCTCGTTTTCTGCCCAGTGTTCTTGGTGCTTACCCGTCGGGTCTTCGGGTTATCCGGTGCTGCGTACACGCCGTTTGCTTGGTCGTAGGGTAAGTGGATACCCTTTGCACGAATTTCAGCGACGTGGTCATGGATCGTTGAGGTAGTAACCCCGAGCCGTTCTGCCAACTCTGGACCGCCTGCTGGCAGGTGGTGGAGGAGTTCTCGTTGTCGTTCGCTAAGCTCAGTCATGGTTGTTTGCGCTCTGGTGGCTTGCAGTCCTGGCAGGTGGTGTGCCAGGTCTTACTACTCAGTTTGCACAAACGCATATAAACATCTGGCAATTGGCAGCGCAGCCCCTACAAAAACCATATGATTTCAACCAAACTCCCTCATTTTGTGCAAATGCTAAATCGTGGGAGAATAGCACACCACCAATCGCTATCGGAAAATCACATCCGTGCTACCACATCAGGGTCAGGATATACAACGAAATCTGCACCGCATTGTACAGCGCATGAGCTAATGTCACTGATACTAAATCCCGAGTCTCAGCGTACACCACACCAAAAATCACCGACCCAAGAAAAATAATCGTCACTGGCACCGCCGCCTCGACGACCGTTCCGAGGAATAAATACCCCGGTATGTGTGCCACCGCGAACAACGTACTTGTCACAAGAATAGCGCTCACGGTACTGAACGTCTCCGCCAACCGTTTCTGCACTACATTCCGGAAGAGGAACTCCTCCGCAGGCGCATTAAACAGAAACACGATTAAGAGAAACAGTAGCGCCATCTGCATGTCACTCCCAATCTCATCAGTCACCCAACTTTCCCCAGTCGGGATCTCAAGGAAAGTCGAAACAATACTCAGCACCAACATCACGGCGAATGCAACCCCTGCACCGAGAACCGCATACTTTGCAGTTCTTAACGTCGGTTTCTGCAGGTCAATGTACGAAACTCCACGAGATGTCGTCACCAAGTACACTACTCCAGCTGCAAACATCCCGGCAAACGACATAGCGATCGTTACCGACATCCACAGATTCGATACCGTCCCCGTAGTCATTTCCGCCCGAAAGTATGGAAAGACTGCAAGTAATTCGCCGAGTACGAGAGCGAACAAAATCACAACTGTCACAGACAGTACTGCCTTGAATCGACCTGAAACATCGAACTGAGACGGAGTCCTATGTCGGTCCAACTCGTCCATGCAACAATTGATGAAATGAACCGCTTTGAAACATCGGCCTCTGGGAGAACAACACCAACTCTTTAGCCGCTCCACTCCGAATTCAGGGATACAATGAGTTCAGCGACAACCGACAAGGAAGAACTCCGGGAACGGATCACTCGATTCCTTCAGACTAACTTCCCGCAGATCAAGATGCACGGCGGGAGCGCCGCCATCCAGAAACTCGACCTTGAGAACGGAGAAGTCTCAATCCAGCTCGGTGGGGCCTGTAGTGGCTGCGGGATTTCTCCGATGACTATTCAAGCGCTCAAATCCCGACTCCCCCAAGAAATCCCGGAGATAAACACAGTTCACGCTGACACCGGTGAGGGTAACTCAGGTGGGATGTCGCCAAGTTTCCCCGGTGATACCGTCAATGACGATGATGAAGACACTGCAGCGCCGTTCTAATCCCGAATTTCATACACTTCTTTCAAACCCTCGTGTTTAAAGTGGTGAATCCTCTTCATTTCGAATAGGCGTGCACGTTTCACACGACCGAGCCATCTTAGCGTTTATTATCTGGATGGTTCTCATCTCCCAGGTCCTCCTATACCCTGGACTGGAAGATCTCATCGATGCTCTAAGTGTTAGTACTTCCCTCGAAGCGGGCATGTGGTTCCTTGTAGCTGAGTTTACCGCGTTCGTTATCTTCGCTGGAGTTTGGGGCGCGATAAGCGACATCACCGGTCGCCGCGTCCCTTGGATTATTCTCGGTGGGATCGGGGGTGCGGTTTCTTACAGTGCGCTCATCATTTTCGCTCCGTACGGAATCCCGTTCGAAGCTATTCTTGCAATCCGAGTGTTTGGGGGTGCCTTCATCATCGGTGCTTTCTCTTTGGCGATGACAATGCTCCTCGATCTTACCGGTGGTAGCGGTCGGAACATGGGTGCCGCCGGGATCGCCATCGGACTCGGTGCTGCCCTGGGGTCCATCATCGGGGGGCAACTCACGAACCTTTCACCACTCGGACCGCTTTACGGTGGTGCAGCGCTACTCACAGTAGCAAGCCTATTAGCAGTCATAGTCACGGACAGAGCTCCGGAATCACGACTTTCTATTTTGGATGTGATTCAACGTATCCGCGGTCACTCGGACCTCTCCGTCGCGTATGCGTTCGGATTCATCGATCGGCTCACCGCCGGGTTCTTTGCGCTCGTTGGAGTCTGGTACTTCCGAGACGTCTTCGGTTTAGATGCTGCCACTGCGGGGATGACGCTCGCATTGTTCTTTTTCCCCTTCGCTCTCCTGCAGTACCCGTTCGGGACGATCTCCGACCGTATCGGTCGATTCACACCGATTATCGCAGGTTCCGTTGCGTACGGTACCTTCATCATCAGCATGGCGTTCGCCCCTACATACTGGGTTGCGGCAACACTCATGGTGTTAATAGGAGTCAGTGGAGCGTTCATGGCTCCAGCAACAATGGCACTGGTGAACGACATCGTTACCCCAGAGGAACGTGGCGTTGCCATGGGAGGGTTCAACATTTTCGGTAGTCTTGGCTTCCTCACTGGATTCCTTGTAGGTGGATTAGTAGTAAGCGCGTCAAATTATACGACTGCGTTCCTTGTCGTTGGTGGCCTAGAATTAGCAATTGTCTTTCTCGCGTTTCACGCGGTGAAGCGACTCACTCAGAATCAACTGGCACGTGAATTACCATCCGTAAAAATCCGGTAGTGAAACTGAAACGCGTTGGGTCAGTTACCCCTCGCACCAGGTCGAGGCCTCAGGACCGTCAGCAGCGGGGGTCTGACAAGCAGTACCTAAGCCGCCAAGCGCAGCCGTGTGAGACTCACCGCCATCGTAATTAGCGTCGCGTTCGTGATCCATCTCCTTGTCTCCTTGCGGGTGGTCTTTGTCTGCTGCTGGGTTGTCGCTTGCATTTTCAGCGGGGGCAGCCGCGGCAGCGCCGGCTGCGCTCGCTAGCAGGAACGTTGCAACAGCAAGAGCGACCAGCACACGGGCTGTCGCTGTGAACGTGCGTGTTTGTAGGTGTCTCCGGAACATGTAGGGCACAACCTTGAAATTGAACCCCAGTGTTAAACCTATTACGCCCGATCCTCCTCGGTCAAGTCAGTGAATCTATTACTATCTATTGATGAAAAGGTGGTTCAGAACTTCATTCCCGGCGGAATGGATTGCACTTCAAATGGTACATCTCGCCGTCAATCCGCTCAACAGTCGCACCGGGTTGTTGACACGCAAAACAGATCGTAGTACGGGGCGTACGTGTTACTCTCTGGCGTGAGGCTTTTTGGTGGGGCATTGGTGGCTGATCTACCCAGTTTTCGACCGGGTGTTATCACTTCTATGAGATCATCCCGTATAAACACTATCCGACGCTAATGACTAATAATCGAACGAAGTGGCGTCCCTGTGAATGCGTAGAACGAGACCAGCATCACAGTCCCAACAGAATTAATCTGTTGGTTCGAGCGGTTCAATCTCTTCCCACGGCCCTTCTCCTGGAGAGTGAACCTGTGCGATGATTTTCGCCTGTGTCCAAGAACGAAATGGTTGGAGTACGTCAATGTACGAAACCTCAATATCTAACTGGTCACGGTATTTGAGTCCGGTCACGGGGTGACCACCAAGATCACGAGCTCGACGAAGAGCAGCCACCGCTCGGTAGAAGTCAGAAAGGTGCGATGGGATTTGTTGGGGTGCAGTCTCTGCCTCAGCCGTTGCGGTCCCCCATCCGTCGAACCGGTTCAGAATTGTTCGAGCAGTCGGCTTCATTCCGAGCGAGCGGTACAGCGATACCGTTAGATCCGTCTCTGATTTCCCGGTCATCCAGGCTGCTAACTGAATACCAGCGAGACAGTCCTCATCACTATACGTTGACATCGAACCTCTACCAACTCTATGGAAGGTGGTGTAAAGAGGGTCAGGGGCGCGAGTGTCCCTTCACATAGTGTACGCGAAGATCCCGAAGTACGCGACAAATACTACCAGAATCGCTGCTGGAACGCCACCGATAGCGATTTCGAACATCACTAACGGAGTGAGAACGATTCCGAGGCCCAGGAGGTGGCAGATCCCAAGAACACATAACCCAGTTACCGTATTCACTACGAGTGTTTTCAAGGTCAGCGCGATTTCATGGACGAAAAATAGTGCTGCGACCGCCAATGAGACCGCCCCGATGTCGAACAGGGAAATTGTGACAGACATATCCAAGAATCACGTTTCAATGGTTGCTGTTACTCACTGTTATTGGGATGGAAGAGATAAGCATTCGCCCGAGACCTCCTCACTGAAATTTCCTGGTCAACTCACGATCGTGCCTGGAGAGATGGGGCGCATAGCGAGGTGTTTAAAACACGTGCATCCAATCTCTTCGTAGATTGTTGTATGAGTGAGACTGGGGCACGACTCTACCACGAGTACGATACCAGCTACGCTGAGGAGTTCAACCCAGACGCTATCACAAGAGTTGAACCCATGGACGTCTCAACACAAGTGACCTACGTCGACACTCCTACTGTGGATGCGTATGTGGTCGATCTTGGGTTCGAAGATTCGAAATGTGAAATTGCTGGTCGAGACGTAGTCTTGAATGCGTATGAGATCGCAGTCCACCTTGGTGCGCATGTTCCATCAGCAGTTGTCGGGCCTGATTGGCTTGCTCTCAAACCGTTCAACGGAACGCCACTGATGAAATTATCCCGGGAAGAACGGGTCACGATCAGAGAAGAAATGAATGTGGAGGCATTGGTTTGGGACTGCGCGAAACTCCATACCCTTGGATACTGGGATAATCACTCTCACAACCTACTCGTAAAGGATGATGGAACGTTCCGTCATATCGATATTCAATCGATGGGGAAGACAATCAATTCGACAACAGGGTACTTTATTTACTCTACGATAGAGAAATTCCAGCAACTTATGCTCGGTGTCAACCGGTTCAGAGACCATCAATTACGGGTGGTTTCTCTCGCTGAGTATCTCAGTGAAGTAGACTGGTTTTCTTCGCTTGCATCAGATACGGTTCAACGTAACATCGACGTCGCGCCAGATATCTACCCAATTGAAGAACCTAATACACCGCTCAGTGAACTTTCATACCCGGAAGTCGATGGGACAGTTGTCCCACCGGACCCTCCGAAGATTGTTCGAAGTGATCTCCGGATAACCGACTTCCCAGACAAATTCACTGCCAATATGGCTCGAAATAACGTTGGGTCTGCCCGGCCTGAGAAACCGTGATCAGACACCTGTACCGTATGCGTGGTACGGCGAAGTGGTACGTGGTGTGTGCTCGTTTGAGTAAGTGCGACCGCCCGGATTCGAACCGGGGTAAGGACTACTCCAGCGGATCTTAAGTCCGCCGCCGTTGACCTGACTTGGCTACGGTCGCGCAGCGCCAGCGAGGGGATTTGAACCCCTGTACCCATCGCGGGTACCCGCTCTCCAAGCGGGCCCAGTGGCCGGACTATGGTTACGCTGGCTCACGCCGAAGCGGGGAGTCGAACCCCGAAGCCCAGATGGGCGCTCACTTTCGAGGTGAGACCACTCACCAGTGTGGTATGCCTCGGCTCAAAACGGTAACGCCAGGAGAGGGAATCGAACCCCCAAGCCCGTGAGGGCGCTCGCTTTCAAAGCGAAGCCGCTCGCCAATGCGGTATGTCCCGGCACGACCCCTGACGCCGTGCGGCGGATTCGAACCACCAACCCCGGATGGGGTCCAGCTTAGCAGACTGGTGGGATCGCCAGTTCCCAGGCACGGCACGGTGTGTGAGTGAAGGCGGACGGACTCGAACCGTCGAAAGGGCTACCCCGGTTGGCGCTCAACCAACCCCATTTGACCAAGCTCTGGCACGCCTTCACTGGACATGAGTTCATCACCCTGTGTGACCAGGGTATGAGCGCGGCTGGATTTGAACCAGCGGTGTTACCGGCTACCCGGACACGATCCTGAGTCGTGCGCCTTTGACCAGACTCGGCCACGCGCCCGTAGTATTTGCACGGTAGGATCGCCGTGCTGTTCCTTGAGTTCTCCAGTTGGAGGAGCGGGGTCTACCGGAAACCGCACTTAGAACCCGGACGTTACCTGAAACACTTTCTTGAAAAGTCGTTCACAGTCCGAGGGTGCCACGTTCGAACTGTTACCTTAGAAGACGTCGAGTGCTCCCCTCGACACCTTCAGCTATTGCTCATCACAAGGATGAACTAGATAGCCGAAGGCGTCGGGGGATTTCGCGCATCTATCTTGAGATACGAGTGTGAGGATATTAAACGTTTGGCCGGTGTGTGTGCGGTTCTCACACAATTCCCGGTTGTAGCGTACCCGATCGTCTCTGTGAGATAGTGACGTAAGCCGTCCAAGAGTGGCCTTCACCCTTCGTTCAGTTTCAATTCTACAAATTGTTGCAGACCCCCACACCCCATTTCAAGTGTTTTCCGGTGCGGTGGTCGGTGCAGTCACCAGCGGGCCTGGAGTCGCGCCTGTTTTGACGAGTTAGGTGAGTCTCCCTCCCCGTCGTAGTCGTTGAGGGCTACCTTGATGTCGTTTGTAACGAGTTGATTGAATCGACTGTCGCTATCTTCGATGGCCTCGATGATCGTCCGTGGTGAGATTACGGTTGTGTAACTGTACCATCGACCGCCGCGGCCACCGAGATTATGAGCATCCGATTCTAGTAAGCCCTTCTCTGTGAGGCTACCAAGGAACGTACGGACACGGCGTTTGGTGACTTGGTCTGTGTCGAGCTTATCCGCGAAACGGCAATAGGTGTCGTAAATCTCGTTAACGCGAACGCTTTCACGGCGCTGAAGCACAAGGAAGGTGGCAGCGATTAGGACGAGTTGCTGCTGAACAGGAAGTCCAGATCGAAACATCTCCTTGACGTTCGCCCGCTCGACTTCGCGGCGGGCCATGTTTACGTGATCTTCCGTGACAAGTTGGTCTTCACGCCGGCGAGCGATGTCGCCAGCGGTTTCAAGTAGATCCAGTCCACGTCGAGCGTCACCGGTTTCCTGTGCAGTGATGGCCGCACAGAGTGGGACAACGTCGTCTGTGAGCACGTCGTCTTTGAATGCGAGTGTCGCGTAGTACTGGAGAATCGTCCGCAGCTCGTTCGCATCGTAGGGATTGAATTCGATCTCGGCTTCACAGAGTGTGCTTTTCACACGATCACGGAGGTTGTCCCGGTAGAGGTAATTGTTTGAGATGCCGATTACGCCCACGCGGGCGTTTTCGATCTCACCCATTGATCGAGCGCGGGGGAACTCGTAGAGGAGTGTGTCGTCTTCGCCAAGCTGATCGATTTCGTCCAAGATGAGAAGGAACTGCCCACTGATTTCGTCCATCTGGCTGTAGATTCGTTCCCAGAGGTGATCGTGGTGATGCCCTTGTTTGAATTCTTTGTCAGGGTGGAGTTGGTTGGCGAGATGGCGAATGACGCCGTATGTAGTGTTTGCTTTGTTGCAGTTGACGTTGATGATGTGGAGGGTGATGTCCGCTTGGTTTGCTTCCTTGCGGAGGAACTCCATCATTTTCTCAGTGACGGCCGTTTTTCCGAGTCCGGTATCGCCGTAGATGAAGATGTTCGGTGGGCCGAATCCATCGATGATGTCTTGGAGGTAATGGGCGTACTCTTCGAAGATGTCATCCCGTTCGAATATCTTCTCAGGAACGAAATCCTCGTCAAAGGGTTTCTTCGTTTCGAAGATATGATTGTCTGACTTGAATGGCGATTCCATAGTGCGGTGAAATCAGTGTTCACTTTTAAACGTTAGCGTTTCCAGTGTTTCTTCTGCTTCCACTGTTTGCACGAACCGGACACCCCCACACCCCGTTTCAAGTGTTCTGCGTTCACAAAGGGTGGGGGGAGTGATTGCCATTGAAACATAAGTTGATTTAAGGAGGGGGTGTACGAGAGTGTTGGGACACACCCCATTTCCAGTGCCATCTTGGTTAGAGTGGTTGTAGTTGGGTTTTTCTGAACTTCCAGATGAAGTCGTTTTGCCCCAATAGTAAAGTATATAATAACGTTACTAGAGCTAGAGTAGAGTAGAGAGGAAGAGGGGCACTACCCTTACCGCTTCCACGAACAACACCACTACCGGCCCTAGTGGACTCGCCATCGGAGTCAGTCTCTCACTCAACTTCCTCGGGTATCTGCCTACAACCACAATCGGTTCACGACCCCTCCCACCTTCGAAAAGAGAAAGACACTGGAAATGGGGTGTGTGGGGGTGGAAACTACTAACCAGATTCTCGGGTAACTTTCCAAGTGATTTAGTGCAACCCCGACACACACTTTCTCAATGAAACGAAAAACACACCGAGCTCAAAATCCTCCGGCAACTCCTGAACACACACCCCTTGATCAATCCGCTGTGAATTCCTTCCATCGGGCTGTCGAAGACGGTTCACACGCAGCTTTCGAATACGTTACTCGGAAGAACGAAGGGACAGGGTGGTTTGAACGAGGAATTATCGAGGAGATCGTCACTCAGGATGGAATCGACCGGATCACACTCCGAACCCTTTCTGGTTCTGGAGATAGGGACGATGTCGAAGAAGTCCACTACACTATTTACCTCATAGAAGAAGGGCAAGACGGCCCTATCGATGTCTACCAGAGAGATGTCACCCGTGACCGACAGCCAACGCTGAACAACGAATATCCAGCACCCGGAGATCGGTTCACACCGGACGAACTTCCCGGGTGTGAGCATGTCGGGTATCTCGTTGGGGCAGGCGTTCTAACCGAATACCGTTTTCACGAACCCAAGCCGAGCGAAGAGTTCTGGTCTGTCCCAAAAGAGATTGATATCTACTCAACGTTAGACGATAGCAGCGAGCTCAGTATAGGAGTTCTCAACCGGACGGGAACCGAACAACCCGCAACCATCACTGTCGAGTTCCCGTCTTGGGTCACATGGGAACACAAATTTGACGAAGGGACTGGGACGTTTATTGTCGAAGAACCCCTCGAAAATAGACGCCAACACCCAGTAACACTACGCATGCGACATGAACCACACAACATCCCTGATGACCCGGAAATGGAATTCACAGTGAGAATAGACTTAGGTCAATATACGGAAACGTTCACACACGACCTTCGCACGCACCCGTACTGAATCAATTCCATTGGTGCAGTACCGGATTGTGAGTTACTCTGTATCGACACGCTCGATTGCCCCATCGCCGAGAGCAGCTTCGTGTTCGATGTAATTTAGGAGCTCCGTGGCTTCTTCGTGCAACGCTTTTCCCTCGGGGAGTGAAACCTCACCAGATTCTAGTGTCTCAACAATCTCTTCTACGCGTTCGATTGCGGACGCAAGAGTGAGGTCATCATCAATTCCTTTGTGAGCCTTTTTCCGGGTTTCTGAAGAGCCTGACATACGTTATTCTCTACTACGGCAGGCAGTCTTTATAGTAGTTGGTGGTCAGTGACCGAGTTCATAGGACCGTTTTGATGGTTTCACTATAACCAGTGCTTCCCGCTACGATGCAAATTGCGAAAACTCTTCGAGAATAGTATCCCTCCCCTAACTGATTTATATGAGCGGAGCAGAACACAATTCACAATGAGTGCCCAAGGTGATCAACCATGAGTAATCCGGGGGAAGTCTGGATTGATGGGAATGATCTCCACTTCGTTGACGGTGACGGAACCGAATGGAGGTACGAAGGGGAAGATGCTGGTTCCCCTCCAGAAGGTGAATCGACCGGGAGCGTATGGGTCGAAGACGGCAACGTTCACTACGTAGACGACAGTGGAACACACCGTATCCTTGACAACACGCTTGTTGACGACGACGTTTCCGAAACACGTGGGAATATCTGGATCGAATCCCTCAACACCCGGTCTCGAATCGTCTACGCCTCTACCACTAACACGGTCGTCGAGCCGCACGAAGATACGTTCTCGCACGAAGATCTCCCTGTCGACACGACCGATCACCAAGATACCGAAGACCACA
>LKMJ01001607.1_pt1 | contig 20199 bp, 18 predicted proteins | sample 643391 | NCBI WGS metagenome assembly LKMJ01 (sample SAMN04112250, study PRJNA286221) | soda lake metagenome | biome: soda lake; feature: Kulunda Steppe; material: water; isolation source: sample PL-Br10 brine of Picturesque Lake | place: Russia: Kulunda steppe | collected 2010-07 | reverse complement strand
GGTCAACTACGACATGCCGGACAACCCGGAAGACTACGTGCACCGCATTGGCCGTACCGGTCGTGGTGGCGAGGATGGCTCGGCCATCTCCCTGGTCAGCGCCATGGAAAAGGGTCAGTTCGCCAGCATCCGCAAGGTGGTGAGCAAGGACATTCCCTCGCAGATCGTCTCCGGCTTCGAACCGGTACAGAAAGCACCCTCCGGCGCCCGTGCCGGTGGACGGGGCCGTCCTGGTGGCAACGCCGGCCGTCGCTCCGGTCCGCCGCCGCATAAGCGCAATGGTGGTGGCCGTCGTGACGGTGGTCGTCCCCAGCGCTGATCGCGCTCAGAGAAGCTCCCCAGAAAGCCCGGCCCAGCGCCGGGCTTTTTTACGTCTGCTCGTCGGGACGGCGGGCCCGGGTCAGGATACGGTGAACAGTCCAGCCAACCGACACCACGGCGGCAGGCCAGGCCGCTGTTCGCAGTGCCTCATACAGCGTCACACCCTGTGCCACCATAAGCTGCGGGGCGAACAGTTCGGCCGCCATGGAGGCGCTCAGAAGGGAGAAGGTCAGCACCAGTGCCAGGTAGTAGCGCTGGCGGCGCTTCAGCCCCAGTGCCGCAAAGGCAACCAGGTGGATCAGAAAAATGACAAGCAGCACGGAGGTCAACATGGACGACTTCGCTCCTGATTGGACAATGGACGTCACCTTACCGCAAAGCCGGCTTCCATGCGATCAGCGACGCGCTGGCCAGAAACAGAAAAGCCCGGCACATCGGGCCGGGCTTTCTGCGTTCAATGGCGAGTGCAACCGGATCAGGCGGCGTTTTGAAGTGCAGCCTTCGGGGCTTCAGGCGCCGACTCGGTTACCGTCTCCTGCGGTGCTTTCTCGCCGGTCAGGCGGCGGCGCAGCCGATCCGGCAGTGAGTAGGCACCGACCCGCTTGAGCACAGTCGCGTACTGATACGGCAGGCTGTAGGAGTTGTAGTTCAGGCCGAACTTGCGGCACACCGCCTCCACCTTCGGTGACATTTCCGGATAGCGATGCGCCGGGATGTCGGGGAACAGGTGGTGCTCAATCTGATAGCTCAGGTGGCCACTCAGAGTGTGCATCCACTTGGGTCCGGTGAAGTTACTGGAGCCCGCGAGCTGTCGCATGTACCAATGGCCACGGCTTTCGTTTTCACACTCTTCCTCGCTGAAGTGTTCCGCTTCCTCGGTAAAGTGACCGCAGAAGATGACACTGGAGGACCAGAGATTGCGGATCATGTTGGCAGAGAAGTTGCCGGCGATCACCACCGGTGCTGCCGGCAGCGTCAGTACCGGGAAGAACACGTAGTCCTTGAAGGTCTGGCGACCGCCCTTGCGCAGAAAATCCACCAGGAAATCGCGCTTCTCGCGCAGCGTGGTCTCACCACTGCGCAGCTTTTCGAATTCCAGCTCGTGAGCGCCCACGCCCCACTGGAAGAAAAAGCTCAGCGCGGCAAAGTTGGCGAACTGCAGCAGGTGCTGCGGCTTCCAGGGCGTATCGTCCTCCAGGCGCAGCACCGCATAACCGTAGTCCCGATCCTTGCCCACAATATTGGTGAAAGTGTGGTGCTCGTAGTTGTGGGTGCGCTTCCAGGAATCGGAAGTGCAGATGGTGTCCCACTCATAGGTCTGGGAATTGAGCTCAGGGTCGTTCATCCAGTCGTACTGGCCGTGCATGACGTTGTGCCCGATCTCCATGTTCTCCAGAATCTTGGCCACGCCCAGGGCGGAAGCACCGGCCAGGAAAAATGGCGGGATGAAGCCAAGCGGCATGGCCACGCGACCGCCGATTTCCAGGCCCCGGTGCAGGCGCACAATGCGACGGATGTAGTTGGCGTCGCGCTCACCCAGATCGGCGATGGCCTCATTGCGAATGGCGTCCATTTCCTGGGCCAGTTGCTCGAGTTGCTGTTCGTTCAGTTTCTGCATGGTGATTCTCCTTGCAGTGAAAAGTGATTGAATTCGGTGTTTACAGATCCAGCGTGACGGCGCCGCGGGGAACGGAAATACAAAGCTGGATGGTCTCTTCCCCCGGGCTCGACTCGACGCCGGTCATGCGGTTGATCACGGTTCCGCTGGTCTTGCGACAGCTGCACTGATGACAGATGCCCATGCGGCAGCCGTAACGCGGATTCAGGTTGGCCTCCTCGGCAATCTCCAGCAGCACCCGGTTGTCCTGGTCAGTGGCCTCAACACCGCTGCGGGTGAAGGAAACCGCGCCCCCGCCCTCAACGTCCATCTGCGGTGCCGATTTCGGACCAAAGAAGGTCTGATGCACCTGCTCATCCGCGACGCCTGCCTGTGACAGAAGCTCCGTGGCAATGTCCATCATCGCCGGCGGGCCACACAGATAGCAGCTGCGTCCAGCCAGGCCGGAAACGGCTTCCAGATGGGCCGCATTGAGGTGCTCTGGCGCTTCTGGGTTCGCCTCACTCTCAACGATGGTGACGCTCAGCTGTGGCAGGCACTGCTGCAGACGCTCCAGCATGGCCGCGCCGATCACATCGTCACCACTGCGCACGAAATACAGCAGCGTCACCGGCGCCTGATGCGCCTGCTCGGCCATGGCCTGAAGCTGACTCAGCGCGGGGGTAATGCCACTGCCGCCGGCGATGAACAGTACCGGCTCGTCGTGTGTCGGATTGGGCTCATCACCGAAGGCTTCGGTCAGACCCACCACATCGCCAGCGCCGAGCTGCTCGTGAAGCCAGGGCGTAACCTCGCCATCAGCGACACGCTTGACGGTGATGGTCACCTGCCCCTGCTCAGCCCAGAGCGAGGGGGCGCTGGAGACGGTGAAGGGCCGGCTGCACCAGCGTCCGTTTTTCTCGACCTGGATGTTGATGTGCTGCCCGGGCCGGAACCCACCCCAGCGCTTCGCCGGACGCAGTGTGAAAGTCCGGGTGTCGTGGGTCTCTTCATCCACGGATTCAATCCGTGCCGGGAGATAGCGGCGCACCCAAAGCGGGTTGAGCACCTCCAGAACGGGATCGAAATAGACCGCCGGGTTCTGGCGATTGAACACCTGTTGTCCCAGCCACTTCAAAGCAGTGCTATGTTTTTCCGTGATCGACAGCATGGTGCGCCTCCTGTGTACATTTGTTCACGCCTATGTGAACGACTGTACACAGAAGGGTTAAGGCTGTCAACAAATGATCAGCGGGCCGTTTCTATTCAGGCCACGCGCCCTGTACACTCTGGGGCGCAACGCCCAAAACAAAGGCAAGGTAGTACCGGATTCATGACCCAGACCAAAAGACGCAAACCAGGTGAGACCCGCAAAAAGCTCATGGACGCCGCACTGACGCTGGTGGGCAACGGGCGCCACTTCGCCAGTCTGGGCATTCGTGAAGTCGCACGGCAGGCGGAGGTGGTTCCGACCTCCTTCTACCGCCATTTTCGCAACATGGACGATATGGGCCTGCAGCTGGTGGATGAGCTGGGTCTGGTGCTGCGCAAAATGATGCGTGACGCCCGGGCCAATGTGGTCCAGTCCGAGCGGCTCATGGACGAATCCGTGGCGCTGTTCATCCGCCACGTCCAGAACGACCGCAACTTTTTCATGTTCATGGCGCAAGGGCTGGCCGGCGAAAGCCGTGCCGTGCATGAGGCGATTCGCAGCGAACTGCGCTTTTTCGCCTCGGAGCTGGCCAATGACCTGCGCACCCTGGGGGTGGTCGATCACCTGGAAGGCGAGGATCTGGAGCTGACCTGCGACCTGCTCGTTCGCACCGTAGCCTTCAGCCTCACGGACCTGATTGGCGTCTCCCCGGACGACGAGGCTCAGATCGCCCGGATCCGCCAGCGGACTACACGTTTTCTCAAGCTGATCTTTGTGGGTGCGGACAACTGGAGCAAGCACCGATCCTTTGAAGGTAAACAGGAGCCTGATTGATGACAAACCACCAGATCGTCTGGATCACCGGCGCCTCTTCCGGCATCGGCGAGGCCCTGGCCGTCGAGTACGCGGGAGAAAGCGTCTGCCTGGTGCTTTCAGCGCGCCGCGAAGCGGAGCTGGAGCGGGTTGCCCAGCGTTGCGTAGAGGCAGGCACACCCGAGACCCACCTTCTGGTACTGCCACTGGATGTGACCGACTTTGACGCCCTGCCCGGAGCCACCCAGACCGTGATTGATACCTTTGGCCGGATTGATCTACTGATCAACAACGCGGGCGTGTCACAGCGCTCACTATGCAAGGACACCGAACTGTCGGTGTACCAGCGGCTGATGGACATAGACGTCATGGGCCAGATCGCGCTCACCAAGTCGGTCCTGCCCCATATGCTTGAGCGGGGCGCTGGCCACATCGCGGTCACCTCCAGCGTGGCCGGCAAGATCGGTGTTCGGCTTCGTACCGGCTACTGCGCCGCCAAGCACGCGGTGGTGGGCTTCTTTGACGCCCTGCGCGCCGAGGTGGAAGAGGAAGGCATCAATGTCTCCGTGATCCTGCCCGGCTTCATCCGGACCGAGATTGCCGAAAACTCCCTCTCCGCCGATGGCAGCCCATTCGGACAGACGGATTCGGACATTGCCGGTGGCATGGATGCGGACAAGGCGGCCCGAGTGATTGTTTCGGCGCTGGCGCGGGGCAAACGGGAGATCCCGGTCGGCGAAGGCAAGGAAATGCTGGCGCTCTGGCTCAAGCGCATCTCACCAGAGCTGGTCTTTCGCATGACCCGAAAACGCAAATAGCGCATAACGGGCACGCCATAACGAAAAAACCCCGCTCTGCATCGCTGCAGGCGGGGTTTTTCTTTGCACAGACCGGGGGCTAGCGGATAACGCCCTGCTCACGCGCCATGGCGTAGGCCGCTTTGGGGCCAGTCCACAGTGACGGGAGCAGCACCAGTGATACCGGAATGGCCGTAATCACAATGAACTGCTGCAACACACCGATCTGCCCTTCACCCATGGCCAGCAGAATGGCTGCCGTGACCGCCATGGCGATACCCCAGAAAGCACGCACAGCGCGCGGCGGATCGTCGTGGCCGGAAGAGACCATGGAGATGCTGTAGCTCATGGAATCGCCGGTGGTGGCGACGAAGATAGTGGTCAGCAGCAGAATGGCAACAGCCATGACGGTCCCCAGTGGCAGTGCCTGGGCAACTGTCATAGTAGCCACATCAAACTGGAAGTCGGTGAGTGCGTCAGTCAGATCGAAGGTTCCTTCCATCTGGTGGTAGATACCGGAGCCACCCAGCAGAGTGAACCAGATCGTGGTTGCAATCGGCGCCATGATGCCAACAGCAACAATCATTTCCCGGATCGAACGCCCCCGGGAGATGCGCGCCACGAACATGGCCATCAGTGGTCCATAACCAATAAACCAGGCAAAGAAGAACACGGTCCACCACTGCATCCACCACTCTGGCGCGGTCTCTGCGGTGACAGTGGCCATATCAAAGAACGAGGAGATGTAGGTGCCCATGCCCTGGGTGTAGCTGTTGATCAGGAACAAAGTGGGGCCAAACACCAGAATCACTGCACCAATGCCCAGGGCCAGAAACACGTTGAACCGGCTGAGCATCTGAATGCCCTTGTGGATACCGGTCAGGGCCGAGGTGACATAGATGGCCCCCAGCACGGCCAGGATCACCAGCTGGGTTCCGTACCCTTCCGGCGTGCCGAACAACTCGGAAAAGCCAAAGCTGACCTGGGTGGCCAGGAAGCCAATGGGGCCAACGGTACCGGCAACAACGGCAACAACGCAGACCGCGTCCACAATGCCACCGATCGGGCCCTTCATCAGCCGCTCGCCGAAGACGGGCACCAGCAGGGTGCGCGGGCGCAGGGCATGGCCATGCACATAATGCTTATGGGCCAGAACAATGGCCGTCAGGGTGCCAAGCACCGCCCAGGCCAGAAAGCCCCAGTGCATGAACGACTGACCCAGGGCATGAGCAACGGCCTTGTCAGAACCCGCCTCACTGCCGAATGCGGGGGGTGACTCAATGAAGTGGTAGACCGGTTCACCGGCGGCGAAGAACACCCCGCCGCCAGCCAACAGGGTACACATGATCATGGAGAGCCAGCGGAAGGTGCTGATCTCGGGCTTATCGAGATTGCCGACTCTGGCGCTGGCCGCCGGTGATGCCGCCACACCCATGGCAATGAAAAAGGTCGCCAGCAACAGAAGCTGGAAGTAGGAGCCCATGACGCGGGCGGTCCACGCAAAACCGGTCTCAACAGACCCGGCCACGCCTTCAAGATCAATCAGGGACAGAATAATAAAAACGACAATAAACCCAGCACTCAGGCCAAGTACCCAGGGATCGCCCAGACGGGTCTGCATACCGGATCGTGCAACGTCTTCGCCATGATCACTCATGAAGATCTCCAATGTTAAGAAACGGCAAGATTCCTCGCACCTTAGGTGACCTGTCCATCAAGAGCAAGGAAGAAGGGTAAAATGGGTCAGAAAGTGAGGGGCCGACAATGAAAGGGGTGCTTATAATCCGCCACGCTAAATCAAGCTGGACGGATGACCGACTGCGCGGGTGCGCCGGTTTCACGACAGCTGGCAGCGGGTCTGGCTGGTGGGCCACAACCCCGACCTCACGGACCAGGCCAACCGACTCAGCAACTATGAGACCGACAACATTCCCACCTGCGGTATTTTCCGCGTTGGTTTTGACATCGAACACTGGCGGGAACTGGAGTCGGGAAAAGGGCGATTCATGGAATTGGACACCCCCAAGAGACCCTCTGGGCTATGAACCCGGTACGCCGCCAATTCGGATGAGCTCGAATGCCTCATCCCCATCGTTGTGGCCATCGCCTGCAAACACCATGTCGTAGAGGCCGTTGTCAGACAGGTCGACGGTTTCACAGAGCAGATCCTGTTCGGTGTCACCCGCTCGGGTCACCACCAGGTCGTACCGTCCCTCCGTAACCGGTTCATAGCGGGACATTTTGCGGAAATTCAACGATTCGAAGAGGGGGGCCTCGATAACGCCCACCCCTCCCAGACAATCACCTTCCGGAACGAGATAGGCATCAATGGCACCGGGCCCATTGTCCGTGGATGAGCGTGGCGAGGCCTGGAACAGACGAATACGGGCATTGGTGGCGACAGAGCGATCATTGTTGCGCACCGACTTCAGATCCAGCTCATCATCTGAATCATTCAGGCCGAGCACCGTCCGTCCATGGCCGCGGCGGAATCGGATGTTCTTGGATTCCTCATCGCCATTGTTGTTTTCAGCGGCATCCACCACCCACTGCTCCGGCTCAATGTATGCGAGCCCATCCGGCTCATCACTGGGCTCAGCTTCGGTATAGCTGACCTCCTCAAACTTGTGGTCACCACCCAGACCCACATTCAGGTCATTGGACTCAGCGGCAGCGTGCACAAACCGCAGGCTGCTCTGCTCGGCTTCATTACGAACCGTTTTCACCTCGTCTTCGTGAAGGATCAGCACCTTGACCGGACTGCCGCCGTCTTCATCGGCGGTGGTGCTGGTATTGGGTACCACCGCCACCAGCAACTCCTCACCCGCCGAGAAACGCTCGCGCTTGCCGCTGTCGAACACCGGCTCGTCGCTCCCCGGCGACTGCAGCCGAATTCTGAAGACGCCCTCATCAAGCTCCAGACTGTCCGAGCCGTCGCCGTAACTCAGAGTGGTCAGCGGCTCGTCATGATTGCCGTTGATAAAGACATCCAGCTCACCGAACTCATCTTCGGACTCCACCAGATGCACGCCACGCAGACTGAGGGATTCGTCGTCGTCGTCATCCTCATCCTCGTCATCCTCGTCAGCGTCTTCCGGCTCATCCCGAAGGAGCAGAACGGTGCGCAGGGTGTTGTCGTCTTCATCGGCGCTGCCGGCCACCAGCAGATCGTACTGGCGATCCTCATCGAAGCGGTCAAAGCCATCGGTCAGCAGCGTCTGTGTGCTGCCCGGCCCGACTCGCCCCTCAAGCGCCACGTCATACCAATCCGCTGGCGGGGTCAGTACTTGGGTCTGTCCATAGTCGAGGTCTTCCAGCTTGCGCTCACCATCCAGCAGCAGGTCCACCCTGGGTGCGTCCGGCGAGGCATGGAGGACCCGGATTTCGGTATCGTCATGAACCACCGTATCGGCGAAGGTCTCATCGCGCTGGGTGTCAAAGCAGCCGGTGGTACCCATGGCCGCGACGGCTAGAGCAAGCAGTGAATGGCGCGGTTTCATGCCTCGAATCCTTATGGACAGTGGAAAACAATCCCGTGGAGGCTGTTTTTATCAGTGATCCGTAAGGCAGGAAACCGAAGGGGTCACGTTTCGCTTCACTCGGTACACAGGTGGCATTGCGGATTGGCGCAAGTGAGCACTGTGTCTGAATGCACGACTGCCATGGGGGATGGTGCGGGGAGACAGGGAAAATAAATAAGAGAGGAAAGACTGCGGCCAATGGCGGCCGCCGTCCGAACTACCTGCAATCAGGGCAGCGCCGGGAAAGTCACGTTTGGCATTTCCCCAGTCAGTGCGTGCATGAACGCCTCCATGTCCTCGACGGTGTCTTCCTCGAGTTCACGATCCAGCATCTGTTCGCCCATCAACTCGATGGCCTCACTCAGCTCTTCCACACTGCCGTTGTTGAAGTAGGGATAGGTCACAGCAACATTGCGCAGTGTCGGCGTCTTGAAGCGGTACTTGTCGCTCTCATCGCCTGTGACCACATAGCGGCCCTCGTCTGTCGAGCCAGGAAGCTCAAAGCGATGAAAGCCACTGTCAGTCAACGCCGGGCCGCTGTGACAGGCAATGCAGCCCGTATCCACAAAGGCTTCCATGCCACGCTTCTGCTGGTCGGTCATGGCATCCAGATCCCCCCGCAGATAGCGGTCAAAGGGTGAGTTCGGTGTATTCAGGGTGCGCTGGAAGGTCGCCAGCGCATCGGCCACGTTATCCTCGTTGATGGGATCATCATCCGAGAATGCCTCACTGAACATGTCCTGGTAGAGCTCAAAGCTCTCCAGACGCTCAAGAGCCTCGTCCAGGTCCATGGCCATTTCGATATCCGCTTCAATGGGTCCAAGTGCCTGCTCTTCCAGGGTGTCAGCACGACCGTCCCAGAACTGGGCGTCAAAGAAGCCGGAGTTCAGAACGGTTGGCGTGTTACGTTCCCCCACCTGACCATCGTGCCCTGTTGCCTTTGGAATCCGGTCAGCCCAGCCCAGCGCGGGGTTGTGACAGGTGGCACAGCTGATGACGCCACTGGAGGAAATACGCGGCTCAAAGAACAGCTTTTTGCCCAGCTGTATTTTCTCCTTTGTCAGGGAGTTGTCAGCCGGAATGGGCGGCAGCGCCGGAAGCGGTTCAAAGCGATCCCGATAGTCGCCATACCCGTCATCCGCCATGGCAGGGGCAACTGCAACGGCTGCAGCAAGCAAAGCACTGGTGCCAGCGGTCTGAATCCAACCTCTCATCTTCACACTCCTCATGTCGCTCACCACTTACTCTCAGATATATTACGCACGGTTAATTCATAATTTCATAAAGATTGAATCGGTGATGCGACAAATATCAATTCGTACCACACCCGATTCCCGGCAGGATGAAGCCACTTGTCCGATCACACTGAAGGAGTTTCGGATGCCGCCCTATCGCTACCCTAGACCGCCCGCTTCAGAGATCACGCCCCGCCACCTGTTTGAGCAGCGGCGGCGTCTGATGAAACAGGCCGGAAGCGCGTTACTGGCCGCTTCAGTGCCGGGGTTGCTGAGCATGCCGGTTCACGCACTGAGTGGACGCATTGAGGACGCCGAAAGGAGTGAGTTCGTTACCGATGAAGAGAAAACCCCACTTTCAACCATTCGCGGTTACTCGAACTTCTATGAATTCGGAACAGACAAGGAAGACCCGAAGAAAAACGCTCACAAGCTGCAGACCGATCCCTGGTCGGTGTCCATCGAAGGGGAGGTCAACAAACCGGGCAAGGTGGCGCTGGAAGACCTGATCAAACCCCATACGCTGGAGGAGCGGATCTACCGGCTGCGCTGCGTGGAGGCCTGGTCCATGGTCATTCCCTGGATCGGCTTCCCGCTGAAGGATCTGCTGGAGCGCTTTGAACCGACTTCAAAAGCCAAGTACGTGGTGTTTGAGACCCTTCACGATCCGGAGCAGATGCCCAACCAAAGCAGTGACATTATCGACTGGCCCTATAAAGAAGGGCTGCGCATGGATGAGGCGACCCACCCACTGACCATCATGGCGGTGGGCCTCTACGGCGAGGTGCTACCCAATGAAAATGGTGCGCCCCTGCGCCTGGTGGTGCCCTGGAAATACGGCTACAAGAGCATCAAGTCCGTGGTGACCATCCGCCTGCAGGAAGAGCGGCCGATCAGTTCCTGGGAAGCAGAACGGCCCCGGGAGTATGGTTTTTTTGCCAACGTGAACCCCGACGTGCGCCACCGGCGCTGGCACCAGGCCACTGAGCGGCGCATTGGCGAGGACCGACGGCGACGGACGGAAATGTTCAACGGCTATGAGGAACAGGTGGCACACCTTTACGAGGGCATGGATCTGGAGGAGAACTTTTGAGGGTGCACCTGATCAGCATTTTCCGCCTTGCCGTTGCCCTGGCAGCCATGGCACCACTGGTCTGGCTGGGTTGGGCCTGGCAGGCCGGCGAGTTGGGCGTTATGCCAGCCGAGCGCGTCATGCACTATCTGGGGCGCTGGGGGCTGGGCCTGCTGCTGGCGACCCTCTGTCTGGGGCCGGCCATGGCCCTGACCGGCTGGCCGGGCTTTATGGCGGTGCGGCGCCAGATGGGCATGTGGTCCTTCACCTATCTGGGGTTGCATGCAGTGGCCTGGGCCGGGCTGGATATGAGGTGGGACTGGGAGTTCATTCTTCTGGAACTGGCCGACATCCAGTATCTTCAGTTGGGGCTGATCAGTCTCGTCCTGCTGGTGCCCCTTGCTCTGACGTCATTTCAGGCAGCCCGACAGTTCATGGGGCTGACGAAATGGCGCTGGCTCCACCAACTGGCCTATGTGGCGGCCGCAGGCGGTGTTGGGCATTACTCGCTGGTTGTCCGTGATGTGCAGTGGCCTCTGGTTGCCGCCACCGCGGCTATCAGTATTCTGGTGCTCAACCGCATCATTCAGGCTCTGCGAGCCCGCCCCTTTCACAGTCAGGGTCAATGACCCACTCAGGAGCAGGCTGAGAACGCCTGACTCCAGGCTTCACCATGTCGGGCCACGGCCTCGTCGAGGTCCTGCCAGACACTGCCCGAATTACGGTATTCGAGGTTGCGCTCAATGAACGGCGCCATGCCCTCAGGCACTTCCGCCCCCGGGCTGCGTGTCAGTTCATACAACAGCGGAATCACCGAGCGCCGATGCGTCTGTACCTGACTCAGGCGGGGCTCCACAGTCTCCAGAAAACTGACCTCATAGAGCTCCCACAAAGCACGCTCGTCACAGATGGTCGATTCCTCTGTCACCGTCTCCATCACACCGGCGGCGTCATTGAGTCTTGTCTGGATAGCCTCGGCACTGCGCAGGAGCTGGCCGACCAGCGCCTGTTTCTGCCAGCGCTCATAGATGCCACCGAGGCGTTCAAACTGCTGCGGCACCTCCCCCGGCTCGTAGTTAGCAATGAGCGTATTCATGGCCACCAGATCCGCCGCCAGCTGGCTGAACTCATCGTTCAGTCCCTCACTGGGCAGAGTTCCCCGGGAACGACTCGTGAGCCGCTCCATCTCCTCTGCGGCCCAGATGCTGTTCCAGAGCGTGTTCGGGAGTTTCTCGGTTTTCATCTCAACCGCTTCTTTCACGGCATTGCGGCGGCGCTCACTGTCCATATCCGGCAGGCAGTCTTCCGCCGCCCCCAGGAAACGGATCTCGTAATCCAGGCGCTTGCCTGCATCCATCACCCGCCCCATGATGCTGGTGCGCTCGCCGACGACGACCTGCAAGTCACACCCGTAGAGTGACAGAAAGTCCACTACGCCCATGTCAATCTCGGCCACCTCCAGAATCCGTTCACGCCGGCGCGGCAGATTCTGAACGGTGGGGATGGGACTCAGATCCACAGGCTCGCCCACGGCCTCGGCCAGCTCCTCGACATACCCATCAAGAGTCTCTTCACGGTCGGCGAAGAAACCACAGCCGGTGTGCACCAGAGTCAGTGCGGCGAGCAGTGCCAGAAAAACACAGCGCATCGAATATCTCTCACTTACGGGTCAGGCGGCGCAGCAGGCGATAACGTTCCGCCAGCACCTGCGCCATGATGGCCACCGCTATTTCCGGAGGGGCCTTGCTGCCAATGTAAAACCCAATGGGGGCATGGATACGGCCCATGCGGGTATCGGTCACGCCAAGCTGATGCAGCCGCTCCCGGCGTTGAGTGGCGGTACGCTGGGACCCCATGGCGCCAATATAGAAGGCTTCAGTTTTCACGGCAGCCAGCAGCCCCATGTCATCAATGCGCGGATCATGCCCCAGCGCAAGAATGGCACAGTAGCGGTCGTGGAAGCTCTCGGCAATGAGATCGTCCGGCAGACACTGGTGAACGGCTACACCCGGTTCATCCCAGCCCTGCAGAAAAGGCTCACGGGGCTCACAGAGACTCACGGCAAACCCGTTCATACGTGCAATACGTGCCACATAACGGGCTACTTCACCCGCCCCGATCAGCAGCATCCGCGACTGGGGACCCAGGGTGTGGTAGAGACTCCCGTTGCCCTCCTCCAGCACCGTGGTTCCGGGCTGATCGAGCAGCGATTTCTCTCCGGTTTCAAGATCAAGCTGGCGGGTGGCACTCTGGCGATCGTCCAGAAGCCCCATCAGAGCCGAAAAATGCGTCAGATCCCGATCAGGCGCCAGAGGCTCCACAATCAGCCGGATGGTGCCGCCACAGGGCAGTTGCCAGCGCTCCTGATCAGACTCTGAAACGCCGTACTCCAACACCCGCGGCACAGTGTCTGCACCACCGGCCTGGGAGCGGGCCTGTTGAATCAACTCCTCTTCCAGGCAGCCCCCGGAGACGGAGCCGGTCCAGTCACCGTCACTGTTGATGGCCAGCATGGACCCCGCCGGTCGGGGCGATGACCCCCAGGTGCGCGCTATGGTGCACAGCCAGGCACTGCGCCCCTCACCCAGCCAGCGACACAGATCACGCAGCACGCGGGTATTCGGATCGGATTCCAGTCGTTCAGCCATGAGAGCCGTTGGCCACAAAGGGCGTTGCACGCTGACGCTCCTCGGTCAGCGCAAAAAGCGCGTTACCCAGAGCCGGTATCACCGGCGGCAACCCCGGCTCACCAACGCCTGTGGGCGATTCATCGCTGTCGATCATGATGATGTCCATCTCCGGGGTATCATCAAAGCGCAGCAGCGGGTAGTCATGGAAATTACTCTGGCGGACCTGGCCGTCTTCCCAGTCAATGCGACCATGAAGCGCGGCCGAAAGACCGAAGAGAATACCGCTTTCCATCTGCATACGGACAATGTCCGGGTTAACGATCTGGCCACAGTCAACCGCACAGACCACCCGGTGAACGCGGATACGCTGGCGCTCAATACTGGCCTCCACCACCTGGGCCACGTAGGTGCCGAAGCTCCAGTGCACGGCAACGCCCCGCGCCCGCCCCTCTGGCGGCTCGTCCTCCCAGCCCGCCTTTTCCGCCACGGCTTCCAGTACCTGACGGTGTCTGGGCTGCTCTTTCAGATGGCGAAGACGGAAAGACACGGGGTCCTCCCCTGCCTCATGGGCCAGCTCATCCATGAAGGTTTCCACGGCAAAGCCGTTGTGGGAGTGGCCTACCGCCCGCCAATAGCTGACCGGTATGCCCGCATCCGACTGGGTATGACGCACCAGTACATTGGACACCTGGTAGGGATACTCCACCGCCCCCTCTATTGCCGAGTGGTCTTTGGGGGTGAGGAAGGTTCCTTCCGTGAGCCGCCCGATACTGGCCAGGGTGTTGTACATGAACCTGGGTGCCCAGGGGTATTGGGCCGCCGCCGCGTTACGGGCAAACCAGTCAAACAGCAAAGGGCCGGTGATCTGGTGGTCCCAGGCCTCAATACTGTCCCCATTCAGGCTGGCCTGGAAACGATGCAGCATGGCCGGGCGGTAAGGGTCGTGCTGGATGTCCTCTTCCCGGGACCAGATAAGCTTCACCGGCCGATCCATCCGATCGGCAATGGCGGCGGCCTCCTCCACATACTCCTGGGTGAGTCGACGCCCAAAGCCGCCACCCAGGAAGGTGTTGTGGATGTGAATCTGGCCCGGCGAATAGCTGCTCACGCGGGCCGCGGCAATCCGCGCCATGTCCGGTGCCTGGGTCGGGGCCCAGACTTCAAGGCCGCGCGCACTTTTCTCGACCGTGCAGTTCTGGGGTTCCATGGTAGCGTGGGCCAGGAAAGGTGCTTTGTATTCCGCCGTGAACACCTTCTCGGCGTCATCAATGATGCCTCGGGCATCACCATCACTGCGCTCGGTATCGCCACGGCTGTCATCCGCCGCCTGACCATACTGCTCGAATACTTTCGACTCGCTTGTCTCTATTGCGTCGCTGTCGTCCCAGTCGATCTCAAGTTTTTCAGACGCCTTGCGGGCATGCCAGTAAGTGTCCGCGACCACAGCTATGCCACGCTCGATCTCAAACACGTCGATCACGCCCACCGCTTCCCGTGCCGCCTCATCATCCACCGCTGCCACGCGCGCTCCGATGCGCGGCGGGCGCTGGACCACCGCATGAACCATGTCCTCGCGGGACACATCAATGCCAAAGACGGCCTCACCGGTCACCTTGGCCCGGGCATCCAGCCGCGTGCTTTCCTTGCCGATATAGCGGAAATCTTCCTTTTCCTTAAGCGGAATCTCATCGGGCAGGGACTGCCTGGAAGCCAGCTCAATCAGTTCGGCGTAGGCAATTTGACGGGTGCCGTCCGGATGATAGACGTGCCCTTCGAGGGTGATGACTTCAGCCGGGTCGATCTGCCAGACCTCCGCGGCCGCGGCCACCATAACCGCCCGCACAGCGGCGCCGGCTTCGCGGATACGTCCCCAACTGGTGGAGAGACTGGTGCTGCCCCCAGTCACCTGGAGTCCATAGTCCGGGTTTACGTATTCGCCACCCACCGAGGCGAAAATCACGTCGATATCCTCTGGCTTAACGTCGAGTTCCTCGGCGACCAGGGTCGTGATGCCGGTATAGGTTCCCTGCCCCATTTCCACCCGATCCAGGGTGAATACCACCTTTCCATCCGAATTCAGACGCAGCCAGGCATTGGGTTGCCAGATCCCCTCTTTTTCCTGTTCCGGAAGCGTGTCCCGGCTGCTGCAGCCGGGCAGGCTCAACCCCAGCACCAAAGCACCGGAGCCAGCACTACTCAAACGCATAAAATCACGACGGGACAGACTCATACATTCTCTCCCGAGAGCGATTTGATGGCGGCCTTCACCCTGGAGTAAGTCCCACAGCGGCAGAGATTGCCGGACATGGCCGATGCAATGGCATCATCATCCGGGCTGGTATCCTGTGCCAGCAGCGCCGCTGCGCTCATGATCTGCCCGGACTGGCAGTAGCCACACTGGGGCACGTTGTGCTCCAGCCAGGCCTGCTGTACCGGGTGAAGCTCATCACGAGAGGGTGCCAGCCCTTCAATAGTGGTCACCTCACCACTGACCCGCTCAACAGGCGTGATGCAGCTGCGCCGGGGCGCGCCGTCGATATGCACGGTACAGGCACCACATTGGCCAATACCGCAGCCGAACTTGGTGCCCGTGAGTTCAAGGTGATCCCGCAACACCCACAGCAGCGGTGTATCGCCCTCCACCGCCAGCTCGTACTCGGTGCCATTGATGGTGAGACTGATGTCCATGAATAACCCTTTATTGTTCTGCGCCTCCGGCCGGTCAGTGCCCGCCCAGTTGCTCACGTGTCTGTTCACGCGCCTGCTGGTTCTTGCGCAGCATCACATAGACGGCACCTGTCCCTCCGTGATGGGGACGGGCCGAGTGAAACGCCATCACATCCGGCAGCTCCGGCAGCCACTTGGCCACATAACTCTTGATGGTGGCAATGCGGTCCGGGTTGCGCTCGCCCTTGCCGTGCGTGATCAACGCTGAACGAACGCCCAGGCGCATGCACTCGCCCACGAAGTTGAATACCTGCTGGCGCGCCTCTTCCACAGTCATACGATGCAGATCCAGTCGCGCCTCAATCTCATACTGGCCCAGGCGCAATTTTTTAAAGACACCGTGCTGTATGCCATCCCGGCGAAAGCTCAACTCATCCTGGGGGCCCAACCATTGCACCTCAGAGGACCCCGTCAACGGATTGCGATCCGGCGTTGATTCCAGCACCGCCGCCCTGCGCCGCTCCAGGTGTCCAGGGGTGATCTGCTGTCCCTTTTCCACATCCGCCCGGTTGGGCTTGCGGATGGGTTTGACGTCGGCCATTTCCTCCAGAAACTGCTGACGCTCCTCTTTCTTGGTCATGCCGGTTGCCCGCCATTGCACTGGGGTTGAATGGGAATTTTACTCTATCACCACCACCAAGGCAGTGGAATGGCTCTGAAGACACGCTTCTTAACAGTTCGCAAATTGTACCCCGAGTGCTTGTGATCTAGTTTTACCAGTAAGCGTGTTCACCGTCGCCAACCGACCGGACTCCTTTACGAATGGATGAAACCGAACGTTTCCAGACCTACAAGAAGCTGCGCTTTCTGATCACGGATGATTTTGAGAACTTCCGCAAATCCCTGAGGCAGATGCTGCGCAGCTTTGGTGCCGAGAAGATCGATATGGCGGCCAATGGTAACGAGACCATCTCCAAGTGCACCTATGATCACTTCGATGTACTGCTGTGCGACTTCAACCTGGGGCCCGGAAAAACCGGCCAGCAGGTTCTGGAGGCGCTGCGTCATCAGAAGCTGCTGCGCCATACCTCTCTTTTTGTCCTGGTCACTGCAGAGACGTCCCGGGAGATTGTCATGGGGGCCCGGGAATACCACCCGGACACCTACATCATCAAACCCATAACCCAGGCGGTACTGCAAAAAAGGATGGATGCGCTCATCCAGCAGCGCCAGGCACTCTACCCCATCAACCATGCGCTTGATGAGGAGGATCTGCCCGAGGCAGTGCGAAAAGCCGAGGAAGCCCTGGAGCTGCATCCCCGCTACCGCAGCCAGATCCAGAAAATACTCGGCGACCTCTATCTGCAACTCGCCCGACATGAAAATGCCCGCGAACTCTATGCCAGCGTACTGCAACGCAGGGAAATGCCCTGGGCACGGCTCGGCCTGGGCAAAACGGCGCGTGCCGAACAGAATCTGGATGAGGCAGCAGGACACTTTGAGGCGCTGATAGAAAGCTCGCCGGACTTCATTGAAGGCTATGACGCCCTTGCCGAAACCCTGAAACAACAAGGCAAGACCAAGCGCGCCCAGAAGGTGACGGAACAGGCTGCAGAGATTTCGCCGCTGGCCATCCTGCGCCAGAAGCAGTTGGCTGAACTGGCGACAGAAAACCAGGATATGGAAGCCGCAGCCAACGCCTGGCGCTCTACCGTCAAGCTCAGTGACAACTCCGTGTTTGATAACGCAGAAAACTACCTGGGACTGGGCCGATGCCTGTCCGAACTGAGCGACGGTGACAGCACCAGTGAAGGCAAACAGATGGCGGACGAGGCGCTGACCGTTCTCAATAATATGGGACGACGCTTCAAGGAGGATGAGCAGGCTCAGCTGCAGAAACAGATGGTGTCGGCCCGTGTCTATGCCGGCCAGGGCAAACTCGATGAGAGCCGCAAGCTGATGAAGGAAGTGCAGCAACGGCTCAAACCCGAGGAAATGACACCGGACCAGGCCCTGGATTACGCCAAAACCCTGTACACCCAGAACGACCCCGGCGCCGCCCAGCAGGTCCTCAATTCACTGGCCCAGCGTTATGCGGATGACGCTGAGGTGATGCAGGCCATCGAGAACCTGATGGACGAGCCGGTGGGCTTCCGTAAGAAAAACAAGGCCCGGGCTCTGAACAAGACCGGGATCAAGGCATTCGAACAGGGCGAACTGGCAGACGCCGCCAACGCGTTCCATGAGGCGTTGGAGCTGGTCCCACAACACCCGGCGCTGAACCTTAATTTGGTGCAGGTGCTGCTCAAGGCCCACCAGGCGGATGAAAACACGCTGGACGCCACCACCCTGCGCCGCTGTGAGCGCTGCCTGGACCAGTTAGGCCACCTGCCGCCCCAGCACCGCCAGTACAAGCGTTATGAATTTCTGAGAAACAAAATCGACAACCTGAAGTCCGCTTCCAATTAGGGTGCTGCCATGAGTTCCAAGCTCGATTTCTCCACGGTGATCGCCTCAGCGGTCCACGATATGAAAAACTCCCTTGGCATGCTGCTGCACAGTGTCGAGGAGGTCAGTAACGACATCCCCGACGAGACGCGCACCTCCTCCGCCTTCACCACATTGCAGTATGAGGCACAACGCCTGCATGGGGACCTGATCCAGCTTCTGGGCATCTACAAGATGCAGCAGGAAACCCTCTCGCCACGGATCGACGAGCACTTTGTACCGGACTTTCTGGACGAACAGTACGCACGACACAAACCGCTGCTGGACGGTCTTGGCATCGACATCCATGTGGATGCAGAACCCGTAACCGGATACTTCGACGACAACCTGGTCGCGGGCGTGCTGACCAACACCATCAACAACGCCATTCGCTACACTCAGAATGCCCTGCGCCTGACGGCCCGGGAGGAAGAAGGCTACCTGGTCATCGCGGTGGAAGACGATGGTGGCGGCTACCCTGCCCACATGATCAATGCCCCTGAGCAGTTCTCCCGCGAGGGCGTGGACTTCAGCTCCGGCAGCACCAATCTCGGGCTGTACTTCGCAGACCGCATGGCACGGATGCACCAGGAGGGTGATCGCAAGGGCTCCATCCAACTCAGCAATGGCGGCCGATTCAGTGGCGGGGTCTTCGAACTCTGGCTGCCCTGAAAGCTGCAACCTGCAACCAACCACCTTACGCCATGTAAACTTTTGTTTCTGCCGGGTTTCGTTTGTTGAGCGCGCCAGTATCATGGCGCCCAAATCACAAACACAAACCAACGGAGACTGACTATGGCACAGGTGCGAAAAACCCTGTTAACGACGGCCATTGCCGCAGCCATGATTCCAGCCAGCGCCAGTGGCGCCGGCTTTGCCCTGATCCAGAACAGCGCCAAATCCGGCGGCACCTCCTACGCGGGCACCGCCGCCACCCCGGAAGATCCCGCCACTGTCTTCTTCAACCCCGCCGGCATGATGCGCAACGAAGGCACGGCCGTGTCTGCGGGTGCGAGCTATGTGGCGCCGGAGTTTGATTATGAGGATGAAGGTTCGACGTACCCCGTGGATCCAGCCGGAGACAAGGGCCAGCTCTCCAATACTTCAGATGAAGTCGGCTATCCCCCCAATTTCTATTACATGAACCGCTTTGACGATGACTGGGCCTTTGGCCTGGCGATCAATACGCCGTTCGGTTCACGCACTGAGTACGATGACGACTGGGTAGGCCGTTACCACTCCATCGAGTCCGAAATCCGGGCATTCAATATCAATGCGAACGTGGCCCATGAAATTAATGATCGGGTCAGTCTGGGTTTTGGCGTAAGTGCGCAGCGATTTGAAGCGACGCTTTCAAGCAAAGTGCCCAATGAACCTGGCAACCAGAATGCGCCATTCAATCCTGAGACAGACGGTGAGCTGGAAGTTGATGGGGATTCTTGGGGTGTTGGCGTCAATGTCGGCCTGCTAGCGGATCTGACCGAAACAACGCAGCTGGGCCTCGCTTGGCGATCAAAGGTCTCGCATCAAGTAAACGGCGATGTCACGGCTCAAGTCCCGGATAACGATAGCCCGGCCGCTGGAGCCACTCAGGAAAGCGGAGGGCAGACATCCATCGACATGCCCAGCTCCTACACAATGAGCCTGCGTCACGAGCCAGAGTTTGAAGACCGTCTCGCGATTCTCTTTGACGCGGCCTATACTCGCTGGAATCGGGTAGACACCATTGACATTGAATTCGACGAAGACGTCCTTGGAGAGGATGGCACTGAACTGCCACTGGACTTCCGCGACAGCTGGCGCGGCTCTCTGGGCCTGACCTGGGACCAGACCGAGCAGCTGCAACTGCGCACCGGCTTCACCTTTGACCAGTCTGCCGTCAAGGACAGTGAGAGCCGTACACCGC
>LKMJ01001606.1_pt1 | contig 20209 bp, 10 predicted proteins | sample 643391 | NCBI WGS metagenome assembly LKMJ01 (sample SAMN04112250, study PRJNA286221) | soda lake metagenome | biome: soda lake; feature: Kulunda Steppe; material: water; isolation source: sample PL-Br10 brine of Picturesque Lake | place: Russia: Kulunda steppe | collected 2010-07 | reverse complement strand
TTTGAGTGTACTGTACGGATCGGGCAACACGTGTTTGTTGATGCGAATCGCCAGCCGTTCGGGCGACCGCGGGCGGATATCATCCGGTCCACGCCAGTTCAGGTAGCGTCCATCCGACTGCTGGGTAAACTTTGTGCGGGTCTCGATGACCGACCGCAGGTTCAGGTTCTGGATTTTGAATCCGAGTTCACTGTAGAGTCCCCGGTCGCTGTTGAGACGTCTGGTCCGGTCTCGCAGTGGCTCTTCGGCCGCATCAGTTTCAAACTCCAAATCAAACTCCGATGTCTGGGCGGGTGTGACCTCTTTGAGTCGGGCGTCGGTAATGCGGATTGTGACTGAAGTGACCACAAGATCTGGCTCGACTGAGTATGCGTCTACATCGAGGATGGCCTCGATATGTTCTTGAATCTCATGGCGTGCGTCCACATCGATTGGGTTGGACACACCAGTTCCATCCGGATTCTGGAGTTGGGTGTAATCGATTGTGAGTCGATGATTCGTCTCCTGTTCACGGACGAGGCCGTACTCTCTGAGTTCGTCTATGGCCGTCCGGTTCGTCGTCGTGACACTTCCCTTTGCGCTAAGTTCGATGATCTGATCACCGAAGGCCTCCGCAACCGCTCGATAGGAGTTTGTCAGTAGCGATGGGATCTGGACGATCCTCGTCGATGTGTCGCTGGAGTCGGTAGTCTGACTCATCGCGTCCCTCCCGCCACACTGTAGGCTCCTGTGTGTGGGCCAGCGGCCGTCGGAGTACCCGTTGGAACGTCGTCTGTGCTGGGTACGTCGTGCGTGGATTGTGATTGAGAGTGTGAATCGCTATTGGTATTGGATCTGTATTCGGGTTCGCTGTCGCGGGTTGTCGCTCGTTTCACCAGTTCGTCGCCGTGTGTTGGTGGGTCTGGTGCAATCTGGACGGTTGTCGCGCTCATTGGTGAGACCGGCCGGTGGCCATACACCGCTACCGGTGTCCCGTCCGGCAGTTCGGTACCGGAGACCTGACACACCGCGGCCCCCTCTACGAGAGATGTATTTGTTATTTGATATGGTTTCCCAAGTAATCGGCCATCGGTACTATCTTCAACTGTTGGTGTTGATTCTCGCATGGTTCCTAAGCTGTTGGGAACCCAGCCCTGGTGTCCTTAGCACCCGGGCAGTTTCAGTACAACTCCTGCCCCATAGGGACTGGATTTCCACACCATCACATATTCGATGTAATGGTAAAAACCTTACCATCACATGGATATGAGATGGTAAACTAGACAATCAGATCCATTACCTACATACGCCGTGTTAATGTAGGAGTAGAGTATGCCCGGCAAGGACCGCGATGAGGACTCCGGAAAATATACCACGACCTACCGTGATCAGGAGTTCTTAGATGCCATTGAAGGGCTAAACGGTATGGCGGGAACCTCTGAAGTTGCAAATGAAGTTGGATGCACTCATCGAACAGCTTATACACGGCTTCGATCGATAGAAGAGAAAGGAGACATCCAAAGTCGTAAAGTTGGAAATTCTCTTGTCTGGTCTATTTCCTGATTATCTAATATCAACTATTGAAACTATCGGTGTTCGGTTATGGCTCAGAGTGACAGATTGACCAATTATAGGATTTGACTAGCCGAGTTCAAACAGACAAATTAGACCATCTCAGCAGTCGGGAATAGTCATCGTGCTTCTGCGAATATTCTGGTAGTATTAACCGAACACGAATGCTGTTGGTGCCTAAGATTCAATCCTGATTGTATATCAAGGGCTTGCCCAGTTCAAACATTGACATCACACTACGACGATCAAGAGTTTCTGGGTCGTTGTATACATCGCACCCGTACTGATATGTACAAAGCGGACACCCCCTCTCGCAGTCGCAGTCGAAGTGTTTCTCTACGAGGTCCATTGAATCCTCGAAGTTCTTGAAATTTCCATCAACGTTTTCAATCAGTGTACGTGTGATTTCGGCACCACCTTCCTGTGAATCGAATAAATACACCCCTTCATCCTCAACGCTTTCGCTTATCTCTCTGATATCGACACCTCCGAGGTATTGTAAACTCACGCGGAGAGCGTGTGCGAATGTGTGTGTCTCGACCTCGTCAGCGAGTGAGAGACGGATCCCCTGAGTCGCATAACTGTATCCGAGACGCACGAACTCAGAAGGATCGTCGAATCCGTCGGGGTCATGCTGCGGATCTTCAGTGCACTGTGCATTCTCCTCAGAGCGTGTAATGATACCAGGACATCCTTCCACGCCACACTTTTCGAATAGCGTCGGACGTCCATCAACGGCCCCGTTCTCATACTTCGCCCGGTATCCCGTTGCATGAACCAGAACATCTAGATCTCCATATTCGATCGTACCGAGAACCATACCGTCAGCGTCCTTCAGACTAAACGATTTTTCAGGGGTAAATGATAATACGTCTGTGTCACGGTCGGTGAAAGTTGACTGTACCGGAGAGTCATCAATTTCGTAGATATCACGCGCCTGTAACCCACCGTCTCTGCCGAGTGAGAGGTCTTCGAGATAAGACTCCACAGAGTCCATCACACCGATTCGGCGTGGCTTTGGAGATTTCTCTGAGTCACATTGGTTACAGGATTCACGGGCATCAGGGAATCTAGCGTGACAGGAGGGGCAAACGTAGTCCTCTGCAAGTTCACCATTGCCAGACTCGGTGAGTTTTTCTAACAACTCCTCTGACTGGAAATCGTCATAGTTGACTCGTGTCGTAATGTAAGTCGAACCATTATGCAAATAGGCCGAACCTGGATGCAACTCGTTGATCGCCATCCGCATATCTCGCCCGCGGTCGCTTCCAGCGAGACGTTCCCGTTCGTAGCCTTCCTGAACGAGAGTTAATCCGACAGAAGACGAAATGTTTCGCATGTTGAACGCAAATTTGCTCTGACGAGAACTACGAAGGAACTCGACGTACCCTTCGGAACGCATATCCTGCAGGTGATCATTGAGCACAGATTTGCGTTGGCTGATTTGTGTGAGTTCACTACGAAGGTCCTGTATCTCATCATCATCCACGGCCCTCCGGAGTTCACGATTAATCTTGAGCTCCCGCTCTGCGAGATCGTCGACTGTATCGAGGATTTCGTCGGTATACGTACCGAACTGTTGAACGAACCGGTTGCCAAAGTTCTCAATGGCATCCGAGACGAGGTCACCGAATTCATCGGAAGCGACAATTACTGTCCCAGAGCACTCGACGCCAGTACATTCTGAAGGGTGGTCATCCGCATCGAACTTGAGCCCGCAGGAGCGACAGTAGGCGTAGTCGAGTAATGATTCAAGATGGTCACGGAGTTCAGATCGATAATCGTGGACGACTGTTTCGAGTATCTCTAGTTTCGGCCGTCGAGTTTCCATCTGCAGTTCTTCATTCGAGAGGAACAATAGTTGTGTGAGTTTGCTGTATGTTTCTCCTTTGGCAACATCTTCGTCATAGTCGTCCCCACCGAGAACCCGCGTTTGTCTCCCTTTACGTTCGACTTCCCAGTCAATTGCAAACCGTGAAGCAATAAAGTCGAATACCGCCCAACTCAAGGATACACGTAGGACCTCTTCGTTGTGCTCGTTCAGCGGTACATCCTTAGGATCTGTCTTGATCAGATCCGACGGATGCTCGTAATAATAATAATCAATCGGGTTCCGCTGGCTCACACTATGGACAAGCGCGGATTTCGAACTTCGACCTGCCCGACCAATACGCTGTAGGTATGCGTTCATGTTCGGAGGCGTCCCGAACAGTAACAATGAATCGAGTGCCCCGATATCGACACCCACCTCCATCGTAGGACCGGAAGATAGGAAGTGTGGATGTTTCCCTTCTTTGAACAGGTACTCTATGTTTCGGCGCTTCTGCTTGGGTGTTGTACCGAGATAGACCTCACTCCAAAGTACCATTGGCGAAGAATAATCGATGAGGAACGAGCGGTGATTGTATCTCGGGTGCTCGGGATCTTGTTGTTCGTCAAAAGATGTCCGGAATAGAACACAATTGCTGGGAACTGCGTCAAATGTGGATTCAAGAGTACTGTATGTGGTGCCCTTCTCAGGATTGTAGAGGAGTTCATCACTTACACCGGCGACGGTGAGTTCGAGTTTACTCGCCGCAAATGAGACATACCCATCGTCTGGATCATAGTCGAGAATCCCCTCATCTTCCAGGGCTATTACTGACTGACCGACATCGTCTCGATTGAGTTCGTCTCGAATTTTATCGACATGGACATTATTTCCTTTTTCGGCCAGTACGCGTATTATCTCATGCTTCCCCCCATCCAGATTGATGCTCGGATCAAGACGGACATCGAAGATACCATCTCTTACGAGCGATGGTTCTCGTTCCGAGAAGCGCCCTCCATATGTGTGTGGGATGGCTCGCCTAAACATTCGGTCTTCAAATGCATCTTCGGCATCCCATCGACGTCGAGCCCTTCCCTTGAGACGATGCCGTAGATCCACAGTTCCTTCCTGTACGTCACGAAGTGAAGAGAGGGACTCCTCTATCTGATCCAACTTCTTGTTGGCTGTTTGGAGGACGGTATCGAACGATACCCACGATTGACCGGGTTCCTGATTTGAGATCACCCCGTCGACAAGCAGTTGGTCGACAGATGTGTCCTCCTCAGGATCATTGAAATCACGCCCCAATCTGTTCATATCTCCATGTGAATCGGAGAAGGATAGCATCTTCGCAGATTCAAATCCTTCTTCATCTGCCACGCTTCGAAGAAGATACTGTGAGGTTGTAACAGCGAGATTGTTTGGACTCCGAGTTAGTTCGGTATACCGTGTGCCGCGTCCAGAGATACTGTAACTGGTGCCGGGATGATAATACGGTACTGCGGATCGGAAATCAGTCGGACTGCGAAGTTGACCTGATGAGTCGAATGTTAGGTACTCCTGTGGATCAACCCTTCGCGATTTAAGATCTGGATTCCCACACTCACAGGTGTATCCTGCGGGACCTTCGAATCCACAATTAGTACACTCAACCCGGTCAAATACCTCGAACAGCCCTGTCTTTACAAACGTTCTCGAGTTGCAGTGACAGGTCGAGGGCGCGATTTGTTCGTAAATTCGTTCTTCACAGGAATCATCTTTGCACACCCACGGAAGGACGTGTGTATTCGTAACAGTGGAACCACAGGAACAGGTCACACTACCGGAACCAATATCAACGTGTGTTTGCCCACATTCATGACAGTCGACTGGTTGCGACGAGGCGACCATCTCAAAATCAGTGGCTCCACATTCATCGCAATCGAAGGTCGCAGATATTGTCCGTTCACAGGAGGGGTTCACACATGTCGCTGTCGACTCACCGGTTCGGACCGTTCTAGAATTGCATGATGGACACTCAGTGGTCGGGTTACGGTCACGTCGTTCACCACACTCCGTGCACTCCAATAGCGGTGAAAACGTCACACGGGTTGTTGGAACGTCCTCACCGCGTGCTGCTGAGCATCGTTGACAGGTGTGTTCATCATCCCAGTCTCTGCCACCATGTTCCGTCGGCATATAGGGATCAAGTTGGTCACATTCCGGGCAGTACCACGCCATTAGCGCTTCTTCATCGCCGTGTTTGCAATACGTCGAGCGCGTGATGAACGTACCACCACATTCGGTACACTCGTCACGAGGCGATCGATATACCGCGTCACAGGTGGCACAAGCGTAGAATCCGTCGACTGGCCACGAAAACATATGACTGCGGTTCTCAAGCAGTCCGGAGAATTCTCCCAGTGTTCGGAAGTTGCCAAGTAACCGTTCGGCTTCAACCTCCGAAAGACCGTACTCGGACTCGAAATCGTCGAGTAACTCTGCCCGTGTTTGTGGAAGATCGTTCAGCTTTGAATGAAGAAGCTGAATCATCCGTCTCACGTCATCTTCCGGGGACTCCTCCGAGAGGTAATCAAACAGTGCATCTGCAACTCTGTCTTCGACCACGTTGTTGTCTAGCGTCTCGTGGCCCTCTACGACGAATTGTTCCGGTTGAAGGGCTTCTGGAGTCGCAGCCGTATTCCGAGACATCTCTCGGAGTTGTTTGTCCGTAATTTCTTCCGAAAGAAGTTCTTCGGGCGGTCCAGTTGGAGCCTCGAATGTCAACTCACGAGGGTTCTCACCGACATGGGAAATATCCTTGACACCGCTTACTTTACGGAAGAGTTCTTCATGATTACCGACGGTTGCACTGCTGGCAATCACCTGCAAGTCGTCTTCGCCGAACCGTTGCTCACGAAGTTTCCGTAGTCGCTTAACTAACCACGAACTGTAGGACCCAAACAGTCCTGTGTACGTGTGGACTTCGTCAAAAACGAGGAAATCAGGCTCGTAAATGAAAGTCTCGTGCTCGTCAGGTGCATTGACATTGAGTGACTTCAGATTGATCGTATCTGGATTCGTCAAGACGATATCAACATCCTTCTGCAGAATATCCTTCTTTGTGAGGTGGATAAACTCAAGCGGTACATCATCTTCACACATCGGCTTCTCGGGTTTAGCCGTGAATCGTCCTGATTCAGGAATGACACGGATCCCCTTTCCACAGGTCTTGCACTTGTCAAGCTCCTCATTGAATCCGGGGCATTCAAAGTATTTAAATGATGATCGAAGATAGCCTTCTGCACCTTTGTCGCCTGTATTCGTTGGGGTATCGCCATCATAAATACCGACTTTGATCCGCTTACGAGCTGGTAATTCGGCGTTGATTTTGTATAAATACTGTATGAGCCGCTTGAGTTGGTCTTGTGCCAACGCTTTGGTGGGATAGATTAGCAGTGCTTTGATGCTTTCAGGATCACAGCCGTCTATTTCTCCTTCCCTTGCGCGAAGAATATAGTCGAGGATTGGAATCAGCCAAGCTTCGGTTTTTCCTCGCCCAGTCGCCGCAGTAATCAGCGCATTTTCTCCCTGATTGATAGTTCGAATACTACGTTCTTGGAATTTGTAAAGTCGTTTGAAGCCGAGTTCAGAAAATGCGTGCTGAATTTGATGATGAATCCCAGCATCCATTGTGAACTCTTTCCATGAAAGCTCACTCCAGTTGGGGATATCGAGAGCTTGCAGATACGGTCCCCGGGAGCCGAGGAACTGCTCATCGGCGTCAGTATTCTGAATTCGATGGTAAACACTTCTCGCAGCAGGACCTAGGTCACCAAGTAGATGCTTTGTGTAGGCTCGTCGTACCTCTTCGGCACGCTGGGCTGGATCGTTCATTTCGAATCAATTCGGAGTTTGATAGCGGACTCAAGATCGCCAACCTGTTTGATTTCCTCAAGATTCTCGACAGAGAACTCCGAGAGATGCACCGATTTTTGTTCAGTGAACTTCCGCAATCTTCTCACAGTCGAATCACTGAGATTGTGCTCTGTTTTGAATGCTTCCCAACCGTGCTTCCCGCCTTCTTCGTTCCAGGAGGACTTGAGACGATCCCAGCGCTTACCTAAGGTTTTGGGGTTGTTCGCCGGATTATCAATCTCAGTGGAAAGGAAATTGTCCATTTTATAGATCACCTGTGAGAAATCGGAGCCACCATCACTGATGATCCTATTGAGTTCGCGAGCAGAACTGATATCGTCCCGCCACCTATCTACGTGCTTGGCAATCTCGTCCTGTGCTTCTGAAGTTGCGTTTTCTACAGCATCCCGGGTATTGTCAAGGTCATCTTTGACTTCCAGCAACCGATCTTCATCTGCTTCCTCAAGGAGATCTTCATCAGTTAGATCTGCGGCTTTCCGTGCCTTGTTTAGTGCATCATCAACTTGATTAGGTTGTGATTGATTGAACAGCTCTGTGAGGACTCCGGAGTAGAAGTGCAAATTGCGAATTGCTTGTTCTAGGTCCGCCAGTGCATGCGTCACTCGTTTAATATCTTTTTGCGCTGTTGAGACGCGTTGCTCAACGTTACGTGCTTTATCGGCTTTTTCGGCCTTCTTATGAAGTTCCTCAGCTTTCTCTTCGAGTGATTTTTGACTAATCGACGACATCATTAGTGGCCCCCTCCGAGTAATTTCAGTACCTGATCACGCTTCTTGCTGAAGGCGGAGAACTCAGACGAATTTCGAACTAACTCCTCGAAATTCGTTTCTTCTTCGTCACCAGCCGCGTCAAGATGTTCTACCATCTCCAAAAGGTCGTTGTAGACCTTCCAGGCTTCTTGATCCTCTTTTGCCTGTTGATACCCATGGAGCGTAGCCATGATCTCTACAGGACTCTCTCCTTCGATTGATTGATACTCATCTAACGCCTCACCGAATCCTTCGAGATGAAGAGTCGAGTTATCATTCTTGAGCAGTTTGCCCGTTTTCTCCCACCGACTCTCCCTTGTAACCTCAAGTGGGGTTAGACTGCTGTCTAATTTTTCGAAGATTTCAACTAGATTTTGTTTTGTATGCATAGGCCGGTAGACCTGAGCATATTTTTTGACTTCGTTTTCGATACCCTCGAATGACGTATTCTGTTGTAGTTTCAGGAGTTCGTTGGTGAAGTCTGAAACCGCTGCTATCAGCCCTTTTAATTCTGTATTCGCGTTGTTGCGTGTCGTTCCAATCTTGTAGGCCTGAGGGAGATCCTCTACGCTTACATAAGCCATCTGCTCAATATATTCGTCGAGATTCTCGTTCACGCCGTTGATAGCGGTGTCTAGTCGTTCATGATCTACAACGTTCTTTTTCAAAAGGAAGAATCCTCTCACAAGTCCTTCAATATGGCTGCTTTTTCGAGTAATTACGTTGAATGCATCGGAGATTCCAATGGGTAGATCCACTTCGAGATCCGAATCTGGATGCAGTGGTGAGGCACTCTGCTTTCTATATTCTCTAAATAGTACCTCACGAGACACTTCCGAGATGCCTTGCCCTGTGTTCATCAGAAGGAACTTCGATAGAACGACGAACTCCTCTACAGTCATCGATTTGGGCAAGCACTCTTCGATTTCTGTACGCATATTGCGACGATACTCTACAACTCTGTCATCAGCCCACCCTCTCAACAGATCGAGGTTCGTATCGTCATCGAAGTCCTCGTTAACGCCCGTGAGTAACAGGTCTGAGTACAACCCGTAGTTATCGACGCCGTGTTCTATCGTGTAACTACGCTCGGAAGGTTGATCAGGTCCTTTGATTTCAACCGGGACGTCGTTCCCGCGGGCGTAGTAGATGCCGTTCGTCGATCGAGCAGTCGAGTTCTCGTTTGCAAGCCGCGTCGGTTCGTGCCAACGTGTAAGAACGATTTGAACACCTTTCCGTAACGTGTTCGAGCTTGGGTAATCACTGCCATGCTTGATCCACTCTTGGAATTGAGCGTGCTTCTCGAACGGTATTTGAGCACTCTCACCACTGGGAGAATCATTGCCAGGGTCTTTCTCCTCTGTAGGCGACTCTTTTTGATCCTCTTCTAGTTCTTCTTCAGAATCTTCATTTTCTTCTCCTTCAGTTGATTCAATGCTCTCTCCATCTTCCTTTTTTGTGGGCTTGTCTGTGCCAGCTATTTCTCCGCCAACCGGTACAACGAGGATATTCGCCCCACTAACGATTCGGTCCAAATCGAAGTAAACGATTCTTTCTTCCACAAATCCGGTATTGAAATCTACACCAAATGCGGTGAAGATCTCTTCCGGGAGCCAGAGCCTATCTGTGTCTGGATCACGCTTCCCGTACCATTTTGTTAACTTTTGACACCCCTCGGTCTCTTCTAGCGAAATAACGGACGGTCGTGACTCGACGAATGCATTTGTTTCAACCTTCTTGAACGGGGGAATCTCGGAGGTTAGACAGTCGGCAATAACATGGACCAATAGAACCCGGGGAGTTTGCTGTCGGTTCCCATCTTGCACAAGATTTTGATAGACGTGCTGGACGAACGCTTCATTAAATGGATACATATTATCGAACCCGTCCTCGGGAATGTCGCCGTCGGCCTCAGAATGGTTTTTAATTGCCTCCAGATATTTTTTGACGAGCAGCACACTTGCAGATTTATCTTCTAGGAAGTACGCACGACCGTAATCATCGGTCATGCTAAGGTATCCTTGCGCCCGTTGTTTCATGTAGGAGAGTGAATCGTCACTCGTCGAAAGCGCGTCATCAATATTTTCTCGTTCCCAACCGGATGTCCACCCAAGGACGATATCGAAATGACTGCTCGACAGGTCAAAGATATGATCGAGTAGATCGTCCTTGAGAACGTTAAACGTGGTGAGGTCCTCACAGATGAGAACGGGACGTTTTCCAGCTTCTACGTATGCATCCGACAGTTCCTCTAATTGACCTTTGAAATTCTCGATACCGAGGTTGTTTGTTAGGAGATCATGAACTGCCCGACGCAAGGTCGGATACACCTCGGGTTGATATTTTGTCGTACCGAAGACACTCAAACAAATGTCACCGTAGTCATCGCGTGTTAGTAGATCGATTGGCTGTTCTTTCCCTTCTTGTTCGACAGCACGCTGATAGCCAGATAGGTTCTGGATGAGAACGTCACGGAACGAGGTTTTGGACTCGTAATCGGTAAGGAACTCTTCAAGTTCGAACCCTTTGAGCGGGCCACGGTTCTGATGGAATGTTAGTAACCCTTGAATAATGAAGTCAGCAACGTCTTCTGGATTCAGATCTCCGATAGATCCGACTTCATCATATTCTTTGTCGATCGGTTCGTGAAGTATTTCCAGTATCTCGTCGAGTTTCGTATTGCTCCGAGAGATGTGGATTGCGACGTGAGAATCATTTGTCTTTTCGTCACCGTAGCCATTGATTTCATACTCCAACCATTGACAAAGGTGACTCTTTCCTGAACCAACCTCTCCCTTTACGATGAATATCCGGTTGTCGTCTTTCAGATCCGAATCTAAGACCGCGTCGCGGAATTCATCTTCAGACACGAACTCCGAATCACCGTCATACGGACGAAGAATCTCGGCCCGGATCTTGTCGATCGGAACATGCGTTTGTCGGAAAACTTCCGGACTTTTTTGTTGAGATTCTGGTTTGATGAATTTGTCTACGACTTCTGGGTCCCAATTCATCACCATCTCACTCATGGTTCAACCCTCCGTTCGCTCCGTTCAAGCGGATACCAATACGCTGGCCGATCCGGTACATTCCCAATTTTGTATCGAGCTGGTTCTTCTGTGTCGTCAATGCGGTACGGTAGTCTCACAGTTTGTGTCACATCTGTCATGCCAACTAAGCTGAGCACTTCATCATCAACCATATTCTCAAGCGTATCTGCAACACCTAGATGAAGACGAGGCGCTCCACTCAAGTCATAAAAAACAGGGATGAATTCTTCATGGATCCACTCCAGTGCGTTGAGGATACCCTCAGGGTCATCGCGGTTTGTCTGGTGATAGGAGAGTAGTTCGTAAAGAAGCGGTCGAGTCGGAGAAGTTACAATCTCGTTGTGATCAGTCGTGTACGAAATTGCGCCAATTGGTGTCAATAGATTAGCCCACATCGAGGTTTTCTCGGAGCGCCATTGAATGTCGAACCGACTTTCTTCTTTCAGAAGTGTAACAAGATCTTCTTCGGATATCCGCCGATACCCATGCGGTTTCTCAGTCGAAGTTTGTTCCATTAGGAGATCATGAATCTCTGCGAGTTGAAACTCATCTCCCTCTTGGCATCTAATATGATGGAGCAGACGGGCCTCGAACGAGATATCCGGATATAGATCCCGATTGATTGGCTTGACTACATCCTGTGCACTACGTTCAATGAGGTCCAGCGAGTGCAAGAATTTGATGCAATTTTTGATATGCTTGGACTCGAATCCGTCAGGAGACTCAGCACTCGGTCTTCCGAACCGTTTCACAACCCCTGAGAGCGGTATATCTTCGACGAGAAATTCGTCTATTGCTTTCAACTCTGCACTCCGGACTGTACCGTATCCAGTGAGTATTTTATCTGGAGTCCCAGTGGCACGTGTTATTTCAGACATCGTACAAACTCCCGTTTCGGATCCGCTGTTCGTCTAACTGTGCTTCGCTAAACTGGCATCGGGTCAGCATTGAATCCATGTTGTTTGCTATCTTCATGACGTCCCCCCGTTCGGTCCACGATCTGAGAGCCTCACGAATTCGTTCAGTGTATTTTTCCAAAATTTGGTTCAGGTCGTGCCTGACAAAGTAATATAACGGCTCCCAGGCAGGGCTATTTGGCGGTACCTTGTCGTAATTAAATAATTCGGGTAGTGTGTCCGATGGGGCCCCTACCTCATTATGATGCTCAGAAATTTGATGGAAATAGAGATTGTGTGTATCGGCAGTAGGGAGCGTTGAATCTAGGTTATCATCGATATAATCTTCAACACTCCGCTCATAACGGGTGACAGTATTCGGCACGAACTCATCTCGTACAGACTTCCGAGTCGTATATGCAGGTGTTGAGGGTGAGTCAGTATCTACGACAAGAACATATGGGTCCTCACGTGATCGTTCTCGAAGCAGTCCTCTCACAAGATGTTGTTCGCCTCTGTCTACGAGGTTCTCTTGATTCGTGACGTGAACGAGTGGGAACTCGACTGTTTCTGGATCTACGTCCTCTGGGTCAAGACGCTCATAATCGACTAATTTGAAGTCGTTATCCCAAAGGCTATCATGTATCACTCTGTCGAGTCCGAATTCTTTGAGGTACGGAATACTTCGGAGTTGTGCCCGATTCTCGTACACATGTTCACCGACACAGTCGTCTACCATAACGACAAATGTCGTCAATCGTGAACCTGTAAGTGATGTGATACCTTGTGGCACTATTTCATATCCTGTCGGCAGATTATATAAATGTACTGAGGCCAACCGTATTTGTCATAGACTACTGCACAACCCTTATAGTATAATCGGTCCGTCACATAATAATGACAGATCACGAATCCCTCACCGCTGATACCTTCTACAGAGCTGATTTTATTGAGGGCACACTCCCTAGTCAAATCGCTTCATTGTACACAGACCTTGTTGAGAAGTACGACACTCAGAGTGTTCTTGTTGTGAAAAGATTTGGCTCGGGAACGAGAGAAATTACCGATGCGCTTCGTCAAGAAGCTAATCTCGTTGAGCAACCGAGGGTCGTGCCACTAATTCGGTATGCACACACAATAATTGACAAGCTTCCTGACGTACCTGAGAGACTCTCATCGTACGAACGCAGTTACCTCTTCGATCAGTTCCTCCAGGAATGGGACTGGACTCTGCCGTATCTAAAGAAGGCGTCACAACATGACTCGTTCGTACAAGATGTTGAACAGTTCTCTATTGTAGCTTCGTGGCAGGGGTCACCGGATACATCTGACCCAGTTCTTGAAGAACTAACGGATGTTCACAATGAATTTCAAAAACACCTTCAGGAACACAACTACGTAGAACATGCTAACATCATACATTCGGCTAGAGAAGCCATGGAGAACTCGGATATACAAGATACTGTTCAACATGACTTCTCCGCTGTAATTGTGTTGGAAGCAGAAGATTACACTACTGCGGAGCGGGAGTTTGTGAAGTCAGTGACAGGCAACGTTCCAACGCACTGGGTGGTAACAAACCAGAGCGATGTTCAGCGTACTCGCAACGAGTCCGGGATTTTACATCCACATGATATTGGAGATGATGTCGATATCGTAGACTTACCGACTCACTCAACGGGATCACTGATCAACGCTGTCGCTACTTATCTCACTGGGTCACGAATAATTGATGTTGAGGAAGGCGAAGAACATGTTGCAGTTTTGAATACGGACACATTTGAAGCCCAGATACGGGCAGTCGCGGAAGAAATCGAACGGCTTCGTGAGGAAACCGAACTACGATACGATGACGTTGCAATCGTATTGAAGGATACCCGGTCACCAATACGAGGAGTGATAGAGGCCCTCAATGGCCGCGGTATTCCGACTGCATCTACCACAGTAAGTGGATTCAGTGATGACCCGACCGTTCGTGAACTCTATACGGTAGCTCAAGCCGCAACTGCTACTAAAGCGGTCAATACAGCAGATCTGAATCTTCTCAAAGCCCGAGCAGGAACTGATCCGCCAATTGATGTGGTCGCATCATTCGAATCCGTCGTTGATGGAGTCTGGGAGTGGATACGACGCACCGATTTGAAAGAACGTATCGCAAATAACGAATCTGAAATTGACGCACGAAGTCAATTCTCTCACGTGAACGACGTCATCGAGTTTGCGGATTTCATAGAGCGTTCGTCCATGCTTGATGGGACCTGGGAACAGTTCAGAGATTTCCTTGAGTTCTCTTTTGAGCACGCAGCACCTGATGCCTATGGTGATGAGATCGACTCTGCCGAAGGGGGAGTACTGGTGGATGCTGCACAACGTGTGAAAACGGGCGAGTGGAATACGGTGTTTGTGGTAAACGCAGTCGATCAAGAGTATCCGTCTGAACCCCGAATAAACCAGCTGTTCCCGCGGGCACACATGAACAAACTCCCAGAATTTCCAATGGTCTCTGCACCGACTACCGACGAAGTGAGAAACACTTTCGAAACAGCGACGAGTATAGATACTCACCCGTTCCGTGCCTATTACAGTCATTACAGTCGCCGTCTGATGGGTGTCGCAGCACGTGCTGCACGAAATCGGCTTTACTTTACTACATATCGTGAGCGACGGGCCGATCCGGGAAAGTACCGACGCCCATCACGATTTTTGGTTGAGCTTTTGGAAACCTTCCCTCAGATCACAACAGTCGAAGAGGGAGAAATTCACACAGAAAGCCGTGCAGTTAGTCACACTCTCGACAGTATCGATCGGACATTGGACGAAATACGTCGAGCACCTACCGCTGATGAGCAAATTGATATTGATAAAATCGAGCGAACATTTGGTGCTATTCAACAACTACTTTCCGAGAGTGAACGCGGAAACGATATTGCCGATGCCATAGCTGCTAGAGCTGATTTCGCCGAGGGGGTGGTTCGGCGTGAGTAATTCTGATCAAACTGTGTCACCCTCTCAACTGGCTACATATGTCGAGTGTCCACGCAAATACGAATATGAGCACGATCAGAATATCAGTTCTCCTCCTGATGGCGAACGATACAAAAACAGAGGAATCGCGTATCATGAAGTAATCGCAGAAGTCTGTGAAGTGACAGGCGTAGAAGATACCGTAGAAATAATTGTCGACCGTGCTCGTGAGTTGTTCGCTGAAGTCTGGGCTGAAACGTGTTCACCAGCTGATTACAAGACTCGTTCTCATTTTGAATACGATCGGAAACTAACGCGAGAAGGCATCTTAGCATATTTCCAAACTGGTCCCGGTGTTAAACATGCAAGACATTCCTGTGCTACCGAACTCAACGTGGAAACGGAATACAAGCGTACGGTTGTCAGTGGAAGGATTGACAATGTGGTGAAATCAGACGACGGGCTACTCTTGATCGATTATAAAGGAAACCTCAATAACATTATCTCATCACGAACGGCTGGGCATCTCAGCAAGCATCTCGACGGTGAAGTCTATCGGCCGAAAATCGTTGAGAGTGCCATCCAAGCAGCAGTGTATCTGGAAGCTATCAGAGAAACCAGTATGTTCGAGAAGGGAATGAACGTCTCATTTGTTTATTATGGCATCCTTCATGACCATGAGGTACTATCGAATGAAGATGGAATTGTACCCCAGGTATCTGGAAAGAGACGTGATGTGTCGAGCATTTGTCTGGATAATCACGGAACCATTTGGCAACTAATTCGTGAATCTTACCAGGGGATCCGCACATGGGATTTTGCTCCCAATCCATGGCCGGAAATCTACCAGTCGGCATGTGATGAGTGTCCGTACAATGAGATGTGTCCTGATTTCCTCGGTGAGGAGGTGAAGATTCAATGACTGACTATACTCAGGGTGGTGACGAAATCATCCCTTCCGACGCTCAGAAGGATATTATCCAGTCCGATGAGTATCCGATGAGAGTCCTCGCTGGTGCGGGCACAGGGAAGACATTCACGATGGTCCGGAAAATTGAGCGACTCATTGACCAACAGGGGGTTGATCCAGATCGGATTCTTGCGCTCACGTTCACGAACAAAGCAGCCGATTCAATGCAGACGAAGCTCGGTGAAAAGATCGGGGCACGGGGATACGATATTGACGCATACACGTATCACTCGATCTGCCACCGTCTGCTGACGGAATATGCGTATCATACAGGATTAGACCCGCAGATGGAGGTGGCCTCCGAAACTGACAAACTCGAACTCATCTTAGAGGTGCTGGACGAAGTCGATTATCGGTTCATCTCTCCAGAAATCTACGACGAGGACTCGTATGGATCAGGTGCAGAGACGAAACTGACGAACTTTATCAGTTCGATGAAAAGTGACGGAACTTCACCTGAAGATCTGCGGGAATTCCTCGGCGATCCAGATACACTTCGTGACCTCCAACAAGTCATAGAGCGAATCGACAAAATTGCTGATGACTACCTCCGATACAACTGGCGAAAGATTACTTCTGACCGCCTTTCTGAACTCCATAGCAGTTTGGAGTGTTTCCGGATCGAACTGGTCCGACATCGAGATCAACTTGGTGGAGCTCAGATCCAAAAGCAGGTCACCGAATTCCTCGACGCCTACGTAGAGGTTGTCGAACGGCTCCAAAAGTATATCAAGGACAACGAAGAGCGAATCGTCGACGGTGATCTCAAGCCCGTATTCAAAATCCCTGCATTCCTATTTGGAGCTTACAGTTCGCCCCCGAGCGGAGTTCCTGAACTTGGATTCACGCTAACCGATGAACTCGCTTCCTTCATCGATCTGGCTTGCCAAGCCCATGACCTTACACAGGCGTACGCAGCCTATGAAACACGACTCCGTGAGGAGTCATTACTTGATTTCGATGATCTTGTACTGGAGACGCTTCAGTTGTTATCCGAACCGAGTCATCACAGCGACATTTCTGGTCAGTGGGACTATGTTTTCTGTGACGAGTTTCAGGATACAGACTCAATCCAGTTCGATCTCGTAGAGCGTCTATCTGATGATGGTAATCTATTCGTCGTGGGTGATGATGATCAAGCGATCTACGAATGGCGTGGGGCGAATATTGAGAATATCGGACAACGGCTCTCCGATACTTTCCCAGAGTTGACCGACGAATCGCTTGAAGAGAACTTTCGATCCAAACAATCCATTCTCGATCTCGCGAATAATGCGATTGAGAGACTGGAGGGACGAAGTAGCGACAAGGAACTCGAAGCTACGGGTGAGAAACGGGGGACCACCGAAGGAGTTGCGACAGTGTCCGGATTCGATGATGAACAAGAGCAGGCAGACCGTCTCACGCGGATCCTGCTTGATTTGACGAGTGAGAGTCCAGAACTCACTAACAACGGATACGACTTCGGCGACATCGCCATTTTGGTTCGGAAGAAGCGGCATGCCAGCGAGATCACAGACCATTTACGAGACGCAGGAATTCCATATGAGTTCCCAGATTCCGGACCAGATATCACTGTGGGTGTTGGAACCGTACTCGCTTTCTTGGATACAGTCGCTGATCCAACTGCAGAAGTGAGTCTCAACCGCGTCCTTACTATGCGGTACCGACTGCATGATCGTGATCTCAGAACTCTCAATTCATCAGACCATTCTCTCGCTACGGCTCTCTCCGAAGTACCTGCCGACGAACTATATGAACCAGACCGTGTAAAGGCTGCTCGGGACGATCTCACCAATCTTTGGTCGAAACGTGACACACACACTGCCAGAGGTCTGTACACTGAACTCAAAGAAACGACTGACATACAGTGGTACCTCTCCGAACAAGAACGCCGAAATCTTGGGATGGTAGATCGCGCCGTTGAAGCAGTTTCCGACAGGTCAGTACAGACGTCACTTACGAAAGAATTCGTTGAGAGTGTACGTCGGCACATAGCTGCAGACGAGGGCTTGAGCTCTCCAACCGACCAATCAGAGAAGGCGACTGGAGCGGTCAATATAATGACTGTCCACAAAAGCAAGGGGCTGGACTTTCCGGTCGTCATGCTCCCCAGCCTCTCTGCAGATGACTGGGACCCCAAACGAGATCGTCAATCATTCGATGCGCTTGCTTCTTACGCAAAGGGAGAGTCACCGCTTGATAGCGACTTACTCGCACAAGATCTTCAGGAAAGCCGACGTGTGTTCCACGTTGCAGTAACCAGAGCAGAAGATCAGTTGGTTCTCTTCGGTCAGGAGAATGCTACTGGGGATGGAGACGAATTGCCGCTTTCCGTGTATCGAGAAATCCTGCCACCAGCTCTGCCATATTCTGTAGGACGCGTCGAATTCCCTATTTGGAACGATGTCTTAGATTCACTCCCCGACACTGCAGAGTATTGGTCGGAGCGTGCCCTCGATCTACCAACCCCATATGGAAATGCGATGATCGAGACCTCCGAGGGAAATAAGCGACAGCAGCAGGTTCGCCACCATGTACTTGATCTAGCAAGACAAGCGGCATCCGGTGATCTTTCGCTTTGTGATCCAGCAGAGGTCGGTATTCGCGTTTCTTCTCTCGATGTTCGCCAGACCAACCGCATCAAGCGCAAGCACAGTTACACCTCACTAGAAAGCGTCGAGACTTGTTCACGACAGCATTATCTCAACTATGTAGTTCGCGCATTTGATGATCATCCTAACTGGTCTACCGGGGGTCATAAAGACGACGGGTCGACCAATGCTGGATCAGTTCGTGCCCGCGGGATTCTCTTTCACGAGGTAGCGGAGCATGCAACGAAACAGGAGCTCGAAACATTAGATGAGTGGCTCAAACTCTGTGGGGAACTCGCACGAAAACATGATCTTGAGCACGTTGTTGATGAAGCCAACCAGTGCATCCGTCGATTCTTTGAGACACCTGTAGCGGATTGGGACGTTATTGCCGCTGAACGTGAGTTTTCGATTAATATTGGTGGGAGTGAAGTGACTGGATTGATCGATGCTGTCTGCGAGAAACCAGATAATTCATTAGTTGCCCTTGATTACAAAGCTACAAAGACAAAACGAGACCTACAAAAAAACATCCAAATCCCGCTTTATTTACTTGCCTGTGAAAAGATATTTGATCGATCAGTCGATGAAGGAGGATACGTCTATGTTGGAGAAACCGGCCCTACTGTTGAAACTCGTATGTTTTCAGAAGATGATAAGACCGCAATAACAAAAGAATTAATTGAAAATATTCGAATTGCAGAAAAGAGCACGTTTGATGAGTTTTCCGATGGTGAACACTGTAGATATTGTTCGCATAGGTCACTTCCATGCGCGGCAAATTACATAAAAAGTGATCAATAAGTTCTTTTTATTCTGTATTGTCTCCAGTGAGCGATGAAAATATTAATTAGGAAAACATCTGGTTTAGAACATCTTCTGATATCCTCTCACTTTGCTGTGAGACACCTTGATCGAGTGCTTGACCACACAGCGACAATACCTGACGGATATTTCCTTGGGCGCGTTGGTGAACTAGTTCCAAACAGTCCTGTTCGAATGGTTCAATATCCGTCGACTGTCCCTGCCGAGCAGTAGCAAGATACTTTCCAACTAGTTCTGTCAGGTCGTCCTCGGTGAGTGGACGGAGCGTGACCTCGTTCCCGATACGTTCTGAGAAGGCATGATACTCACTCATAACTTCCTGCCAAACCTCCGGAGCACAGGCAAACAACAATGATAGCCCTGACCCGTTCTGGTCCATGAGATGTCGGATACTGTTGAGCGTCGCCTGCTTGTTCTTTGGACTCAGGCGAGCAATCGCCTCGAACTCGTCGACGAACACGAATACACCGGTGTATCCCAACTCTAAGAGCAGGTTTTTAAATGAGGTGAATGCTCTCACTCCCATCGTATCATCGTCCAGTGCGCTGTGGATTTCCATCTCTTTGCGCTGCTCGTAGCGAATGCCCTCAGCAGTCAGCCATTGCCAAGCGTAGAGATTTGTATCCTCGTAGACCATGTGCACAATTGCTCGTGCGAAATCTGCGAACTTGGTAATATCACTCAGTCGCTGCACAGCCACCGGAACTATGTCGGAGAGGAGTACCCCGCCATCGTCAATGAGTGACTCCATCTCTCTAGCTCCGGTTGGGTTTGAGTCAGTCTCTTTTTGCGCAATTAATGCGAGGAACTCGTAGGCGATCTCTTGTAGGCGGTCAAACCCAATATCATAGACGAACTCATGATAGATGTCAAGGAAGCCTT
>LKMJ01001604.1_pt1 | contig 20211 bp, 21 predicted proteins | sample 643391 | NCBI WGS metagenome assembly LKMJ01 (sample SAMN04112250, study PRJNA286221) | soda lake metagenome | biome: soda lake; feature: Kulunda Steppe; material: water; isolation source: sample PL-Br10 brine of Picturesque Lake | place: Russia: Kulunda steppe | collected 2010-07 | reverse complement strand
GATGATAAAATTCTGGCTGACCTGTCTGACCGTTTTTTGAACCGATCACTTTTCAGCACCACATTTATTAATCGGAAACAGCGCGAATCTTTTCAGAAAGATATTCTCAACAAAACCAAAAAGTATCTCAAGCAGAAAGGGCTCCCCCATGATGATGTTTCTGCAGGTTTTTATTTCGATTCAGACGAAAGTTTCAGTGAAGCGTATAAATATGAAAGCGAGAGCATCTGGATTTTGGATGACGATAACAAAGCCATAGAGTTTTCAAAAGCTGCGGATACCAAACATATTATTGCCCTTACCAAGCATGTTGTGAAACCCTATTTAGTTCATTTAAAAGAAATTGGAGACTAATTTACATTCTCTCGTACTTTACAAACGAAAATTCGGGGTGATCCTCTCTCCAGACTTCTTTCCATTTTTTACCGATATCATTTCTGTACTCTACGAAAAATGCATCGCCATCATACTCTTTTTTTATTTCGGTTATGATAAGCTCATCAGCCAAATCGATGGTTTGCCGGTAAATTTCTCCACCCCCAATGATGAACACTTTTACGTTTCCCCTCAGATAATCGAGAGCTTTTTTTATTGAGTTAAATGTAGGTACATGTTCGTAATTTTTTTTCCTGCTCAGCACCACATTCTCGCGACCGGGAAGAGGCTTTTCACTCAACTCTTCAAACACAGTTCTGCCCATCAGCAGCGGCGCTCCCATTGTTGTTCGTTTGAAAAATTTCAGATCTTCGCTGTAGTGCCAGGGTAACTCTCCGTCTTTGCCGATTACAAGGTTTGGATCGTGCGCAGCGATAATAATCAGCCTCATACCGCTACCGGAAATTTAATGGGCGGATGATGCTCATAGCCGGAAAGCGTAAAATCTTCAAACTCAAGTTCGTCCAGCGGTTTTTTGGCAATTTTAAGAGATGGCAGAGGTTTGGGTTCGCGCTTAAGCTGCTCTTTGAGTCCATCTACATGATTTTCATAAATGTGGGCATCCACAATGGTATGTGCAAACGTACCCGGCTCGAGCCCTACTTCGTTGGCTATGGTCAGTGTAAGCGCAGAGTAACAGGCTAGGTTAAACGGTATGCCAAGGGCAATATCACCCGATCGCTGCGTCAGATGACAGTTTAGTTTACCGTTGGCCACATTAAAAATGTACATGATATGGCATGGCGGCAGACGCATTTCATCCAAGAGCCCCGGATGCCATGTGGAAACCACAATACGGCGGCTGTTTGGATTATTTTTTAGCATATCAATAGCGCGCTGAACCTGGTCAAATTCATCAAAGCGCCATTTTTTTTCCTCTTTACTACCTTGCCTCTGATACACAGATCCGTCTTCAGCCTTGAGTGAAGGAAACCGCCGCCACAAAACCGGGTAAATCGGGCCAACATAGCCGTCTTCATCTGCCCAGGCATCCCAGATATGGACATCTTTTTCATCCCGAAGCCATTTAATGTGATCTTCACCCCTCAGATACCAAAGCAGCTCATAAATCACTGATTTGAAATATACTTTTTTTGTGGTGATGAGCGGAAATCCTTCAGACAGATCCACTTTATAAAATTCAGCAAAATTTGAAATGGTTTTAGTGCCTGTCCGGTTGTCTTTCCAGACTCCGTTATCGAGTACATTTTGAACCAGGTCGAGATATTGTTTCATAAATATTAGGTTTTAAAGAACCACGCCACTCAACAGAGCAACGGCTATTGAGAAGTAGATTAAAATTCCGGTTACGTCAACAAGTGTTGCTACAAAGGGGGCTGATGTTACTGCGGGATCTAATCCCAGCTTCGACATGATAAAAGGCAGCATTGAACCGCTTATATTTCCAAACATAACCACACCGATTAAACTGGTACCCACCGTAAGAGCCTGCATAAATACAACAAATGAAAACGGATCGCCACGCATTACCATCCATGTGGAAATAACAATCGTCCCCATTAAACCAAGAATGCAACCCAAAAACAATCCTGACATAAACTCTTTTTTGAGTACGCTAAGCCAGTCAGACAGTTTTAAATCGTTTGTAGATATTGAACGAATAATCAGTGTAGCCGCCTGCGAACCGGAGTTACCGCCACTTGAAATAATCATCGGGATAAACAGAGCCAATACGGCTGCGGCCTGAAGGGTTTCCTCATATCCTGCCATGGCTGTTACTGTAAACATCTGGCCGAGGAAAAGCAAGATTAGCCAGCCCACACGCTTCCTTACCATGGTTAACATATTGGTTTGGGAATAGACATCGTCTAAAGCGCTCATACCTGCCATCAGCTGCATATCTTCAGTGGTTTCTTCTTCAGCCACATCAAGCACATCATCCACGGTTACAATCCCTACCAGAACACCGTCAGAATCGACTACAGGCAGTGCAACACGATCGTATTTACTAAGCATCCGCACGGCTTCCTCCTGGTCATCAAAGGCACTGAGTGCCTCAAAGGAATCATCCATAATATCTCTTATGTAATAGTTTGGCTCAGCAACTATTAGCTGATTCAGGCGCAAGTCGTCAATGAGTTTTTCCTGTTCGTTAACAACATAAATAACATTCACGGTTTCTGCAGTCTGGCCATATCTTCTGATATGTTCGAAGCTTTTATCAATGGTCCAGTCTTTTTTCACTTTTACGTAGTTGGTGGTCATCAACCGGCCTACGCTTTCGGGGGGATAACCGAGCAGCCGCCGAACCTGGGCAACATCATCGCGATGAAGGGTATTTAAAATACGCTGCGTAAGGTGGCCGGGAAGTTCTTCCATAAGAGCCACCCGTTCATCCGGCTCAAGATTATTCATTACATCACTGAGCTGTCTTTTACTGAATACTTCAAGCAGCTCGAGCCCTTTAGCAGTACTGAGATAGGTAAATACATCGGCAGCTTTGCTTTTTTTCAGAAGCCTGAAAATAACTACGGCTACTTCCGTATCAAGCTCTTCCAGTAATTCAGCGACATCTACCGCCGGCACATCAACCAAAGCTTCTTTAATGGTAACCCACTCCTTTTTGCGGATCAGCTCATCAAATTCCGGCTTTAGTAATTGTGCAATCATTATAATAAGGGATAAGAGTGCGTTGTTATTGACGTGTAGAAAATATGGATTTTAAAAACAAGATTTCCCGACAAATCTTATTTATATCCAATTACCTGAAGTGCCTTTCTTGCAGCTTTTTGTTCCGCTTGTTTTTTACTTTTTCCCATTCCTTCTCCAAGTTTATTACCACCAATTGAGACAGCCACATGAAAGGTTTTATTATGGCCCGGCCCTTTTTCAGAGATAACAGTGTACTCTGGAAGCTCAAGTTTTTCTGACTGAGAAAACTCCATCAGCAAACTTTTAAAGTTGTCGATATTGTTTTCAATTTCCTCAAGGTTTAAAAATTGATTTACATTAGACAGAACAAAATGGTAGGCTTTTTCATATCCCTGGGAAATATAAATAGCGGCAATTAATGATTCATAAACATCAGCAAGAACTGCTTTTGACAGTTCAATTCCCTGTCCGGCAGCTCTTTCGCCAATTTCAAGAATGTCATTTAAATCGAGTTTTTTTGCCAGCTCTGAAAGTGATTCTCCACGAACCAGTTTGGCTCTTAATTTTGTCAGGAAACCTTCGTTTTCAAGTGGATATTTTTCGAATAGAATTTCAGTGACGATAAGATCGAGAACGGCATCACCTAAAAACTCTAGTCTTTCGTAGGTCTCGTGAGATTCAAACCTTTCGTTATCAACAATAGATCGGTGGCGAAGGGCTTTTAAAAAAAGATGCTGGTGGCCTACCGGTATTTCAAACCCAATAGAGTCTTCAAGTTTTTCAATACGATCAGAGTGCTCAACAATCTTCGGCGTTGAAATATCCGGATTATTCCAAAACCATTCTTTGAGCCTTTGAATCATAAATTACTCTTCAAATTTTTTGAAAACGAGTGTTGTGTTATGTCCGCCAAACCCGAATGCATTATTCATGGCGTATTTAATATCTCGTTTAACGGATTTGTTGGGAGTATAGTTTAAATCGCAATCGGGATCAGGGGTATCCTGGTTAATGGTTGGCGGAATTTCACCATAATATACTGCGAGAAGTGTTGCCAGCGATTCAGCTGCACCTGCGGCTCCAAGCATATGCCCGGTCATGGACTTTGTAGAATTACAGTTGATTTTATATGCGTGATCACCAAAAACTTTTTTGATGGAGTTTGTCTCAGCGATGTCTCCTAACGGAGTTGACGTTCCGTGCATATTGATATGATCAATATCTTGCGGGGTAATTCCCGCCATATCCAATGCAGTGTTCAGTGCAAGAATAACACCATTGCCATCCGGGTCGGGTGCGGTAATATGGTAAGCATCAGCAGAAAAACCATAACTGACAATTTCACCATAAATTTTAGCTCCTCTTTCCTTAGCAGATTCCAGAGATTCAAGAAACATCATAGAAGCACCCTCGCCTAACACAAAACCATCACGGTCTTTGTCGAAAGGGCGGGAAGCTTTTTCTGGCTCTTCATTTCGTTTCGAAAGAGCTCTCATAGATGAAAAACCGGCTATACCAATTTTCCAAACAGGAGATTCCGTACCTCCGCATAATGCCATATCAGATTGACCAAATCGGATTGAGTCGAAAGCAAGACCAATGTTATGAGAACCTGTTGCACATGCAGAAACAGCGCAAAAATTTGCGCCTCTGAATCCATATTTAATAGATATTTGCCCCGCAGGCATGTCTGGTATCAACATGGGAATAAAAAATGGAGAAACTCCTTTTGAACCTTGCTCATGCAATGAAATGGATTGATCATAGAAAGTTTTCATTCCCCCGATTCCGGTTCCCACAATTACCGCAACTCGGTCTTTGTTAATTGTTTCGAGATCAATTCCGCTGTCTTTAACAGTTTCATCAGCCGTTATTAATCCATATTGAGTGACCGGATCCAAACGGCGAGCTTCTTTTTGTTCAAAGTAGTCGTGTGGATCATAATCTTCGATCTGTCCGGCAAATTTAGTCGGATATTCGTCAGTATCGAAATGAGTGATTGGTCGAACACCACTTTTACCTGAAGTAAGACCCTCCCAAAAACTGGGAGCAGTCTTTCCAACAGGAGTAAATGCACCAATGCCTGTAATGACAACTCTGCGTCCGTTCATATATGGATCCGTAAACTGTTATTTACGATTTTTCTTCAATGTACTTTACTGCATCGCCAACAGTAGCAATATTTTCTGCATCTTCATCAGGAATACTGAGATCAAATTCCTTTTCAAATTCCATAATGAGTTCTACAGTATCGAGTGAGTCAGCGCCGAGATCGTTCGTAAAGTTTGCTTCTGCAACTACTTCAGATTCATCAACACCAAGCTTATCAACAATAATAGATTTTACTTTAGCTTCTACATCTTGTGACATAAGTGACCTTTGTTTTAATTTTAGGTTATAAATAAGTATTTAAAAAAATCGAATTGATGAGAAAATACAACTTCTCATCGTAAAATAACACGATGATATAATGAACTTAAAACTTCTTTAAAATTCATTACATAGCCATTCCGCCATCTACGCGGATAACCTCACCGGTAATGTATGAACTTGAATCAGATGCCAAAAATGCTACTACATTTGACACCTCATCCGGGTTTCCGGCCCTGCCAAGCGGCGTTTCCTGCTTGATAGAGTCCAAAACTTTTTCGCTTAATTTTTCTGTCATTTCTGTTAAAATATACCCGGGTGCTACCACATTTGCCCTGATATTTCTGCTTGCGAGTTCCTTCGCAAAAGACTTTGTAAAACCGATAATTCCGGCCTTGGAAGCAGCATAGTTGCTCTGCCCGGCATTACCTGAAATTCCAACTACAGATCCTATATTTATAATAGACCCTCCGCGGGATCTCATCATTGGCTTGGTTGCCGCTTTGGAGTAATTGAATATACTTTTAAGATTTGTGGTAATTACATCGTCCCACTGATCTTCACTCATACGAAGGATAAGATTATCTTTGGTTATACCCGCATTATTAACAAGTACGTTCAGAGATCCCCATTTATCAACAACTGCCTGAATGACCTCCTCAGCCTTTTCAAAGTTTGTTGCATCCGCCTGAAAAGACATTCCTTCACTGCCGGTCTCTTCAATACTTTTTACAACCTCTTTCGCTGCATCAGCTGAGCTTGCATACGTAATAGCCACATTAGCTCCTGCATTTGCCAAAAAGAGTGCGATTGATTTTCCTATTCCCCGACTTCCTCCGGTAACTAAACAATTTTTCCCTGTTAAATCCATAAGTTTTATTCGTATCCTTCAGTTTCAGCGTTAGCAAGTGTACGTTTAACCAGGCCCTGTAAAACTTTTCCGGGGCCAACTTCAATAAAATGGCTTGCACCATTCTTTTTCATATTCTGCAGTGTTTGGGTCCACCTAACCGGATTCATCAGCTGGTTGAGCAGATTTTCCCTGATCGTTTCAATGTTTTTAGTTCCTTCTGCTGTATAATTACTGTAAACCGGGCATTTCGGTTCAGAAAAAATAATCTCATCCAGTTTCTTTTTAAGTGCTTCGTAGGCGGGTTCCATCAAAGGTGAATGAAAAGCCCCGCTGACAGGTAAAACTTTTGCAAGCCTGCACCCTTTATCTTTTGCAATTTCTACAGCTGCTTCTACCGCTTCTACATCACCGGAAATTACCAGCTGTCCCGGACAGTTATAATTTGCCGGGACGACAGGTTTATTTACTTTTTTTGAGGCTTCTTCACAAATCTGTTCTACAACTTCATCATCCATACCGATAATTGCAGCCATAGTTCCAGGGGTTGTTGTTCCCGCTCTTTGCATATGCTCTCCGCGCAATGCCACCAGGCTGAGTGCTGAAGTAAAATCAAGAACTCCGGCTGCATATAGAGCAGAGAACTCTCCGAGACTATGTCCCGCTACCACGTCCGGCTTTTTATTAAGCTGATCGAAAAGTGCTACCGAATGCAGAAAAATGGCAGGCTGAGTATATTTTGTTTCAGTTAGTTTATCAGCCGGTCCCTCAAACATAATTTCTGTAATTGAAAATCCTAACAGGGCATTTGCCTCTTCTAATCTGGCTTTAAATACCGGGTTGGAGTCATAATGCTCCTTCCCCATACCAACTTTCTGCGACCCTTGTCCCGGAAAAAGTATTGCTTTCATTACTTACCCCATTTTAAATAAATAGCTCCCCACGTAAGACCTCCGCCAAAAGCCGATAAAACTATTTTATCACCTTCATTTAGTTGTTCTTTCCAATCGTAAAGGCAAAGCGGAATAGTAGCTGCGGTGGTATTTCCGTATTTGTTAATATTAATCATAACTTTTTCTTTCGAAAGTCCCATTCTTCTGGCAGTGGCATCAATGATTCTAAGGTTTGCCTGATGAGGCACCAGCCATGCAATATCCTCTGCCTGAAGGCCGTTTTTTTCCATAATTTCCAAAGAAACATCAGCCATTCCCTCCGTTGCCTTTTTAAATACAGATCTTCCGTCTTGTCTTAAATAATGCAGCTTGTTCTTTACAGTTTCTTCAGTTGCAGGATTCAAACTGCCACCTGCCGGTTGATAAAGCATACAGGCTTCATCTCCTTCAGAATGATGGATATAATCGATAATTCCCACATCATTATCTGATGCTTCCAGCACAACGGCTCCTCCGGCATCACCAAACAAAATACAAGTAGTTCGATCTGTAAAATCTACAATTGAACTCATCTTATCAGCACCGATAACAAGCACTTTTTTTGCCCGCCCGGATTCTATCATCATGCCCCCTGTTGATAGTGCGTATAAAAATCCGGAACAGGCTGCCGATAAATCAAAACCATATGCATTATCAGCCCCGATTCTTTTTTGAACGAGTGCTGCTGTTGCCGGGAAAAAATAGTCCGGGGTAACCGTTGCCAGTATTATCGCATCAATTTCTGATGCTTTTACCCCGGCTTCATCAAGGGCTTCGAGAGCTGCTTTTTCAGCAAGGTAGGATGTGGCTTTTTTTGGGTCTTTTAATATTCTTCTTTCAGCAATCCCGGTTCTGGAACGAATCCACTCGTCATCTGTCTCAACATATTTTTCAAGCTCTTTATTGGTTAAGACATACTCGGGCAAACACCTGCCTATACCGGTAATTGTTGCACGCTTTAAAGACATTAAGTTATTTTTAGTTAGTTAGAGAAGTAATGATTTTTTCGTTTACCTCATGACTTATACAAGCCGATGCATTAAAAATCATATTTTTAATGGCTGCCGGTGAACTTCCCCCATGTCCGACAAGGCTGGTTCCATTCACACCTAAAAATGGTATACCGCCAACTTGCTCATAATTAAAAGTATGCATGGTTTGGCCAATAACTTTATATATGATTTTTTGAGTGGCTTCATCAATTTTTTGCTTACTCATTGTTTCAGTGAGAATATGTTTGAGGGCATCAGGTATTGATTCTCCAAACTTAAGAAGAATATTGCCGGTAAACCCATCTGTTAAAAAAACATCAGATTTTGCGGCCAAAACATCTTTTCCTTCGATATTTCCAATAAATCCTGGCAATTCTGAAAGCAATTGAAAGGCTTGCCTGTGTATTTCGCAACCTTTTTCAGGTTCTTCACCCACATTTAAAAGTCCAACTTTAGGATCTGAAATACCCATTATTTCTTTTGCAAAAATAGTACTCATTTTTGCACTTTGAACGTAGAGCTCTGGTTTCAGTTCTAAATTAGCACCAGCATCAACCAGTAGCCGCATGCCTTTAATTGTTGGAAAAGATGCTGCAATTACAGGCCTGGATACACCATTAAGTTTACCTAAAATCAGTGTAGATGCCGCCAGAAGAGCCCCGGTATTTCCGGCACTTACAAATGCATCGCACTCTCCTTGTTTATGGGCTGAAATGCCTTTAACAATAGAAGATTCTCTTTTTGTTTTGACAGCAGATGAGGGAGATTCATCCATGCCAACTATTTGTGGTGCGTGTAAAATACTTAATCGCTGCTGATCGTACGATTTTTCATTCAGTTCTTTTTTTATAAGATCTTCAGGACCAACAAGTATTAACTTTATTTGATCATTTTCTTTGAGCGCTTCTAAAGCTCCCTGTACCGGATTGCCCGGGTAGAAGTCACCCCCAACTGCATCAACAGCAATTACCATTGTAAATAGGTTTTTATTATTGGGTTACGTTTACAACCTGTCTGCCCCTGTAATGTCCGCATTCCATACACACATGGTGATATCTGTGCATAGCACCACAATTATTACATTCAGTAAGTGTAACGTCAGATAATTTTTGATGTGAACGTCTTTTATTTTTACGTGCTTTAGACGTTTTTCGTTTTGGGTGTGCCATTATTCCTAATTATTTATTTTTTCCTTCAGTTTCTTTAATTCAGACCATCTCGGATCTATTTGTTCTTCTTGGTCTTCAACAGCTCCAAATTCTTTGGTTTCAAACTCTACCGGTTTTCCGTCTTCATCCAGATAATCAGGATGAATTTTTCTTGACGGTAAATTTAACATAATTGTATCCCGTACTTCACGGCTGATATCAACAGTTAAATGCTCGCCTGAAATTTCTCTTACAGCTGTTTTATCCGTATCCGGCTGATCTACAGGATTTGGTTCAAAAAGTACTGTATATGAGCCTTCAACATTTTTTTCAAACTGCTTAAGGGATCGATCACAAAGTAAAATTGTTACTGCTCGCACATCAAATTTAACCTGGATAAAGTGGTCAGTTTTATAAAATTCAATATCAACTGCCGCCTCTTTCAGTTCATCATCTTCTGGAAATTCAATTTCTCCGCCTTCAACAGGTACACTTCTGGTACTTCTGCCTTCAGGAATTTCCTGTATGCTAAATGTTAATTTTGACGTTTTCACAATAGCTTTCTAAAATAACAAGATATCTATTTTAAAGCAATTCAATTAAACAACCCGTATAACCTCTGTTCCACCAGTTCAATAATTTTACCTAAATCCTGCTGGCTATTCACAAAATCGAGATTGTCAGTGTTTATTATCAGCTTTTCTTTGTCGTAACGGTCAATCCAGTCTTCATAGAGTTCATTTAGCCGCTCGAGGTATTCTATTCTAATGGTATTTTCGTAATCCCGGCCCCTTTGCTGAATTTGCCTGACCAATGTCGGTACTTCAGCCCGAAGATATATGAGCAGGTCCGGGGGCTGTAAATATTGAACCATTTCATCGAAAAGAGCACTGTAATTTTTAAAATCCCGATCACTCATAAGATTCATCTGATGCAGGTTTTTTGCAAATATCTCTACATCTTCATAGATAGTCCGGTCTTGTATCAGGCTTTTTTTTGATTCCATCATAACTTTTTGATGGCGAAACCGGCTCGATAAAAAATAGACCTGAAGGTTAAAACTCCATCTGCGCATATCTTCATAGAAATCTGATAAATATGGATTATCATCAACCGATTCGTAAAAGGTTTCCCATCCGAAATTTTTACCAAGTAATGTAGTTAAAGATGATTTACCCGCACCAATATTTCCTGCTATTGCAACGTATTTTCTTTCCTTCTTTTCAGTCATAATTTTTATTTCCCAAGTAATCTGAACATAGCACTTTTATAGTCTTCAACACCGGGCTGATTAAATGGGTTTTCATCCAGCATCGTTACATATATTGCTGTAAATAACTCATAAAAATAAATCAGTTCACCCAGCTGCTGAGCATTTAACTTATCCAGTGATATTTGAATAACGGGCACACCACCTTCTCTGTGTGCTTCAGACGTACCTTCACGTGCAAACTTATTTATTTCGTGTAAACTTTTCCCGTTCAGATAATCAAGCTGGTCAATGTTGGAATCTGTTTGTGGTACTTTGAGAGCTGAAACAGGGTTTTTTATTACAAGTAACGTTTCAAGAATATTGCGCCGGCCCTGCTGTATCATCTGGCCAATACTGTGCAAATCCGTAGAATATTCTGCTATCGAAGTAAAAAGGCCTTTTCCGTTTTTGCCTTCACTCTCGCCAAGTAATTGCTGTGTCCAGGCTGAAAATGAACTCAATTCAGGCTCAAAAGATCCCAGAACATCAATTGCTTTACCATTTTCATGTGCCAAAAACCTTGCTGCTGCATAATCAAGAAGTGCTTCGGGATTTTCTTCATTTTTTTCATACTCCGATACAGCCCCATAATATAAAGTCTGGATATCAATACCGGCTACAGCTACTGGTAAAAGTCCGACCGGAGTCAACACTGAAAACCGGCCGCCCACATCGTCCGGAATAATATATTTACTGTAACCTTCTGATTTAATAACCTTATTCAAAACTCCACCTTCTGCACCGGTTGTAGCAATAATTCTTTTAGAAGTGTCCTCGTATGTTTCGTTCATCCACTTTCGCAGAATTCGAAAAGACAGGGCGGTTTCAAGCGTTGAACCTGATTTCGATATCACGTTCAGATAAACACTTTTTGGCTCACCATCTTCTTTAGGTTCGCTTAAATAAGCAATCAGGTTTTCGAGATAATTACCTCCCATATGATGCCCGGCATAGATAATTTCGGGCTTTGGAGTTTTAAATGGCTTTTGAAGTGCATCAATAATAGCTTTTGCACCTGCAAACGAACCTCCGATTCCGCAAATTATAAATACATCCGCATTCTGACGTATTTCCTGGGCATGCCGATCAATTTTTTCAAGTTCTGCATCATTAGGTTCAGCCAGTATACGCCTCCAACCCAGCCACTCCGGGCCTTTTACCGTGCCATTTTTCACCTTTTCAAAAGCGTTAGATGCTTTTTCACGGGCGGTGTTTAAATCTTTATTTGTTATAAATTCTACAGCATCTGAAACATTAACTTTTATCATTTTACCGAAGTATTTTTGAGATTTTAATCAGGTCAAAATTAATTTCTTTCTTCTTTCCGAAGGTTTCATCAATCGGAGTTAATTGTATTACTCCATTGATAATACCCACCATTACTTTGCTGTGTCCATCATGCAAAGCTTGTACAGCATGAGCTCCCAGCCGGCTTGCAAGAACTCGGTCTCTCGCTGTTGGATTACCTCCTCGCTGAACGTGGCCGAGAATACACACTTTCATGTCAAATTCTTTAAAATCTTCTTCAATACTTGCACAAAGCTTTAAGGCACCACCGGTTTCATCTCCTTCTGCTACAACTACTAATGTGCTTCTTTTTTGAATTTCAACAATTTCTTTGAGTGACTTTCTTATTTCATCGGGATGAGTGAGTGTTTCGGGCAGTAAAATTAATTCCGCTCCCACTGCAATACCGGTTTCAAGTGCAATAAACCCTACATCACGGCCCATTACTTCAACAAAAAATAACCGCTCGTGTGCATCTGCAGTATCTCTGATTTTATCAATCGCCTCCATGGCTGTATTCAGGGCCGTATCATAGCCGATTGATTCATCCGTGCCCACAAGGTCATTATCAATAGTTGCAGGCACTCCAATTACATTTATATCGTGCTCATCGGCCAGAATTTTAGCTCCCCGAAATGTCCCATCACCACCAACAGTAATCAGAGCAGTTATTTCATGCTCACGTAAAACATTAGCAGCTTTTATTCTGCCTTCAGGAGTCCTGAATTCTTCGCACCGAGCTGATTTCAGAACAGTTCCGCCCCGCTGAATGATATCTGAAACATTATTTGTTTCAAGTTTCGTAATATCACCCCTTATCAGGCCTTTATAGCCATTTTTGACTGCATAGATTTCGTGCCCCAGATAACAGGCTGTACGAACAGAAGCACGTACAGCTGCATTCATTCCGGGAGAGTCACCACCACTTGTCAGAATGGCTATTTTTGTCAAATTGTTTTCGATATTTTAGGTTGTCGATTTAATCAGTTTGATAAACTAATCAGCCATTTGTCATTGCGCAAATAATTAATCTACTTTATTGTTAAATTTCGGCCTTTAAAATTAAAAACCATTACCTAAGAGGTATCCTTGAATACCACAAAGATTCTCAATAAATCAAACTCGCTGAAAGATGTAACCCAGCCTGTACAGGATCATCTTTCTACATTCCGGACATTTTTTAGAGAAGAAATCAGCAGTGATGTATTTCTTTTAGATCAAATTATCCGTTATCTGCTCAGACAAAAAGGGAAAGAAATACGTCCCACTCTCGTATTTATGACGGCCAGAATGTTTGGAGAAATAGACAAAAGAAGTTTCGTAGCCTCTACAATGATCGAGCTGCTGCACACTGCCACACTTATACATGATGATGTTGTGGACGAAGCCAACAAGCGCCGCGGTTTTTTAAGCATTAATAAACTCTGGCGAAATAAAGCCGGTGTTTTACTGGGCGATTTCCTTCTGTCAAAAGGATTGTTGATTGCTTTGGATTACAAAGAATATGAATTACTGCACGTGCTATCCGATGCGGTAAAAAAAATGAGCGAAGGTGAGTTACGGCAGCTTAAAACATCAAAGCTCTTTAATATGACGGAAGAGAGATACTTCCAGATTATATCTGAAAAAACCGCAAGCCTGATTGCCGCCTGTTGTCAATGTGGAGCAATTGCTGCTACCGATGATGAAAATGTAATTTCTGAAATGGGAACAATTGGACTCAATATCGGGATAGCCTTTCAGATCAAAGACGATTTGTTTGATTACGGGCTTGATGATATTGGAAAACCCACGCGCAACGACATTAAGGAGAGAAAAGTTACCCTGCCATTAATTTATGCACTTGATAACGCCCCAAAACTTGAACAGATCAAGATCAGGCGTTTAATGAAGAAGCGGAAAAAAACGGGAAAAGACATAAATAAAATTGTGAATTTTGTGCACAAATATGATGGACTGACAGCCGCAGAGAAAAAAATGAGTGAATATGCCGATAATGCCCTAAATCAACTCAAAGCCCTTCCCGTAATAAAGGGGCTCGAAGATTTTGAGGCATTAATTTCATTTATAATTACAAGACGCAAATAACTACATGCAACATCTTTTTCTGGCTGATGTACATCTGGGCGCTTTTTCCGATGCTGAAAACCGCAGGCTTGAAAATGAAATTATCTCTATTATTGATTACTGCTCAGAAAACAATGTGAAGCTTCACATTCTTGGAGATTTGTTTGATTACTGGATGGAATATCCAAATCATAAACCAAAACTCGGGAGTAAACTACTATCAAAATTTGAGAAGTTTAACAGATTACATGGATCCGTCACCTATGTAACCGGCAATCACGACAACTGGACATACGGATATTTTGAAGGGTTGGGCTTTGATGTGATTGCGGACTATAAATCAATATCAATTGATGGGCAAAACGTTTTCCTTCATCATGGCGACGGAATTTCTGAAAAAAAATTTGAACTACCCAGGCCGCTTTTTCACAGGCTGCTTAGGAATAAATATTTCATTTTACTTTATCAAAACTTATTTACACCCGAGGCCGGTTTAGACCTTATGAGAAAATTCTCTTCTATGAGCAAAGAGAACCCCGAAATTAAACCAGAACGCTTAAATAATTGGGCGGAAAAATTTCTCGACAACAGTAAATACGATGTTACAATTTGTGGGCACGACCACATTCCAAGGTTGGAAACTTTTCACTCTGGAATTTATATAAATACAGGTGCTTTTTTCGACACCCGCACACTTGCCTCATATACCAATCATTCGTTCGGTATCGTTAGATGGGATAGTGAACAAAGTAATTTTTACCCTTATATTGGTTAGAGCAGAGTAAAAAAATAATTATGAGTAAAAACAATAATGTGGATATGGATCGATATTTCAACGATCCTGCCTACAGAAAAGAAATTTCAGCCCGGCGTAAAAACAAGGGATTTGGATTCCCCCCGGTTTCCAAAAAAATTGCAATCTATGCAGCTTCAGCCATCCTGGTTTTGGCAACGATTGCTGCCGGGTATACTATATATCTTTTCCAGGGACTGCCTTCAATCGAAGAACTGGAAAACCCGAGAACTGCCATTGCTTCGGAAGTAAGAAGCCGGGACGGTGCTGTTCTTGACCGGTATTTTATTGAAAACCGGACCTACGTTGCTTTAGAAGACATCTCTCCCAATATAATTAACGCGTTAATTGCCACCGAAGATCATCGTTTTTTCGACCACTGGGGTATTGACGCGAAACGATTGGTTACACTTCCATACCACTGGCTCCGGCAAAGCTTCCAGGGAGGATCAACAATCAGCCAGCAGCTGGCAAGAAATTTATACCGTGGTATCGGATTTGAAGTAACCGTTACAAGAAAATTGCGAGAGATGATAACCGCCGTTCAGATTGAAAATAATTACACCAAAAATGAAATTATAGAAATGTACCTGAACACTGTTGAATTCAGCAACAGTGCATTTGGTATAGAATCGGCTTCCCGAACTCATTTTGGAAAACCCGCCAATGACATCAACATTACAGAAGCTGCTAATTTGATAGGTCAGCTAAAGGCCGTTTACGCCTATAACCCCAGAATTTTCCCTGAGCGTTCTAAACAGAGAAGAAATGTTGTGCTGTATCAAATGTATAACCGTAATTTTATCAGCCAGGAAGTTTATCAAAATCTTGCCCAGGAAGATATAGCCCTGGATTACCGTCCTCCTTCAAGATCGGGAAGGGAGAGCCGGTATTTTGGTGAGTATGTTCGCCAGCAAATCCAGGGGTGGGCAGTAGAAAACGGGTACGATCTGTTTTCGGATGGGCTGGTAGTCTACACCACAATCGACTCAAGGCTTCAGCGGCATGCAGAACGAGCTGTTGAAGAAAAAATAAGGGAATTTCAGCCAATTTTTGAACGCGAATGGACTTCTCCAGGCGGTGATTACATGGATCAGCTTTGGGATCAGTATCCGCAGTTTCTGCGAGATTATATTCGTGATACTGATCGGTACAAAAATGGTTTTGCCAAGTTTGAAACCAATCAGGAATCGGTTGTTTTCGAAAATTTGATGGCAGATTCTGCTTTTGTTGACTCTGTAAAAAGAAAACGTACAAAATTACAGGCAAGTTTTACAGCCATCGATCCCAATAATGGAAACGTGCTGGCATGGGTTGGCGGTGCTGATTATGGAACTCAACAATTTGACCACGTACATCAGTCCAGGCGCCAAACCGGCTCAACTTTTAAGCCATTTGTTTATGCAGTTGCCATTGATAACGGATATATGCCGTATCATACTTTTTCAAAATACCCGGTCAGCTTTATTGATCGACGGGGCAACAGATGGAATCCTAAAGATCCCTCCATTCCGGCCGGCCCTGAAATGGTTCCACTCAGACAGGGTTTGGCTCGTAGTTTAAACAACGTTACTGTAAGATTACTTCCTGAAATAGCCGGTGCACCCGGCACCAATCGCCTACAGGATCTTGATCCGGCAGCTCGCATGATAAAAAATATGGCAAGCAATCTCGGCATTGATATGTCACTGACACCGGCTTATCCGTCAATTGCACTTGGAACGGCTGAAGCATCTTTACTTGAACTTGTTAGTGCATACACAACCTTTGTAAATCAGGGTGTGCACATTGAGCCGGTTGCAATTACACGGATAGAGGACAGAGAGGGCAATATATTAGTAGAATATTTTCCGGAATACAGCCAGGAAGCAATCAGCCCTGAAACAGCTTATTTAATGATTGATATGATGAGAGGTGTTATACGTGGCGGAGAAGGTTATCACGGAACTGGCGTAAGACTCAGAAATGTTTATAACGTACAACAAGATGTGGCCGGCAAAACCGGAACGACACAAAATAGTGCTGACAATTGGTTTGTAGGCATGATGCCGCATATTGTTATGGGATCGTGGGTAGGAGGCGAAGACAGACGAATTCGTTTTCCAACCAACAGTCCCGGAAGTATCGGGCAGGGTGCACGAACGGCTTTACCTATCGTGGGCCAGTTTATTAATAATGTAACAAACGACCCCGATGCACCCTGGAGTTATGATGCTTTTGAACCGCCACCGGGATTCGTGATGCCTGAAGATCCTGCCACGAGCAGATCAGGTGATGACGGACGCGGAAGAATTGAATGGTAGCCGATCAGATTAAATTGCGCAATCGCGACTTTGGTCTCATCTTATTTCTGTTGATGGCCGTAAATTGTTCAAATGCAGATCAAAAAAAAGTTCAACCTTCAACTGAATTGCATTTTGCAGAAATCATTGAGGTGTGTGGCATTTCTATTTATGCAGCGCTTTATCATACAGATCCATCCCTGTTTTTTAATGAACCGGACACCTGGCAGGGCTACCCGGTTCACACCTTTCATAACTCACTTCCGGATACAATAAAAGCAGAGGTATTCAGAAATTTTTCAACCCACCTTTTTGAACGTCAGGATATTCAGTCGGTTAATAAATTGCACTCCAGGCTGACAAAATGGTGCATGAGTGAAAACATATTTCAATTGCTTTCAGAACATAAAAGTACAGAAGAAATTATAGGTAAAGCATACGATTCAGGGTATTTTGAAAGGAGTTTTATAACAACACCCCAACGCTTTCACAGATTAGCAGATGAAGTGGGTTCAACTGATGCCGCTGCCACACTATCAAGTGCCGAAATTATCCAGCTTTATTCCCTATTGATTGATGAATTTGCTACAAACAGATCAATTCGTATGAATGCGAATTTAGATTTTATCATGATTGATTAAAAGATTACCGATCTAAAAAACCGGGGGATAACTACACACTGATCTTTTACGCTTGTGATTACATTTTAAATTCCAAAAATACATCACTTAATTTTTTTAAAAAACAGTTCTATTTTGCGCTCAATAACTCCTATATTCCTACCCTAAAATGATTGACATTACGTTAAGCCAACGGTAATTTACAACGGTCTTTAATTGATGAATTTCTATGCTTGAACAATACATACCCATTTTCATTTTAATCGGTGTGGCTCTGGTGCTCGCAGTAGTACTGATGACTCTCTCCAGAATTATTGGGCCTCACCGTCCCAACACGAATAAACTTCGCCCCTATGAAAGTGGTATGGATCCGGTTGGTGAGGCAAAGGACAGATATTCAATTGCCTTTTACCTGGTGGCTATGGAATTTATCGTTTTCGACCTTGAAGTAGTTTTTATCTATCCCTGGGCAGTTCGATTTATGGAGCATGATACCGGAACGTTTATAGCCATGATGATATTCATAGGTATACTGATGATTGGTCTGGTTTATACCCTGAAAAAAGGTACACTGGACTGGGATATGAAAAATTTTAAATACGATGCAATAAAGAAGTAATTATGGGATTAGAAAGCGCACTTGGCGAAGGTTATTTAACCACAAAACTCGACACCCTTACAAACTGGGCCCGCTCCAATGCAGCCTGGCCAATGCCTATGGGACTGGCCTGCTGTGCTATTGAAATGATGGCTTTTGCAGGACCTCGATATGATGTAGCCCGATTTGGCTCTGAGGTTATGAGATTTTCTCCAAGACAAAGTGACGTTATGATCGTTGCCGGATGGTGTTCGTATAAAATGTCGCACGCAATCCGAAGAATCTGGGACCAGATGCCGGACCCAAAATGGTGTATCGCAATGGGAGCGTGCGCTTCAACAGGTGGTATGCATCGCTGCTATGGCGTAGTTCAGGGAGTTGATAATTTCTTACCCGTTGATGCCTACATTTCAGGTTGTCCTCCGCGCCCGGATTCTGTTATTCATGCTTTAATGAAAATCCAGGATAAAATTAAAACTGAGCACTCCGTAATGCTTGACACCTAAGAATATGAGCTTAGAATTATCAGAACCACTCCAAAAAACGGTAGATAGTTTATCAGAAAACTTTTCTGATAAATTTATTGAAGTATATCAATCATCCGGCGACACTTTTATCCGGGTTGAAAGCGATGCACTGTTAGAAATTTGCAAGCACCTCAAAGAAGAACTGCACTATGTTTATCTGAGTGACATTTTTGGTATCGACCGTTACACATCCGAAGAAAGATTTGAGGTGGTGTACAATTTGTTATCACTCAGAACTACCGCCAGATTTTTTCTGAAGGTTAGATGTGAAGAGGAAAATCCTGAACTGGAATCAGTTACGAAAATCTGGCCGGCAGCAAGCTGGAACGAGCGTGAAGTTTATGATATGTTTGGAGTTAAATTCAGAAATCATCCTGATATGCGCCGAATTTTTCTACCTGAAGATTTCCAGTACTACCCTCTCAGAAAAGAATTTCCGCTTCTTGGAATTCCCGGATCTATAGAATTGCCAAATACAACTCCTGACAGGGAGTAGAATCCATTTATTATGAAATTAGAGAATATACAAGATAAAGTTAATTCCACGTTCTTTAAGGAGCACCAGAAAAAACTCTATCAGAGTCTTGAGGATAAGCACACAACCATCGAAGAACTCGATGATGGTGATCCGCTCACATCCAAGATGGTTCTCAATATGGGGCCTCAGCATCCTGCTACGCACGGAGTACTCAGACTGGTGTTGCAGCTTGATGGTGAAACTATTGAAAAAACAAAAGTAGATATCGGTTATCTGCACAGGGGTGTTGAAAAAATTGCAGAAAATAAAACGTACCAGGAATTCATGCCTTACACAGACCGCATGGATTACCTGTCTCCATACAGCAATAACGTGGCACTTTGCACGGCTGTGGAGAAAATTGCAAGCGTTGAAGTACCCGAAAGAGCCCATTATATAAGAATGATTGGATGTGAACTGGCAAGAATATCATCACACCTGTTATGGCTGGGTACTATGGTGATGGATGCCGGTGCTATCTCATTTTTTATCTGGACATTTAAGGAAAGAGAAAAGATTTACGATGTAATGGATCAAATAGCCGGCCATCGTTTTACTGTATCACACGCAAGAATTGGTGGGGTTGCGAATGATTTAACGGATGAGGCAACAGGCTCCATCAGAGAGTTTGTCGAAAAATTCCCTAAAGAACTAAAAGATTATCATAAACTGCTCGACCGCAACAGAATTTTTATTGAACGAAATGAAGCTGTTGGTGTTCTGAAAACCGAAGACGCCATAGGTATTGGTGCCACAGGCCCTGTATTAAGAGCCTCAGGCTACAAAATGGATGTGCGAAAACTCAATCCGTATGCCCGCTACGATCAGGTAGAATTTGATATCCCTACAAGAATGGAAGGCGACAACCTTGCAAGATATTTTGTTCGGATGGAAGAAATGAGCGAGAGTATTCGAATTATCAAGCAAT
>LKMJ01001603.1_pt1 | contig 20213 bp, 27 predicted proteins | sample 643391 | NCBI WGS metagenome assembly LKMJ01 (sample SAMN04112250, study PRJNA286221) | soda lake metagenome | biome: soda lake; feature: Kulunda Steppe; material: water; isolation source: sample PL-Br10 brine of Picturesque Lake | place: Russia: Kulunda steppe | collected 2010-07 | reverse complement strand
GATTGAGAGGCATGGAAGACGCAAAGGGGGCGCAAAGGGAAGCTGACTGCGCAGCCTGTTGCATCGTACCGTTCGGTGCGGCGATTGAGAGGCACGGAAGACGCATAGGGAGCGCAAAAGGAAGCTGACTGCGCAGCCTGTTGCATCGTACTGTTCGGTGCGGCGATTGAGAGGCATGGAAGTCGCAAAGGGGGCGCAAAGGGAAGCTGACTGCGCAGCCTGTTGCATCGTACCGTTCGGTGCGGCGATTGAGAGGCATGGAAGACGCATAGGGAGCGCAAAGGCAAACTGACTGCGCAGCCTGTTGCATCGTACCGTTCGGTGCGGCGATTGAGAGGCATGGAAGACGCATAGGGAGCGCAAAGGGAAGCTGACTGCGCAGCCTGTTGCATCGTACTGTTCGGTGCGGCGATTGAGAGGCATGGAAGTCGCAAAGGGGGCGCAAAGGGAAGCTGACAGCGCAGCTTGTTGCATCGTACCGTTCAGGGCAGCGATTGAACGGTACGGAAGATGCAAAGGGGACGCAGAAGGAAGTGCAGGGAGGGAGGAGGAAGGGATGAATAGGAGAGAATTGAGCCGAGTATGGGATGGAGGACACTTCAAACCTGTCTAAAATCCAACACAGTGACATATTGCAGTTCTTTTCAAGCGTATTCTTACTACCATGTTTTGGAGGAAGGGACATCTGCACACCTGCACTGTATCCCATCATATGGCAGCTCCTTTGTGTCCTGTTATCAAAAGTGCATGCATGAGGGGGAGGGCCTGCGCACCTGGAGCAGCTCCAGGCCCAGATCGTTGCCATTCACCCTGCTCTGCAGAGCCTGCAGGCCGGCCTCTGAGGCACCCACTCTGCTCAACAGCGCCTGTGGGCAAGTGAGTCATAAAGTGCTCACAGACATAGGCATGGCAATCAGGCAATGATGTGCTCACGCACCAGCATGGCATGCAGGCTCCTGTCCTGCCGCGCGCGCCACTGCTCCCCATCAACGCTGTCATTGTGTGTGTGTGTGTGTGTGTGTGTTTGCGTGCGAACGCACGTGTGTGTGAGCATATGCCCGCGCATGTGTGCGTCCGTGTGCGTGCATGTGTGTGGCAATGTGTGCTTATTGTGTAAGAATGCACATCGACACATCAGCATACCCACACTATCAACACCGCCGCATCTTAAGCTTGGCACTGCATGCTCTCGGTAGGTGTGATGCTGCTCATCATGAAGAATAATCACAACCAGCTACACTGCCCATCATGATGGCAAGGACTGTAACCATTGATAGCCAGCCCTCTCGCCAGTTCCCTTGGGCTGCTCCTGAGGGCCTTTGTCCCCACCTGCAGCTTTGCGTCGGCGCTTTTCACTTTGCCCTTCAGCCCTTGCAATGCGGTTTGGCTGCCCCCAAGGGCCTCCAGAGCGCCTTGCAGCCCAGACTCGCCATCCGCCACCTGCGCAATCACAAGGGCAGCCACGTGGCTGTGCTGCTGTAGGAGCATATGCCCGATAAAGGATCGTGTTGGATGACAACGCCTGAGGACTTTGCTCCATGACTGTGCCGCCCTGCGCCCATGTCTCTAATGAATAATCCGCCATGAGTGCAGACCAGAGGCCGCATGGTACGCCTCCGGTGAAAAGGGCAGCCCTCTTGCTGAGCAGCACAGGCAGCGTGCACGGTCCTGCAGCCGCTCGCACATGGGGCCTACATCGTCCAATAGCCTCAGGCCCCCAAAACAGTCCGCCTCCTCAAAGCTGGTCACGAGCGGGGCAGGTGGACTTGATTGTAAGTCCTGCCAGGCTTGGCATGCCCTCCCCCTAAACACCAGTCCTGAATGAGGCAGGTGGATTGTGATTGCAGACCTACCAAGCCCAGTAAGTCCACCTCCTGGATGCTGATCCTGAACAAAAATTGTAAGTCTGTGTCTTAATCCCAGCCAGGCCCGGCAAGTCCTCCTCCTGAATGCTGATCCTGAACAAAAATTGTAAGTCTTTATTCCAGCCAGTCCTGGCAAGTCTTCCTCCCGAATGCTGACCCTGAACGAAAATTTTTTAAGTCCTTATCCCTGCCAGGCCTGGCAATCAAAAGGGGTCCCTCCTGCCTCGCAAGTATGCCTCTGTCCATGCGCACGCCCTAGCCATGCTTACGCCACTGTCCTCTCCCGCGCAGCACAAGTGCCTCACCCTGCCAACACCACTCCGCACACACGCCCTAACCATGTGTGCCCCACTGTCCTGTCCATCGTATCACCAGTGCCTTAACCTGCCCTACTGTCCTGTCCATCGTATCACCAGTGCCTTAACCTGCCCCACTGTCCTCTCCCTCGTATCACCAGTGCCTTAACCTGCCCTACTGTCCTGTCCATCGTATCACCAGTGCCTTAACCTGCCCTACTGTCCTGTCCATCGTATCACCAGTGCCTTAACCTGCCCTGGTGGCCATGAACGGCCAGAAACCAATGAGCCTCACGGCAAGGCTGGAGACTGACCCTGAACTTGTAAGCTCACCCTGGCCTGCAGAGCCTGCAGCCCTGTCGCGGCCCCCGTGGCTTTCTTCTCCAGCGTCACCTGCATTGCATCAAAGCGCCAGCAAAGCGCAAACAGTCAGTAAGAAAGTGCTTGCACGATATCCCTCCTGCGGGGTTCCAACCAGCGTTGCCCTCGCACCATCACCCAATGCTCCGTCTGCCGAAGCTCCACATGCTAATGCCTCACACGCCAATGCCTTTGCTACCTACAACAGAGTGCATGGACCACCCTCAACGCAGACTAAGCTCCTCCTGCTCGTCAAACATCGCGCGTGGCACTTGCGGGCCAAAGCGTTCCTTTGTGTACAAGTGCTGGTACCAAGCATACAAGGGTGCATCGCGTGCGAGTGGTGGTACCAAGCACACACAGGTACATTGCGTGCAAGTGTTAGTACTAAGCACACACAGGTGCAGTACGTGCAAGTGGTGGTACCAAGCACACAAGGGTGCATTGCGTGCGAGTGGTGGTACCAGGCACACACAGGTACATTGCGTGCAAGTGTTAGTACTAAGCACACAAGGGTGCATTGCGTGCGAGTGGTGGTGCCAAGCACACACAGGTACATTGCGTGCAAGTGTTATTACTAAGCACACACAGGTGCATTACGTGCAAGTGGTGGCACCAAGCACACAAGGGTAGCTTGGTGACACACAGATTCACACACATGCGGACGTATACCTAGGTGATTGGGTCGGAGGATGAGGGCTGGGCCTGGCTATGTGGACACATGCACGCGTTGCACATACCCAGGGCAAACAGAGGCCAAAAGCAAGGCAGAAAGAAGGCTTAACCACCATATGGCCTTCCAAGTTACAATAGCAGCCACGCATCCGGCGCAAGGTGCACATGCTACCATAAACTTGATACCTTGCAGACTGAAGCCGCAAGCGCGGGCGTTGCACTGGACTTCACAGGTGTGCACGTGTGTGTGCGCATGTACATTTCAAATGTACATGCAGTATGTAACATTTATGTTTGCATGTGTGCGCATGCAAGGTGCACATGAGCGCCTGCATCGGGCGCACCGTGTGGCTGCGCAGCCTTTCAAGCAGGTCGCCCAAGCTCTGCACTTTGGCTGCCAGGGATTTGGTCGCAGAGGAGCCTGCGCTGCCATGCTTCTCAGCACGGGCCTGCACACACCAGCAGAGGCTGGAAAGGGCCCAATCAATCACTGAGATGCAGCACCCAAGCAGAGATATGATGAACAGTTGAGCAGAGAATTGAACCACAGCAGAAGTGCGATGTCCAAGAGGGCCATGGCCTGACCCCGCCTCTGAAAAGCATCCGAGCCGAGATCTGGGCGCCTCACTTTGGCTTTGGGTGAGCTTTCACTGAGATTTGTGGGATGTGGGAACAACACTCTGAGAACAGTTTTTGCGACGGACTTTTGCTGGCTGAGCAGTAGGAGGAAAGGATAAATCCCCTCAATCTAAGGAGCAAACTCTGACAAGCAAGGAAATTGGGAAGTTGGCCCTGATGGGCTGCAGTTTGTGCGCTGGTCCGCTGCTGTGTGCAGCACTTCTGCTTAAAATTTCAGTGGACAGTCTCATGCTCAGGGCCTTCAGCTGAAGATGTCGCAGGGATACAGCGTCAGCACACATTTTCACTCGTGTTCCAGGCTTTGCATCGAGCTAGGCCTTCCCAGAGCACAAACTGGTGCGCATGAACCTGAGCATTTGCAAACCCAGCACTGCTCAGCAAGTTGCGTCCACTGCTGGCCAGCCTTTTCCTTGGCAACCACCAGTTCAATTCCATGAGGTACAGCGATGTAAAGGTCAGGGAAGGGGCGCCCAGTCCTATGAGCTTGCATGCCACGTGACACCCAACCCACCACCAATGCGATCTGCTCCTGTAAGGCTTCGACCACACTATCTGAGCGGATGAGGTGTTCCTCCTGCAAGAGCAGATGATGACCAAATGTATTATCATTAAGCCCAACAATAGGTGATGATGCACAAGCTTGGAATGCGAGCGTGCTGAGCACAACAAGATCCGGTCAATGCTTGGGCCTGTGCCTGTCATTGAGCCACACACGCTCCACCATGCACGCCGGTGTGCCTGTGCAATTCCAAGTTAGCTCATGATGAAAGGAGCCATGTGAGTCCTATTTACCCATACACAACCTAATGCTGGTGCTGCCAGGCTTGAACCTATAGCAGCTTGGCAAGAGAGGACATGTGAAACATAATGGGACAAAACAACCTTTGAACACAATTCAAGGCATTTCCTTTAATAATCAAACCCACCAGGAAATCTAGGCCTGCCACTAGCTTATTAATTTGGTCCCCATGGTTGAGGGCTACGGACAGTGGGGCACACCCACTATGTGAACTGCGGGTGGCATCATCCAAATGAGACAAATGAAGAATGTTGTCAGGATTCATCACAACATATCTTGATTTGATCAGGCACAAAGTAAGAGCATTTAAAAGCCATGCTCAGGCAACCAAGGCTCCCATCCCTCCTGACCTGCTTGAATTGTTGGCGTAAAGGTTCTCCAGGTTTGACAATCTTTGGAGAAGGGTTTCCATGAATGGAGCATTAGAAGCCGGACTGGGGTCTAGGGTCACGTGCTGAGGGCTTGCACAGACGTTCCCCTGCTGGAAGACATTCGGACTCAGCATGCCGGAGGGAGAGGCTCCCTCCCCAATCATCCCGTCTCCTGTCTCTGTTGATTGTAATCATCATTCAACATCTTGAGCTAACAGGTTTGGACAACTTGGTTGGTTGGGGAGATGCGTCGAGCCTTAAATGACTTGGTCAAAATCGGTTCGAAAGTTGACTCGCCTAGATCATGAAATATTCGCAGTTTTGTGGTCATAGAAAAAAGAATATTGAATTCATGATTGTACCACTCGATGGTCCAGTTTCCCAACCAGATTGAGAGTCTTTTTTATTGCATGAATCTTTATCAAGTGCGCTAGTAGGAGCATGGGCTTGCTTGCAAACATGCAGACCTTGTTAAAAGAATGCAAGCCTAGTGAAAGAATGCAAGCCCATTTTCCAACATCAACCAGGCTGGCCAAGCTGCATCCCCTTGCCCCCAGCGCAGGATCCATGCCCAGAAGCACTGTGCCTCATCCAAGTGCATCCAAACAGCCCCCTTCCCAGCCACAGCAAGATCGGTTGGAGCAGGTGGTTGGAGACCTCTCTAGCACCAGGCAACTCAGACGGAGGGCTTGCCTGCTTGCTCTTCTCAGCTGTACTGGAATTTTGATTCCCATCCAGTCAGCAAAGGAGGCCACAGCTAAGAACTCGGACGATGTCCTCATGAAGGCTTTCCTGGATGCCTTTTCAGCCCCAGATTTTGAGGTCTGTGCGCCCCGTGGCATGTACATTGAAATGGAACCTACACATATAATATGCCATAAATCTGTTTTCTTGGGTCTGCACTGGTTTCCCAGGCTAAAGATGCTGCTTGGAGCAAGGCCATCAAAATAGCACCCGAGAACTCAGCGGCTTGGAGCAACCGCGGCACACTCAGGTTGCAGAATAACATGTGCGTGTCAGATTTATGCGGCCAATCATACTCAGGTTGGAGAATAACATGTGTGTGTCAGACTTATGCGGCTAGTCATGTGTAGCAGAGGTGTGGCGTACAACAATTGCTGGGGTGCAATGAGCTTTGATGCTGACTTGCTGAAGCAAAAGCACTGAAATAGGTGCATGCAGGTAAGCAAGCAGTGACCAGGAGGCACAGGCGCCTCTCACTGGACAATGCCTTGTATCGGCTTTTGCAGCAGGCAATATTTGTTCCTTGTGCTAGCTTTGTAAGCTATGCACCTGGCCTATTGTTTAGCAAATGCACAGCAAGCTGGGGTATTTTGAGAAGGCGAGCACGCACGAGAGCACTCTTGAGGCAATCTTGGGCATTGGTACACTGCACAAGCCTTCCGTGCTAAGATGAAAACATTGTCGCATGAGAAAGTGGTCTGCAAATGTGGGCTCTGCTTAAACCCAACAGGTGGGGGGCAGCCCAGGAGGACCTCGCATACGCGGTGGAGCTGGAGGTGCGGCAGAAGCAGCAAGCTGCGGGGCTGCGTGACAGCAGTGAAGCTTTACAATCTGTCGACCCTTCCACCCTCAACAATTTGGGTAGGCGGATGTGACATGGGGTGGGAATGTCAAGTTCTGCACACGCTGGCGCCTTCCGCGTAGGCATGATAACCAACTATTGTGTGTTTCAGTAAGGTTAGGTTAGGTTAGGTTACATAGCTGTATCTGCCAAACGAGGGCAGCTTAGCTGAAGCCAAACGGGCCTGCAACCGAGACCAATAAAAGCAAGCTAGGTAGTGTTTCAGTAATGCCAAGGCTTGATGACCAGAACAAAATATGCCAAAAGAGCAGATGAGGATTATAGGTGATGGAACGGAAAATGAGGCTTGTTGGGTGTTGGGTACAGTTGCTGTAGGTACTGATGGTAGCTTACACTGTCATGCCACTCGTCCAGGTCAGACATCATGTTGTGCAACATTCTCTGCTAGCTCACCCACACTTTCCCAGGCAATACCGAAGTCGCTCTAGGGCGGTATGATGAGGCCAGGACCCACTTTGAAGCAGCTGCACAGCAGCGAGGGTCAGGAATTGAGGACCTGGCGGCTGCAAACTTGGCACTAGTCAGCTTTGAAGTTGGTGATGAACCAGCTGCAATCCGCGAAGTGAGACAGATCCTTCGGAAGTGAGTCAAATGCTTAATCTATATGGACCTGCCAGTGCCTACTCATCCTTCATTGTAAACATTTCTCACAAATCCTTGTTTCTTGGACACCTGCAGACCTTTCATCAGTATGGGCTGCCAGTTTCTTAGTTCAGGACCAACATCCCCGTCTGTTTTGTGTTTGTCACCAGGGACCCGAATTTTTTGGACATGCGGGCGGCATTGACAGCATTCCTATACGGCAGCGGAAAGGTATGCTTTGACGGAATCGTTCCAAAGGTTCCTGAGCGCCTCAGCCGTGTTCTTTGAAGTTCAAAGTTTAAACAAAAATGGGCTGTGAATTTGAGAACCAGCAGCGATCTTGAAATCAAATTGTGGTCCCTTCCAAGGCCCAAATCTCTCCTTAGCTCACGTAGAAGTGGCATGTGGAAGTAGTCAGTATGGCCGCTAAGATGAGAGTAGGATTATTGGATTAGGTCCACCTGAAACCTTCATCACATTTGGGTTGAACAGGGGGCCTAAGAGCAGCTTGCACGATTACCTGTATTATAACGGCACACTTATAAAAACTCTATTTGCAAGTCAGAACAACCCCATCTTCATTGGCAAACAAGGCATTTAGGCTGGAATGCTAGTCCAAGACTTTTTGATCCTTAATTGACAATATGCATGCATATTTGGCCGGATGGCATCATTGCTTGCAGACCCATTCATTCTCATGTTCATTTATCACGTGAATGCAAAATTGTCATGATCGTTAGGAGGCACATACGAAGATTTCCATTGTGCCTGGGTTACATAAGGTCTAAGGCCTCATACACACACGTTCAGTGAAAAATTTTGTGTGTGACCGCGGCCTAGGAAACAATGTGCTCAGCGTCCTAGCATACATTTGCAAATATGCCTTAACATACACCTGATGTTCCAGACACTAGACCCAGACCCCTTATGTTTGTTTGTATGTCTGTTTGATAGAAATGTGTCAATGGAAATATGTATCCTAGCTGGCATGTGCACATTTCCAGCAATCTGGGACACATTGGGTGAAGTAAGTCATTTCTACGTAATCCATGCATAATGTTTACAAACACCGTTCGGCACAACCCTGAGGAGATTCTTTTGAGGCTGATGCTTTTGAAACATTCTAAAATGTCTAACTTGTTAACAAGCAGTCTACCTTGCGTCATGTGCATTAATGCCACTTTCTTGCTTTGAAATCCACTCACCCTGTGCATTTTTCATTTGAGCACTTCGGCTGAGCTCATTTGCTGCTTGGGCTGTTGCACATGCAGCAAGCTGAGGCAGAGGGAGAGTGGGAGAAGCTCCAACAATCTCAAGGTAACGCTTCAACTTCAATCAAACCGCAAATGTTCTAGTACAGAGGCATCACACTGAGACCTGGTGATCGTGCCAGAGAGGGCCCTTGTGCGTTTGCTTGCTTCATTCCTTTCAGGTATTTATGGACATGACACAGCAGACAAGTGCTGACAGCTAATGTGCTTTAGCTGTATGAGGGCCACTGGTTTGTTGATTTTGCTTTTGAGGGGGCCACCCTCTTCTACTTTCTCTTCCTCTCTCAAAACTTCTTTCCGTCCCTTCTCCCTTTCTGTTGCTTCCTTTTATTTGCAGCATCTGCTCCTGAGTGCTAAATGCCTTGTGGCAGGCTGCTCGATTTTAAAATGGAGCCGCATCTTGCATGCCAGGCCACCATTACTTCTTGCTCATGATCATGTCCATAAATGATTTGCATGATGTGGGTTTTTGGTCACAGATGGATTTGGCAGCACTATGTACAGCAAAGGCATGGCAATCAGCCGTGTGCAAAATCGCTGGCCTCCAAGAGCGACAGCGGCCCTGGATGCATTTCTCAACTTATCTGCTGAAGGCCAGGCATTGGGTTATGACATGCAGGTACGGTTTGATGTTTGTCAATGCTCTGTGCTCTGGTATATTTATTGAGGAATGGAGAGGTTGCTCCTGCCCCAGAACTTGTGCTTCTCACATTATTCAACTGAGTGTCCCTTATTCTGAAAAAGGTGAATTCAGCTGCCGGTGCTTGCAAAGATGAAAACACGTCTTTGTGCCATAAACAATGCTTGTCAGCTGCTACATCACCATATCTTACACAGGTACTGCGTCTCTGCCTTTTCAGGTACACACATACAAGTTCCCTTTTTGATCCAGCCAACGAGTAACAGATACAATGCCTATTGGCCCTCGGCCCTAAGGCATTTCAAGAATGCATCACAGCCCAAGGGTACTGCCTTAGGAGCCAATGAGTGACTGATACAATGCTTTTTGGCCCTCAGCCCTAAGGCCAAAGGCCGTATCCTTGGGCTTTGATGCATTCTTGAAATGCCAAAAGAACTATGCAAGTACCGATCAAATTAGCCTGATTAAGGCAAACCTTCGTAAATATCACATTGACTGTCTCGCGACTCGTGTCTGTCACAGATTTTGCTCCCCTTAGTTTCAGCAGATTTGCCATGTCGCCACGTGATTGATAGGCTGCTATTGATCTGGTTGGCACAGTTTTTTTCGGGAACCCATGTTTTGTGTCTTTCGGCCATGTACCTGGATCCACTAGGTTATAAGCCGTTTGTTTGCTTCTCTATTTGGTCATCATTAAGGCATTTAAACTGAATTGGTTGATCCCAATCTTTCCTTTGATTTTCTTGATCATCACTTCCTTCACTGCCCTCTGCCTGTCATCTACGCCATAACCATCTTCACGCATGTCTAGAGAGACATTTCCCATACAGTGCAATCTTACAATGGCAATCTTCTTTCTGGTTTAGACGTATGGTCACAGACATGATGAGCATTGGTGAAGCTGCTTGGCAGCTCTGTAACCTTAAAGCTTAATGACTCTTTAAGCTGTGTACCAGTTACAGTGATTTTACCAGTTGGCAGGAATCATCTAGAATCAATTTTGCACAGAGATACAGTCTCTGGGGCAATTAAGCAACCTACATTCATGTACACCATTTTCAAGCCGAAATTGAGACCATAACAAAAAGTTCGTTTCTTTGAATACTGGCAACGGGGGTAAGATGGTGCTAATACCTTAGGGGTAACATGATGCTTATATCTTAGCCATCAGTCAAAAAGTGCGACTGCTACAAGTAACAACAGCTACTTGAAGTTAAGGGTTAACCGACTGCTAGCCTGCTCATAAAAAAAAACCATCAGTGCATGAAGGAAGAAATGTAGCATATTGTTCACCTGGCCCAGAAAAGCAGGCACATCCTATAAGCCTGCGGAAGAAAATAGGGAAGCATAAGTCCTTTGGAGAGAGACCACGTGTGGATGGGTGCAGTGGGAAAAGACGTGTTGCTCACCCTGTACATCATGAGCATTACACAAGTCACAAATAGGGGAGGTATTGTGAGTCCAGATCACAGTTTCAATTCAACTACAAAATTGGTTGACTCTACGCTCGGAGTGAGGGCACAAAGTCTGAAGCGAGCCACGCTGCGAGTAACGTCATGAGGAGGATCAAGAAGCGAATGTCTAGGAAGGGTGTATGGCGAATGTGTGACCAGGGCCCTCCTGATAGGGAGGGCGCACCATTGATGGTAAGTGGAATATCAGAAAAAGGTGTCCCATTATCCAAGTGCCTCTCCCTGAGGTCCACAACAAAACGACGAAGATCAATGGGCTCACACTTCAGCCTGAAGTGTGCTGAGCAGCCTTTCCTTGAACAAGGAGGATTGTGTGAGACCATCCATTACAGACAGGATGTGGGATGACCAGCAATCATCGCACCGTGAGCTCAGTTGCATGTCGGCATGTAAGATATCATATGATATCCTAGGTGCCCCCTTCTCCTTTATTGATTCAGGAGTGTTCACACAGCCACTGTAGTCTTTTTTTCTAGTTCTGGGTCTGGCAGTGGGTTGAAGAACTGGACTTTGACTTATAGAGCAGGTCAGCCTGTCACCCTGAGAGACTGCTGCATCCAAACCACACTCGCGGTATGGCCATATCAAAATGGCGCGGTATGGCACTGCACTAACCTGGCATGACAAGCCACTGTTTTGTTTTTGCAAATATGCTCTAGAAACCACTGCCCTAAAACTCACTCCGGTCTCAGACGCATGATGCTCTGGCAGATGCTTATGGCAAGCACCTGACATGTGGCCTTACAAGTGTTCCATTCCTCATTTCAGGGATTCTGACGATGATTGCAACATCAAGATGCAAGACAAGATAAAGAGCGTAATTGCCCAAGCCCAGATATCATATTCCATGATGGGAGAAGTGCACACAAAGCACCAAGACTCCGTTTATTCACCATCAGCTTTCGTCGCCATCTTAGCCACGCTTAAGCAGGCCATGGCATAAGCGGGTGGATATTTCAATTTCCAATGGGCTTTGTAACAACTTTGTCACAAATTCTTAGCTACAAACTACAGATCAAAATGAGGTACATATTCTTTCTCTTCATCAGTTTGTGTGCACCCTCAAAAGAAATGTTAGCTTTTTAGCTTTATGCCAGGCTTTTTTCTGTGGATACCCATAGGATAATTTTAAGGTAAGCAACTTGTCAGCGCATGTGTTGGACCTAAATGGCACCAGTTAAAGCAACTTTGTTTCATTTCAGTATGAACAGCCGCAAAACAAGGTTAGCAGACACAATGGCTACGGACCCTTTCCTTCAAGTCGTAACTTTTCATCTTTCTACTTGTCTGGGTGGTTCATGTTACACAGGTGGAAAAGATGTACAGCGCTTTGGCCCTGATTGGTCCATTTTCCTCAATGGATGCAGGGAGCGTTTTCACTGCCTCATCAGCTTCTTTCTATTCCAAGAAGTTCTTGGATGCAGGCCTATCATGCCTCAGCAATAGACTTAGGCCACCAGCTTAGTTGCCTGCCCTCACATGAAGTGCCTTGACCTGTAGGCAGGCTCCCTAAGCATGCACTTCATGCGGGTTAACCTTAAGGAGGGGATTTAAGACTTCATTGCTTCCCGAAGGCATAGCTCTAGCTCTCCCATGAGTCATACTTGGCCAGACATCATCCTTTTTAAGCCTCCTCGGGCGGTGCCTTTGTGTGCACCCTGAGGTCGTAGTCGTTAAGGGCTCCTGGCTTGCTCGTGATGGCCTTTGCTGACCGAGGGACCTTGCAGTCCTTGCAGACCTAGCAGGCTTGGCCCTCTAGCCGTCCTGCTATTTTTTTAGCGGCTGTCCTGCCCTCAGGCTCAGCACTTTCTTTGTAGCTTGCGTTTCACACCTCTCCTGCCTTCTTCTACTAGAAGAACTTCTTGAAGCCTAGTAGGCTTGCCTCTTTGCTGGGCCCTTTCCCGCAAGTTTCCTCTCTTTGCTTTTTCCTTTATGGGAAGTTGCTACTTCTTTGGGCCTTCGTAGAAAGCACCTCCCAATGTGCATGCCTGTGTTAACTGCCCCCTATTGGACATTGATAGGTCACAACTTCTGAGCACCTTCAAATGATTATCTTCAGACCTTTTACATACCCTACTGTTGGGCAGTCTTATGATGTTGCTTCTGTTCTTGAATTTCTTGAGGCCGTCCTTGTATTTGGACTTGCTCATGAACCTCCTTTACTGTTTTTAAGAAGTAGGCTAACAGTCGAACAACTTGACTGATGCCTTATCCCTGTAACCTTAAAAACAAGCGAGTTCAGCATCTATATTATTAGCAAGTTTTGTTTGCATGCACACACTTGCATTATGGGATCTGTACCGGTCTAAAATAAGGGTATGATCATTGCAACAGGAGGTTGCAATTGCTAACCGGTGCCAGCCGCGAAAGGGCCCAAAGGCCAAGTGCAAGTCCCCCTGCTCCGAGGAGTCCTTCAAAGGAGTAGGAAGGTGTCAAAGTGGCATCCACCGCCGGTATTGGTCAGACCCTTTTGGCCAGGTCTGTCGACCGTTACAGAATCCTTCCTTTAGCTTACTGATAATGGACCTTGTGACAGGTGCTTTTGTGCTGCCGTGCCAAATGAGGTGCATGTCCTTTTTCACTGCCAGTGAAAAACAGTGTCAAAACTTGCTGTGTGTGCTCCCTTAGAAGGTAAGCTTCCTTTAGAATGTCTCGCAATTTTATGTGAGGACCTTCATCTTTTGCATGCCTCGCCTTGTCAGACTGTCATTAAAAACCTTTCTCAGCTGCACAACAAACTTTCATTTCAGACATCACGGGCTGCTTTCAGGCTGGCAATGACCAGCCACAAAACAGTAAGCCTTACAAGCAAGCTGGCGGTGGACACTAACTTGATCACCTGTAGCCTGCCCTTATGCCACAGTGTACTACTAGCTGCAGGTACCGCTATGTAACTTTTACTACCCCCCTACTTTACCTACTTAGCCTTATAAAATAAAATGTATGCTATGATGGCCTTTTAGGAATAGGCCTTTTGCTTCATAAATCCTGCTAGTACCTGCTCGAGTCCGCGTCAACTGCAATCTAATTGCCGGCATCTTACAAAATAGCCAACAGCAAAAAACTTCAGGCTTCTAGAACTCGCAAGACCCAAGACCATGTGTACCAGCAATAAAATTGTGTACAAGCCACCCAAGGTGACACATTGTTGTGAGCCCAGGCAGCAACACACATGCTGTCCTTGATTTTGCATGCTTTCCTGAGTACAAGGGGGCCTCGAAGGCATGAAGGTTGCCCAAGGCCCAACCTTCCAAGCATCAAGACAAATTATGTACAGGCAATGTGTGGGCACGAAAATGGGATGAATCAATGGGCGTATCAACGAAAGCTTTGTGGAAATCTGCAATGCAGGCAGCTTTTCTCACAAACCCGGGCTGCGTAACAGCCGGCTGTCAAGATACAAAACACACTTTGAACGTGCGTGCCACCATGGTGTCAAGATACAAAACACACTTTGACCGTGCGTGCAACCATGGTGTCAAGATACAAAACACACTTTACGTGCGTGCCACCATGGTGTCACAGAACGCCCCAAACACCCGACTTTCTTTAAGGAACCTGGGATATGCAACCTTGCTGGCTGGCAATGCAGCAAAGGCACATGGGATATGCAACCTTTTGCTGGCTGGCAGTGCAGTAAAGGCACATGGGATATGCAACCTTTTGCTGGCTGGCAGTGCAGTAAAGGCAGCGCTGCAAGCATTCCAGTCAGTCCACGCTCACTCTAGCTTGCTGCTTGGCGCATGTTGGCATCATAACTACCTTGCACAGCACGTGCAAACCTTGCACGGCGCATGCAAAGTATATGGCAATATATCCAGCATTGCCAGGGGCTGAGCCAGGTCTGAGAGACATGGCCGGTCACTGCACCGGCGGATGCTGCGTAAATCAGTGCGCCCAAGGCCATGCTTAGGTTTACATCTGCCAAATCATCCTTCTTGGCAGAGCGCGCGCCACCAATCCACTTTCCAACCAAAACAACCACTACCAAAATACTTGTGCTGAGCACACGGAAGCCCATTGCCGCAAGCGAGCTCGAACGCCATATCCCCACAACCCTTCATAACGTGCAAGATGCACAATCGCACGGGATTACAGATTACACCAGCCACCACCCTCCCGTTCCCTGAAATCTGAGCTGGATGGATGAGCTTGCATTATTTATGCTGCACGAAGGCTGGCATGGCCTCCCAGACCTGTCTTGTGCAACACTCATTTCGCACATGGACTCATCCCCACACACCACCGCTTGTCGCACACACTGCAGATTCTGCATGGGCTCCTTATCAGATTATCACAATACGAGGTTCTCCAACCCATTTGGGCGGAGTCCAGATTGTGTGGGCCAAGACAACCAAGCCACTTTCCTTCTTCTCACAACACATTACTTGCTTCCTTTGAGCAGGCCAGCAGTCGCACTTCTTGACTGAGGGCCTTGTCCTTGCAATCCTTCTGATCCTTACAATGCGAACACGCGAGCTCAAGCAGGCTGCTCCATCACAAATTGATGCGGCACGCAGGCCCACAAATAGCGCTGCCTTCCTGTGTCATGCAGGCAATCTGAGCCACAAGGGCTTGTGCCCGGCACCTCCCTCCCTCACACCCTGTCCATGCCCTGTCCATGCCCTCCCTCACACCCTGTCCATGCACCTCCCTCCCTCACACCCTGTCCATGCCCTGGTATTGTGCATGCGAGCGCACGCGGCCAACCTCTGTTATGGGCCATCGCAGAGGTGTGCACAGGGGCAGCGCAGGGACCTTCTTCCACCTTGGCGGGTTAAGTATATGGGACTCTGCCATGGGCACACAGAGGGAATAATATGGGACCACCATGAGCAGACAGAGGGAACTATTTGGGACTCCGCCATGGGCACACAGAGGCAAGCTATCAACAAGTCTGCCGTTGGCGCAGAGGCTATTCGTTTTCAGGGCATAGAGCTGTGGGTGGGTGGCAGCTCAGCCCACAGCAGAGGACCTCTTCCCCATAGCAGAGCACCTCTTCCCTACAGCAGAGTACCTCTTCCCTACAGCAGAGCACCTCTTTCCCACAGCAGAGCACCTCTTCCCTACAGCAGAGCACCTCTACCCTACAGCAGAGCTGCAACGGGTGACCACTGGCTCACACCGGCACCTCAGCCCAGGGCCCCCTCCACCCCGCAGTAGCTGTGCCGTATGGGCCGCACCACCGGCGCATGGCCCCACCGCCCCCAAGCCCACCCCTGGGCCCCCATGCTGCCAGCGCCGGCTTGCTGCGCAGGCAGCCCCGGCGCAGGCAGCGCATCATCCCCCTGCATCGCCCACTCCCCCTCTGGCCCGCTGTGTGCCTGCTGCTCCCAACCCTCTGGTACGCGCACAGGAGCCGCGCGGGGCACACCCTTGCCGCCGCCTCCGTTGCCAACTGCACCACCGGGGGCCACTGGAGCGCCCACCATGGACCACACACCCTTTGGCCCTTTGCTGTGGGTGACCAGCAGGCCTGCGCTCACCAGACCCGGCTCCTGCAGCTGCGCAGCGGGGCCTGCCGCGCCCTCCGCACCCGCAGCGGCACATACTGCCGCGAGCGCGCCCTCACTCGCTGAGTGCCGCATCGTCTGCAGCACGGAGTCAATCAAGCTTGGCCGCCTGGTCTGGCTGCCGCCGCCGCCACCCCTGCTGCCGCCGCAGCCTTCTTGGCTGGGCTCTGCAGTCGTAGGTGGCGCGGGGGCGGCAGTGGCACTTCCTGCATGCCCGTGTGGGCAGAGGGGGCTGGGCGTGGCACGGCCGCCGCCGCCGCTGCTGCTGCTGCTGCCTCCACGGCGGCTGTCGCCATCCAAAAACTCCACAACCTCAGGCTGCGCGGCGCTGCCCCACCCGCTTGTAGCACCGCCGCCTCCGCTGCCCCCGCTGCTGCTGCTGCCACTGCTGGCCCCCTCAACAGAGCTGGCAGTTGCAGCCCACAGGGCGGCAGCGGGCGGCGGGGCGGTGGCTGTGGCGGCCATGCCAGCAGGAGGGTGCACTGCAGCAGAGTGCACAGAGGCAGGGACCGAGGAGGGGACGGCAAAGGTGGAGGGGTTGGCGGAGCTGAGGCAGGAGGCTGGCACGGAGGCAGGGGGGTCGTGACACAGAGGGAGGGGGGGTGCGGGTGAGGGCCCACACACACTTCCACTGCAGCCAGCCATGCCGGGCAGGGCATATTCCATGGGGGAGACATGGAGGCCCTCCCGCTGCTGCAGCTCACAGCCACTGACATCAGCGCACTGCTGCTGCTGCTGCACGCCTGCTGCTGGTGCCACTGCTGCTGTGGTTGCCAGACGGCCCCCACCCCTGGCCAGCCCCCCTCCGGCCTCCAGACAACCGCCCCCTGCCCCATTCAGGCCCCGTACTATCCCCTCCACCGCTTCATGCAAGCCCCCTCCACCCTCCGGGTCCACGCTACTGCCCAGCTCCAGCCGTCGTGACGGTCGGCGCGACGTCGGGGAACAGGCCAGCTGCGCACGCTCAAGCAGGCCCCCTCCTTCATGCCCACAGCCAGTGGCCATGCCGAAGGGGGTGTGGAGCTGCGGACTGCTGGAGCCGGGCCGCGTGGAGGTCGGCCCCACAGCTGTGGGGCGCACCAGGGGGGGCGTGCTGCTACGCGGACATGCCGGCACTGCACTTGGTGGAGCGTGCGCGTGTGCACGTGCGGACGGCCCGGGAGGCGGCGGAGCTGGCGCAGCGCTGGGCGGCACCGCAGGGGCGGCATGCGTGGGGAGCTGGGGGTGCTGGGGAGGGCCTGAGGGCGCGACGCTGCAGTTCATCGAGGTGCGTGCGGAGCCTGGCCAGACGGGCGGGCTGCAGGGCGCGCTCGGCAGCCTGGCATCAACAGCATCAGCAGCACCCGCACCCACCACGGCCTCTGCAGAGCCATCTGCAGCCGCGGCCCCTGTGCGGGCAACAGGGCTGATCGTGCCAGAGTGAGAGTGGCGTGGCAGGGTGGCTGCACGCGCGCCGCCCCACAGTGGGGCGGATGTAGGTGTGAGGGGGAGCGTTCCCGGGCAGCTGGGCGCGCATAGACGCGGCGACGCGGCAGCACTGCCAGTGAAGCCGGGGCTGTGCGTGTGTGTTGAAGCGCCGACTGTGCGAGGGCCCAGGGCCTCCAAGCCTGAGTGGATAGGGGGCACAGGTGCGTCGGGTGAAAGCGCCTGGCACTGGCTGAGTGGGTGTTTGCTCTGGAGCAGGAAGGGCGAGCTGTGGGGGGCGCTGGGGCCGCTGTGCGCGCAGGCTGGGTTGTCTGCGTGTGCGTCCTGGAGCAGGAATGGCGAGCTGTGGGGTGCGCTGGGGCCGCTGTGCGCGCAGGCTGGGTTGTCTACATGCGCGTCCTGGAGAAGGAAGGGCGAGCTGTGGGGTGCGCTGGGGCCGCTGTGCGGGCGGGCTAGGTCGTCTATGTGCGTGTCCTGGAGCAGGAAGGGCGAGCTGTGGGGGGCGCCGGGGCCGCTGTGCGGGCGGGCTAGGTCGTCTATGTGCGTGTCCTGGAGCAGGAAGGGCGAGTTATGGGGGGCGCCAGGGCTGTTGTGCGCGCCGACCGTCCCCTTTGGCGGGAATGGAGCGCTATTAGGGGGGGCAGGGTAGTCTACACTCATGGAACCGGGGGCACCAGGCAGCGCTGCAAGGGCATGCTCCCCAGGCAGGACGCGGTGGCCGTCAAGGCTTGGCAGCTGCACCACGCCCTCCCCGCAGCTTTCGTGGCTATTGATGTTGCTGCCGCTGCCGCCGCCGCCCCCGCTGCTGGTGCTGCTGTTGTTGTTGCCGCTGCTGCTGCTCATGCCAAGGGGATCAGGAGAGGAGGGGGCGTGGGGAGGTGCATGGGGCTGCTGGCCGGGCTGAAGGCTGTTCAGGCGCTCCAGGAAGGGCCGGGCAGTGATTGAGCGTGAACACTGCAGGTGGCTGGCGTGGCGGGGGGAGCGGAAGGGCAAGCCAGGCAGGCGCTGCTCCTCCTCCTCCTACAGCAGCAGGTGGGAGGGGGGAAGGAGCGGTTGCATGTGGGCGAGCATGTGCGCGTGTTTGACAGCGTCTCCTTTGCTGTGCGAACGTGCATGTGCACGTTTGAGCTTGCATATCTGTATGTATATATATGTGTGTGTATGTGCTTATGTTCAGATGCAGGCGTGCACGCAAGTCCCAAGTGCGTGGATGTATGCATGTGTTGGCAGCATGCTCAGGCCTTGAGGAGGCTAAGAGCAGTGTGAAGTGCACGCTGTGCGCTGAAACGCGCACTCATCCATGGAGGCAAGGAGCTCAACACGTATCTGGTCGCGCACACCTGCGTTGAAAGGCAGAGGCACGGCACCCATGGCATGGCGTGGTGGCGCCAGCACAGAGGGCACACACCTTGCTGGGGGTCACAGCCAGCACACAGGGCACACACCTTGCTGGGAGTCACAGCCAGCACACAGGGCACACACCTTGCTGGGGGTCACAGCCAGCACACAGGGCACACACCTTGCTGGGGGTCACAGCCGGCACAGAGGGCACACACCTTGCTGGGGGTCACAGCCAGCTCAGAGGGCAGGCCTTGCTGGGGGTCACAGCCGTCACAGGCAGGCACAGGGCACACACCTTGCTGGGGGTCATGTCCAGGTGTGGGGAGGCTGGGGTTCCCGGGGTGGCCAGCGTCAGCGACGCCTTCCGGCCCAAAAGAACACGCAGGGCGCTGCCGGGCGCCCCTCGCTGCTGCTGCTGCTGCTGCTTTTGCAGGGGCTGGCGGTGCTCAAGGACGGGGGTGCGGAAGTCGTGCTGCACATGCAGCACATGTGAATGTGTGTGCATCTCTGTGTGTGCGTGTGTGTGTGTGCGCGTGCGTGCGTGTGTGTATATTTCACGCGTGTGTCCCAAGAAGGGGGAAAAGCAGGGCAAAGCTGCCAGTAGGTCCAGGGCGGAAGTGCAGCCCCACGAGAGCCTGTGCCTTGCTGCGGCATGCCACCACATCCAACACATCTCACGGCAAGCAAGCTCCACCTCCTGTGACTCCCACGCATTCCATGCACCAACACATCCTACACATCTCACAGCAAGCAAGCTTTATCCCCTGTGACTCCCACACATCCACGTAGCAAAGAGGGGTGCCAGCTCGGAGCGCGCCGCGCTGGGCAGCGCAGCACAGTGCAAGCAGGAGCGCAGAAACGCGCGCACATCAAACAGAGGGTGTTTCTGCGGATGAAACCGTGCCTCCTTCTGACAATCAAAACATGTGGCGATGCTTGTCACCGGCATGTGCCAGTTGGCGCTGACAAGTACAGACAATTTGCCCCCCACAAGGCATCGGTACCCCAACGAGGCATGGATACAAAACATGCGCCTCTGCAGCACTCCGCAGAGCTGCTGCCAACCTACACAGGGATTGCTGCCAGCAATGTCTTCAGCAGCAATGTCCCCTTTCCTCCACCCCCTCTCCACGCACAGCCGCCGGCCACTTCCCCTCTATCACCCCACACTGTGGCCATCCCATGTTGGTCTCACCTTGTCCTGGCTCGCTCCCCCCTCCCTAGCAACCTCACCTCATCCTGCTCTGTGGAACAGTGAGGCGTTAGCGTCCTTGTCCTGGCTCGCTCCCCCCTCCCTAGCAACCTCACCTCATCCTGCTCTGTGGAACAGCGAGGCGTTAGCGACCTTGTCCTGGCTC
>LKMJ01001602.1_pt1 | contig 20213 bp, 23 predicted proteins | sample 643391 | NCBI WGS metagenome assembly LKMJ01 (sample SAMN04112250, study PRJNA286221) | soda lake metagenome | biome: soda lake; feature: Kulunda Steppe; material: water; isolation source: sample PL-Br10 brine of Picturesque Lake | place: Russia: Kulunda steppe | collected 2010-07 | reverse complement strand
TGTAGTTCGAGATCGGATGGGTAATCACCCTGCCGATGACAGTTCTGACATTCGAAATCGTCCCGTGCGTACACCCTTTTTCGAATACTATCCCAGTCTTCAGGGTAGTCATTTTGCGGTTTTGATTGCATTTTTCAACCTTGTATATACCACTATAGAGCTATATAACAATAAAGGTTACGACAGTCACCCGGAAAGGATCATTTCAACATGTTCCCGATCCATCTCGCCTTTCCGTTGCATCTCTTCAACAAGAATTTCATAAAATTCATCCATCGTATCAGGGTTACTATCCAGTTCAACCCGTGCCAATGTTCGATTGATAACGATATTGAAATGGGACATCTGGCTTGCTTCTCTTATCATCAATCGGAACTCGAATAACGTCGGATACGGGCCAAGTTCAAGCATCGCCTGTTCTGCACGATCTGCTTTTCCAATTTCATTTACTTCGCGGGCACATTTCTGAATCAAATCAACAGCTATTCGATGAAAATCAGGCAATTCGAACGTTTCGGCCATCTGATCCAAAATTTCGTCGTTGTTCTGAATCGAATCTAAGAATGTCATTGCAGTCAGTGAATCGACAATCTCGCCATAATGCTCTGGCGGTGCAGTGATCCGTCGTTTATCCCGATAAATATCCGGATCATAGCCCATTTTATTCAGCGAAGAGATGTACAACGGCTTTTCGTCTTCCGATAATACAACAGTGAACAATTCGCTCATAGCTCACCACCCAATGAGTCGGGGATCTTCGACGGCCCTCGTTCCAATTCGACCAAATCGATTTTTGTAATTACAGTATCGGTAACCGACTTCAACATATTTGCTGCATACGAGCGAAAATAAAGAACTGCATATTGGTCGATTGTATCAACATCGAATTGGTCATAAAATTCTGAAGCATGATCCGAATAGTCACCACCGGGTATAGCTTCAGAGAACTTCATCAGATCATTCATCGATTGCAACGCTCGATCAGATTGCTCACGCTGATTAATTTGCCGTGCCATTTTCGCACAGATATCGACTGATATCTGTATATACCGTTTTGCTTCCGATTTCTCGACGGTATTTCCATTGCCGACTTCCCGAAGAATCCGAAGTAGCGCATCCGGGTTCGTAAACGCATATACGACTTCGCCGAAGTGTTCGGCTGGAAATTCTAGCTGTTGGCCGGTCAAATACAGTTCCGGATCGAGGTCTGATTGTCGCATGGCCATAATGTAATATGGCCGTTCATTCCTACTTAAAGACGTTTTCAACATCGAATCTGTCATCCTTAACAGAACAATAGTACTATAGAAAGATAAGACTTGTGTTAATTATTCGGCGTCATCCAACGTCTGCCGAATCGAATCAAGATCAGCCGAAGGTTCACTACAATCGAGTAGATATCGCAATGACGATTGCACACGATTCGGCAATTTCACATCCATTCCATATTTCGACGCTTTCGACAGTTCTTCCGGTGGCATCAGTGGTTGAATACCATCCATATCTTCCATTGCTTGGTCGGCTCGGACTGCATATCCAGCCTCGTTGATTGCAGTCGCATATTTTTCGCAGATATCAAGCCCGATACTCATCAATTCGAATGTATCATAGTCGATGTCGTTCTCACCGACTGCAACAAGTTGGATGACTTTCTGACTCGTAAACCCGAGAACAAGTTCGGCGTAGTGTTCGGGTGGTGCTTCGACCAGTTGTTTTGATCGGTACAGTTCGGGTTCGAATCCGACGACCGAGAGAATTGTATCATAAATCGGCTGTTCGTCTTTCGACAGAGCAAATTCGACTGTCTGCATCTATTGTATAAACCTCTATACGTTACTAAAAATCATTCGTGTGCAACCATTTGGAAATAGCAGACTTCCATCTCTCGGCACTTAGCCGTGAACCTACTATCAGAACAATCGATCAGAGAAAGACCGATGTATCAGTTTTAACTCACCATCATCGAGAATATACGTCGGTTGTCGATGCGCCTCTCGAATCGATGCATACATCCACGCCAGTCCGAAAAAGAACACAATCGGCTGAAACTCGATGAATGCCCACAGCGTCGTCACTGACGCAAAGATAAAAGCCATCCACGCTGTGAGTACATTCATTGTCTCTGTATAGAACTATAATGCTTTACAATAAAAAGTTGATGGGTGAAAAGAGAATAACAGGCCCGATATCACAACGCATTCAGATCATCGGCTGACCGAATGAGTTCATCCCGAACTCGATTGCGAGCATTATCCAACTGTTCACAATACTCTTCGATGTTGATTTCGATGATGTTCAACTCGGCATCCGAATCGGGATTCTGCCATTCACGCAATTCACTCTGCAACTTCCAATATATATTATAATACGACGAAAACGATTCATGGGGGAAAATATGATTGCAAGGGTCCACATGAACCAACGTTACACGATCAATCGATTCTTCGAGTTCAAGTTTATGTAGATCACTCTCCCGCCCCAACGATTCGGTTACTGGAAGTTTCTGTTCAGATTCAACAATCTGTTCGAATCGCTGAAAGTCGATGATGGGCAACTGGCAAAATGGACATCGGAACTGTGTGGTCATATACAAAACTTCGTCTATAACTCTATAAAACTATTGTGGACGATTGATATCGTCATGATCGAGCATTTCACACTCAATAACATCCAATCCCAACACCTTCGACAGATGCGATGGGATATATCCGCCGTATAAGACTTTATGAATCCGATTTAAGATATCCGGATCATCAATAGTGAACTCGATAATCGCCTCGCCGGTATCGACTTTCATCCACAATTTTTCGGGCGGTTGTTCATGATAGACCAATCGCCCATCGACATCAGCAATTTCTTCCATCCGCTCGGCTGGCACTGCATGAATCGGCGGTTCGTGTGGCTCACGATTATCATCCGTATTATTGCTCCCATCTGAATCAGTCATACATAATAGAAAAACGACCGGAAAGAAAAATCCCAACGAAAGAATTGATCGACGTTAACTACTTAGCATTCGGACCAACCACACGAACCACATTTTTTGCAGCCTTCCGAGTACTGAAGCGATAGTGATGAACATTCCGGACATTCAGGATTTTCACCGGCTTCAAGAACTGATTGTTGGGCAGAATCAGTCGCCGTCGATTCGGAATCAGCCATCGTTCCACCATCAGTTTCGGGTGTGCCAGCAACTTCCGATTCCGACTTACCATCTGCCGTGCTATCAGAGCGTTCAGCAGACTCATCAAGCGTTTTCTGCTGTGGATAGGCCCGTTCGATATCACCATCGAGATATCGACGCATGGCCGTTCCAATGGCATCAGGAATCGATTGAATCTGTTCACCTTCATCCCACGCAACTTTCGGTGACCGAATACCCTGCAATTCGTTGGTCAGTTCTTCCGGATCAACGCCAGATCGGAGTGATATCGAAATCGTCTTCGCTAACGCTTCGGTGAACGATGCCGTAAACCCGCCCGAATTACCGATGTTGGCAAACAGTTCGAATGGTCGTTCACGTTCCGAATCTTCGTTGATATTTACATACAGCCGCCCATATCCTGTATCGATCCGTTGGGTTACACCATGCAATACATCAGGCCGGGGCTGTTTCTCGGCAAAGGCGATATCGCTATCCACATCAGTCGATGGGTCTCCGATCAGTTCTTCGAGCATCGCTTCCGGATCATCGCCCTCAATATCGAATTGATCGGAGAGATAGTCAGCAACAATTTCATCAGGGTCATCTTCCCACTCTTTATCATTTGTCGTAAGCACCTGCTTCGATCTGGTTCCCTGTCGATAGTAGGTCACACCCTTTCCACCGTTTTTATAGATATACTCGAATGTTTCCTTCGCATCTTCGAGGGTTTGATCGTGTGGCGCATTCGTCGTCTTACTGATTGCCGAATCTACCCCTTCCTGAAGCGCACATTGGACCGATGCATGTTCTCTTGCGCTCAATTCTTCCGTCGTCACGAAGAGGTCGTCCATCCGATCAGGAACCGTTTCAAGACCCGCAATCCCTGTCCATTCGTTGTTCTTTAGCTGTTCAACGGCCTCTTCTTTAACGGCTTCAACATCAATTCCATTTTCTTCGAGAACTTGGAAGAAATAATCGTCAAATTCGACAAGTTTCTCATCACCTTGCACATCGTCGCTCACATTCTTAAACCGAACAACGCTGTAAATCGGCTCACAACCACCAGACGTATTTCCTAGCATACTGGTAGTTCCGGTGGGGGCGATGGTTGTCGTATTGTGATTGCGAATCGGGAATCCATCTTCCCACTCTGCCGGATCTTCGCCGACGTGTTGCTCGAACCACGAAGCATATTCGGTCGGATCGGCGTATTTGCTTTCATCCCAATTCTCGAATTTTCCACGGGTTTCAGTCAATCGCCGGCTGACTGCCTTCGATTCATGGTTGATATATAACATCAACTGCCGAGCAACTTCATTGGCAATCTCATCGCCATATTCAACGCCGAGTTGGACGTACATTTGGGCCAGTCCCATAATACCAAGCCCGATTTTCCGATTCTTTCGGGCCTGTTCTTGAATCGCCTCGGTCGGGAAATTCGACATCGTAACAACGTTATCGAGGAATCGTGTACCGGCTTCGATCCGACGATACAACATTTCCCAATTGATCGCTTGATCGAGGAAGTCATCGACGGCAGCTTCGAGAGAATCATACGATTCTCCCCAATCTCCAATAACATAATCTTCCCACATCTTCCGATCCTCTCGAATAATCGTAGAGAGGTTGATATGACCGAGATTGCACGGTTCATTCTCTTCCAACGGCTGTTCCCCGCATGGATTTGTCGCTAAAATTTCATGTTTTCCCCGTTCTTGATGCGCTGTCGATTCAGTCGGGAATGAGTGAAGATCATTGATCCGGTCAATATAGACAACGCCCGGTTCCCCGTTTTCGTGGGCACCCTCAATCATCCGAGTCCAAATCTCTTGTGCTGGAACCGATAGCACTTCACCCGGTTCGACGTACTCGCCCAACCCGAACATCGAATAGAGTTCTTCTGTTTCTTCAGTCGCAACGTGTGCCTTTCCAGTCTGTGGATTTTTGAACGTGTACTCTTCGCCGTTTTCGACCGCATCCATGAACTCATCGGTAACAGCGACTGAAATGTTGAAATTCGACAGATGGCCTTCGACGGCATTCCGAAGATGTTCCGGTACACGACCATCTTCATCGATCATTTCGCGTGCTTCTTCGAGTGCTTCGGCAAACGAATTATGAGTGAAATCATCCGGATCGTTTAACCGAAGCGTATGGGCTAGCGAGACATCTTTGTTTTTCGCATGAATGAATTGAATGATGTCCGGATGGGAAATACGCATAATACCCATCTGTGCGCCCCGACGTTTGCCACCTTGGGCTATCGTCTCACATAGCTGATCGAATGTGCGCATGAACGTGATCGGTCCCGATGCAATTCCCCCAGTTGATCCAACCGGATCACCATATGGTCGAAGTGTCGAAAATGTGTAACCGACCCCGCCCCCGCTCTGGAAAATAAGAGCAGCTTCTTTTGCCGTTTCATGGATATCACCGATTGAATCCTGTGGCGAATTCACAAAGCAGGCTGATAATTGTTGCAGTTCGTCACCTGCATTCATGATCGTTGGGGAATTCGGCATCCACGAAAGATTTTCCATCAGTTCGATGAATTCCATCGCCCACGTTTCGACCCGATCAACAGTCTCATACCACCCTTCGGCATCAAGCCGGTCGATCAATCGATGGTAATCAACCCATTTTGCATTCGTTTCCGAAATCGGCACCGGATCGGCGGCTTCAGATGCTTCGACCCAGCCATCGTCAGTTTTCCCTTCGACAATATCACCCTCGATACGGAAAGAAGTAGAATCCCATATTTCACTAAGTAATTCGTCTCGTCGGGGATGATCTGGTTTGATTTCTTCTGGTGTAATCGTTACATCTTCATCCGTATGGACTGCTTCGGCAATCGCTACATTTCGTCCCACACGTTTGAAAAGTTCTTCCGGTTCTTCGATCACATCCCCGTTTTCATCTTTCATCAGGTAACGTGCAGGTAGAATATTGAAGTAGGCATTATCAGTCAGTCGTTCAGAAAGCGTTTCCCCCGTTGTCCGCCGTATCGGAACTTCTACGTCCGATGTTTGTTCTTGTGACATTGTTACAAGCGACCGTAGATACGCAGATTCTACTGTCTGACGCATCCTACTAAAAGATTCCTAAACAATCCTCCGTAAATTTGTAACAGAAACACAATAGAATCAAAATAATATGGGCGATATTTCAATCACACCGTTGATTCCGCATTCCATGATCGAGGTGTAAGTGCCTTCCACATTCGGTCGCAGTCTTCGAATTCTTCGGCTTCATCCAACGCCTGCTCAATATCTTCGCGCAACCATTCGCCAACATCCGAACAGACCTGAAAGTGGTCATCGTCAATCGACACTGTTCCCTCGACAGAATCGCCCATATACGCACCGAAAAATGCAATCTGTTCCCATGTCACTTTCTTCCGACCGAGTTGATGGACCTGTAAGAACAAATCCAACGGCAGCAAATAACATGGGTACTCATCACGGAACTTCTGCAATTCGGCTGCAACACAGACAGTCCGTTCCGACTGTTCACCGAATTTCTTTTGCTTTTGGATATGTCGGGGTTTATAATCGGTCGAAAAATACAAGCCGGGACCGTTCTCGGTCGTCACATCCCGAGATTTCAGTTCCAGCGCACAATAGTATTTTTCGACCGGACTATCAACCACGATATTGATGCCTTGTGACATCCGATGGCCACCGCGACGACTCGCCCACGATTGCGTTCGCATCAACGGTAACCCCTCGTCTACCCAATCTTCCAATGCTTGCATTACCACGTCTTCGAAGTCGATTTTTGTCATGTAAACTGGCTTCGTAAGTTGTCAGCCGTCGCCGGTCCAAGTCCGTCTATCTCTTCAATGTCGTCGTTTTCAATCGCAGTCGTTAACGCAGGAATAGAACCATATTTCTCATAGAGTGTATCTGCCATTTCCGGCCCGACCAAATCAACACAACCGATAATCTGTTTCGCAACAGGCTCGGTATCGCGTACCGACGACTTCACTCGGAGTGACGATGTAGGGTCTTCGATCATCTTTCTGGACAGACGAACGGCCATATCAACTAATAATTCGGCACTCCCACAAAATTTTACCGGAACACCCTCTCTAACCTCAATCGATGCTGCATATCCCCGAAGAGACTGGGATTTAACATTAGTATGGATCAATGAATCAAAATCTTCGATATTGCCCTCGATAAGTACAAACGAACCTTCGTAATCCTGTTTCATCCGTTCGATCTGGTCATCCAACCGTTCGTCTTTCCCCATCATCGAATTCGCAAAATCGCTCGGTGTTTTTCGCTCGAATCCGAATTTATCTTCGATCACCAGATCAGCAGAATCAAGCGAATCGATTGTGACATCCTTGGTTTCATCATGCCCGATAACCGATTCGAGAAACCGTCCGGGTTCATGTACATCGACTCTTGCTTCTACGGAAACTTTCTTACTCATACAATATGCATATTCTATCAAGTCGAATAAAACTATTGGTTAATAGTCCTATTAAACCATTTGCGGATCAAGAACTTTCGGCGTAAAGCCATCCAATTTCCGTGCATCAGAAACAGATTCCGCATACACACCATGTTTCTCTTCGAGGGCGTCAACGACATTCCGATTGTACGGTGTCGCCTGTTCAGGCACCCATACACGAACGAGATTGTCTTCATCATCAGATTCGGATGGAACAGTCCCCACACATTCGAATAAGTATGATGGGCCGCTCTCGGCCTCTGCAAGCAACGTCTCGGGCGGTGACGGATACCATCGCCACGAATACATTGACTTACTCATTGATGCGTATCTCTGTCTTATCCGCAATCCCATTCTCTTCGATAAAGTCAATACCGTACTGATTGATCTGATGTTCAGCAGCGTTCGAGCCATCACGTTTTCGCCGTTTGATTAACGCACGATTGCGAAAGACATTGCTCAACGACGTATTCAACGACTGATAAGACACGCCTTCTTCGGTATGAACAACTGAATCATGTTCACGAATATCAGTCCATGTATACCAACCATCGAAATTATCATCGGCCTTGTGAGCCAAATAAAGCATCGATAGGGCTTCATGATCCCGAGTATCCGGATTGACAGGCTGTGCCTCATCAACGTTCGGATTCTCGTACATCCCACTCGGATTTTCTTTTTCGGCAGTCGAACTACCAATAGCCGAATTCCCTCGGAGTTTTTCGTTAGGCCCGGTCCGTCTTTCGCCATCCCCACCACTACTCGATTCAGGCGGATCAGCAGGCTCTTCGGGCAAATCGGATGTTGCGACACGTTCGACATCGGCCATTGCCTCCGATAGATCGAACGATTCGACTGAATCGCCGGGGTGTCCCAAAATCCAAAGTTCACGCCAACCAGCCCAATTCATCCTGTAATAGTTAACTTTCAGATCCTCTTCGATCTTCGTTTTGACATCAATCATACCACGATTCGACAATTCAAGCAGCGCCGACGATAGCACATCGACAGACAAATCGACATCAACAACACGCACGATATCTCGGGGACGAATACCTTCAGGCGAATCCGAATCACTGTTGTCAGATGACCCGGAATCCGAATTGCCATCACCCGGCTTTGTGACCTTGTAATAATAGCAGGCCAGTGCCGTAAGTGAAAGATGTTCGTTCGACCGTAAATCAATTTCGGATTCGCCATCAGTATCGATCTGATCGACTGGGTTAACGACAGTGAATTCGATTAGAACTGAATCGACATCCAAATCGGTGAAATCGACCGATGACAACATGCTCTTTGCCAGCTTGAAATCGTCGTCTTTCGTAAAATGATGGTGCATCCGCCCACTTCCAGTCTCGATATCGAAGACAAGTGTTCCAATTTCTTCCCATCGCACATCCAACTCGGAAATCAGATCGCCCGAAAGAATTGTCGTTGCTCGCCGTCCGACTGCACTCACTCGATTCGGTTCACCGTCCGATTCATTGATGTACTCTAATACATCTTCTTCCGGATCATCGCGTGGAACATCTGCATTTTTGCTCGACATTGTATATAGCTCTATTATTCCATAGAGCTATAAATCCTTCGTTGTTGGATAAAGATATAGCTTCTAAAATGCGTCAACAGGTAAAAACGAGAATTCTGCTAACAACTATTCCGAGAATACATCGGTGAACTACCCCTGCCTACTCGCCGTCGTTGGCGGCTCCTTGAGGCAGGGGCTTCCTGCTTCCAAGACGCGCTTTGCAGGAACAACCGCAGTTCCCACAGGGAGCGCAGTCTCCACAGGCGTTAATTCGGAGTGACCCACTCCTAGGTCGGTAAGTCCGCGAAGAATCCTCTATATTCAGATTGATTTGTTTAGCAAATCGGTCGTCCCAAAAGCCATGTTTGCCGAGGCAGTGATCGTACAAGACAGCCCGACTTCCGATCCGTTCTTCACAGCCATCGACCGGACATTGTTCACCGGATAATTCAGACTCGGAGGATTCTTTCTTGACCAATTTCAGTGTCTCAATGAAATTGCACAACTCATCTTCATAATCCGAATCGACTTGTGAGACATCCTGTAGCTGAATGAAATGTTCTGGTGCCGGAAATTTCGATGGTTTTGCCGTATATTCATATGAAAATTTTATATCGCAGTCCGGTGACGGCGAAATTGGATCATCGACCGACCGCCAATATCTAAAATCAGCATCATCAGGCCAACTAAGTTCACTGATAGTAATACTTTGCAACCGATCCGAAAGAAAATTAGTGAATTCATTTTCAGAAAAGTGATGTTGACGACTGACGAATCCAGCAACATAAGATCTCAATCGATCAGATTCATCAGAATCCACATAATGTACATCGAAAAAATCCGATCTTCCCATGCCAGAATTGACTTCTCTTTGAATTTCCTGTCGAAGATCACTGAAAAAGAGATTCAACCAATCAAGTCCTATCCGAAGTGAAAGCATAAAACTAAACTCACCGTTCGATTCACCCCAACTGAAATAAGAAATTTCAAAACTCGACATCAGACTCACCTTCGATATCATCGATATACTGTTCATCCCAAAAGCCGTGTTCATCGAGACAATGATCGTAAATCGAACTATGGTTCGGTAATAGTTGCTGTGAACACCCATCGACCGGACATTCGACAGTCTGCATTTTCTCGATTCCTTCTACGACATCAATATCAATACCATCGAGGTGTGCAACATCAACGTTGTATTCGGATTCGGCAGTACCACGCTCGTCATCATCTGATGTAGCAAACCGAGTCAAATGGGAATGATCTGATTGTTCCATAACCCGATCTTGCACAGAATGATCGACGGGCCGAACGACTTGTCGTTCGATATTGATCCGATTTAGCAATTCCATTAGATCGGATGCTTCGTTATCGTCGCCGTATAGCTTGTCAGTCGATTCTTGATCTGAAACAGTTGCGGCATGGATCAGATCAAAACAATCCAACTGTGCCGCTTGCTGGGCCGTTATTCGGGCTTCAGTCACATCATCGAGTCCATCGTCGTTCAGAAACGGCGGAATAGATGGTTCGACCATTTCTTGCATTATCGATGTGCCAGAATCCGATTCTTGTAGAAATTGCGACGACCAAAAATCAACGCTTCGTCGCTGCTGTTGGGCACCCCTTGTCGATTCACTCGGCAGAATATCGCTGTCTGCTTCGGTAAACAATGGAGAGTTCCCATCTTCCGAAAGAAAAACAGCCCGGATCTGAATATCATTCTCTGCCGAACGAATCGAAAAATCAAACTCTATCATCGATCCGAGCGATTCACCTTTCTCTGACTGACAGACAGACGACATAACGAATTCGAAATCATCACGGGTAATATTCGGATTTTGCCTTGTCCCAACTCCATCGAGGATTGCTCGAAGTTGACTAGCTGGCTGTCCCTTAATGATCGGTTTGACGTAATCCAAATCGAAAATGACAATAAATTCGTCACGGTCAATAGTCGAACCATCGGACACGTCCGGCGGATCGAATGTGACAGTATCAGAATCGACGTGATCAACATCCGAAACTGCATTGGAAATTTGCCGAGTGATTGTATTGTTCGAAGTCATCTTTCCACCTCTTCAGTAAAATGACCCCACGATTCATCCCAAAAGCCGTGTTCTTCGAGACAGTGGTCATAGACAGTATCAGGGTCGATATTCCGATTACAGATATCGACTGGGCATGACACAGTATCAGATTCATCAACAGTCGAATCTTCTTTTTCAAATTCACCGGGCATTGCATCCACAGGATTTTGATGCCAATCACCGAAATCATCGACAAATTCGCCATCCCATAATATGATATTGAATAATGCTACAACCGATATCAGATACATTATCTCCCCTTCGGAATTACGTGTATGAGACTGTTCAACATCATAATCCAGAACTGCGCCAATCTGCCCTTTAGTCGCTTTTGAAACTATCGCTTCACAAGCCGATTTTATATTTATACTTTGAGGTGATGGGGTGACAATCTGAATGTCAAATTCCCCCACTTCAGGCGGTAAATCGAATTTAGATATCCATTTTGAATCTGAAACTTCAGATTGATAATCTGAATTCGATCCGGGTTTCCAGCCGGAATTACGGTATGAAATGCAGACCTGTTCAATATCAGAATAGCCGCTAATCTCGATTGCACAATAGGAACCGCTACACATCAGTAATCACCCCTTCGAACGATTCATCCCAAAAGCCGTGTTCATCGAGACAGTGATCGTAGAGATGATCTTCATCGATCTGCATTGAACATCCATCGACCGGGCACGGAACTTTCCCTTCCAACGACTGTTCAACATCTTCCTGAACATCTTCTGCCCCGGTCGAAGTATCACGGGCATCATAGACCGGGCTGGCATCGATACTTGCCATTGTCTGATCCATAAGCAGGGCAAACGTTTCTTCTTCGAGTGTGCCTTCGAGTAGTAGGGTCTTTATTGTCTCATACGGATCAGTGGCCAATTCTTCCAACCCTTCTTCGACAGTATCGTACTGCTGTTCAAGATGTACGATCATTCGCTGTTCAGTTTCAGTGACTTCTGCCGAACCTTCGGTTCCGATATCGTAAGCACCGAACGCCGAATAGGTCTCATCATATTCGCGCAATCCATCGGCTTCAAGATTCGATAATATCCGGTCATCGAATGAGCCATATCGCAATGAATTCACATCGTCTTCACCGAGGATTGCAAGCTCTTGTGGTCGGCGAATCGATTCGTTTTCTACCAAATCTCGGGCTGCGGCTTCTTCCAACCCGAACATCTCCAATTGTGCAATAGAATCTTCAGTATCAAAAGCGTCGGCTGGTTCAATTACGACCAACGTTTCATCATACTCCTGTGAATGAATGTCACGAACAGTATACGAATCACTAAGGATGATCCGAATATCGGATGCCAACGCCCGATCACCCATGTCATGCAGATCACGGGCCATCGATTTGAGCGTATCATGATCGTAATTGATCCGATCATACTCTTCGAATGGCGGTGCAGCCAACGCTTCCGATAGTTCGGTAAACGACTGTATGCCAGCAACGTACAGTTCTTCGGCCATCTCACGATCAATCGAGCGCAGTTGATCGTGACACTCATCAACAAAATCTTTCTTATCGAACATAGAAGCCTTCATTCCGAATCACCCGTCAGAATATTATCCCCGATATTTCTCACGGCCATCGAAATCTGGTATCGGAATTCCTCTTCTTCTTCGTTAGGAATATCCCGAAGGAACTGCCGATAGGCTCGGTACTCGTTTTCTTGATTGTGGTATACGAGTACTTCAGCATGTTTCAACCGGCGTGGAAGCAGATGGAACATCTGTGGCCAGATGCCGCCGACTTGGAACGGAATAACATATTCCGTATGCCGCGAATTCTGCAAATCTCTGCGAAGCTGCCGTTCACTCACATCGTAGCAACTGAAATTCCATACGATATTATCACCCACGATGATCGGATTTGACGCTCGTCGGCGAACGTATTCTTTCAGTTCTTCGACCGTCGTATCTCGTTCAACGAACAATGCATCATCTTTGATTTCTGCTGTCATTTTGAATCACCAATTTTCCTTGTTGTAGTCTGTTGAATTCGCCACAGAATCGATCACAATCGAATCCGTGGGCAAGAGGGTCAATACCCCTCGTCCCATTCCGAATCCGATTGTGAGTGATCTGTGGGCGTCTGTGCTACTTAGAACATCACATCCTTCGCCAATTCACTCAACGTCGTCCGAAGTTCATCAGCATCATCGACGCCTTTGGCCCGATGGTAGTACTGATCGTGAACACGTCCGGTCTGGACGTACACACCAACGACCGGGAAATTGATCTTTTCCAATTCATCGAAGTACGCTTCGGTATCATTCGGATTGCCATCGGTCACAACGATCATGAACGGGTGATCGGTCTTCGCTTTGTTTTCCAATCGTTCACGGGCAATGCCGAGTGTTTCGGTCAGTGGCGTTCCACCACGGGCCGAATCGGATAGAATTCGACCAAGATCACTTTGAACGGGCATATCAAAGGCGTTTTCAACCACATTATTGTTCGTAAGCATTCCTAGAACACTCACATTTACCCCACATTCTTCGAGTGCAAGGGCAAATGCAGCAACCGATTCTTCGGCAATTTCGATGCGTTCACCACCCATCGATCCGGATCGATCAAGAACGATAATACAGTCATATTCCTTTTCATCGCCCTCATCGATCTGTTCGAATACCCGCGGAGAACCACGGGAAGCATTGACCATTCGACCCCGGTCGAATCGGCCTTGTCGTTTCCCACGAACTCGTTTACTCCGACGCTCTTGCCGAAGCGAAGTCATCAGATCGGATTCAATCTTGCGAGATGCCTGTTTTACACGGGCTTCGCGTTCCTGTGGCGGCTGTTCAGACTGTAGCTCGGGGATGATAATATTCACATATTCGGCACCCCCAGCAAAGTCAGTCGGAACACTCGATAGAATCTGGTTGTACTCTTCGACTTCACTGACGATTTCTTCCGCCCCTTCGATTTCTTGGGCTTCCTGTCGTAGCTGCCCACGGCGATTCTCTTCGATATCGTCGGATAGTGACCCATCTTCGGAATTGCCCGATGCATCACTATCATCATCACTATCAGAATCACTATCAGACTCACTACCGGACCCACCACCGACTCCCGACTGTGAATTATCAGGGTCGATATCGGACGATTCGACAGACGGATCAGCAGCATTTTCGACCGATTCTTCAACGTCATCGATATCCTGTTCATCGAGAGAATCAGCATCGGATGCTGGACCAGTCTGATCGTTATTAGAATCATCTGGCTTCGGAACGGGCATCACATCCAAATCAACAGTTGCATCACTGCCATTATGACCATCTTGTTGTTGCTGTTGCTGCTGTTGACCGTCGAATACATCGGATAGACCGCCAGCACCGCTTTCGCCCTGTTGCTCTTGCTCTTGGCTATCGTCAGTACCTTTCGATCCACCTTGCCCTTCGCCCTGATCTTCGGCGTTTTCCAGCCGTGGGAACAGTTCATTATCGCAGAAGTCGTAGATCCGTTCAGTCCGTCGAACCGGATCGCTTTCAGTAAGCACATCCGAAACAACAGATTTCATCGGTTCGATCAGTTCATCGAGCAATTGTTCTTCGACCGGCGAACGAATCGTAATCGAATTATCGGAATCATCGACCAGATCCGAAAACTTACCCGAGTCGAAGACGGCCATATCAGTCAGACCAAGGGTAACGGCTTCGATAAGCGACAATTGAGCATTGTCTTCAAAACCGGAACCCTTCGCATCAGCATCAGCATCCGTTTCGTCGGATGTTGAGAACAGGTTCGCGTTCAGAACATATAGTTCGTCTTCGACGTTAAACTCATTGCGCAATTGCTCTTCGATTGCGCCATCTTCGAGCGTATTCCACACTCGTTTGTAATGCGCCTTCCAACACATATCGACACGGGAAAGCGTCCGGGTAAACGCCTGCTGATCGGTGTACAGGATGTGTCCGACTTCGTGGACAAGCAACGCTTCTTGCACAGTCATATCGAACACATCTTGGCTAAGATCAGTCGCCGGTTGATCGAACTCTCGACCGGTAACAACAATTTGCGGCTGATCTTTCTCTTGATTCACACACGCAGTCGGGTGTGATTCGAGAATTTGAACCGATGGACGGGTTGGCGTAATCACCCGACTGACTTTTTCGAGATAGCTTCGGCGTCGGGACGAATTCCGAAGCTCACTGTCTTTTCCACGTCGGCCAAGACGACCAAGAACCGACGACATGTCGATGCTTTCGTTGCGGTTCAGTTTTACTCCATTAGATCTATTGTGCATTTTTCCTTCACATATACCACTATAGAACTACTTTCCTATAAATCCTTCGGATAAGATCGAAAAAGGTAAAATGTCAGTTTCAGGTTACATACGCCCAATATTGGGGGTTCCATCAGGAACACTATTACCACTTGCCCGAATCCGTTCGCGCCATGACTGAATCCGATGACGGTACAACTGCAATGCCATCGGCCCGAACGCTTCAGGCGGAATCGTCACCCCGAATTCCTGTTCAATGTCTTCACACATTTTAATTGTATCTTTGTACGACCGGAACATCATTTCTTTGTAAATATCTTTCATGTTTATCACTGATTTTCGGTTATTCACTCATCTATCGCCTCGAAAGTAACATGGACATTTCCGGCTGTGCCAGATATTTCGGTCTTATCTATATCACTATCGAGTATGTCACGAACACTACCATCAAGCGTATGCGACGATTCGGTATCGATATCCATCGGCTTCGGCGAAGGAACATTCGCTTCATCGGTTGCTATCACCTCGTTCACATCGACGTTGATTGACCGATGGTAGCAACGATCTAAAACCGATTCACCCCACCAACCATGTTCGTTCATAAAGTGGACACGAATCGCCTCTTCTTTTGACTGTTCAGATCTATCTATCACATCCCCACAATCCGGACATTCCAAAACCACAATCTCGCCGTTTTCGATCACGCCGGGCGATAGATCGAGTTGGTCAACATAATGCTTCGGCGGTTGTATTTCGTACAGTGAGTCATCTACAAACTGCAATCGCCACATCTGATTATCTCCCCCGATAAATTCGATATACGATCCGTCTTCAACGTACTCGGCAATGATCTTGAACATCTGCATCTCGTCACCGATTTTGTTACCGGTAAAAACGAGGCCGGTAATATCACCAGCATCATTTCTCTCGGTCTCAAATCGCCAGTCAGCGAATGCTTGCGACATATCATCCCAAGTCCAATGATCGACCCCGTTCAGCCATCGAAACGCCTTGTCGTCCGGATCATGGCCGCGTTTCTCCATCCATTGAACAAGTCGATGCAATGCCGGCAATTGCTGTTTGATAGGTAGAATAAACTCACAATCTCTCTGCCTGATTGAATATCCCATTACCGATCAACACCCCCATTATCAGTCTGATCCGATAGTGTTGCTTCTTCACCGGTCTGTGTCTCGATTTCAATCATTGCAGATCTTCGATATCCAGATTAACTTTCAGGTGATTGGTCGGAGCATCGTTGCTGTTCAGCCATTCGAAGAAGTCTGTATGAGACTCTTCTTTGACAACGATTTCATCCACATCGATCCGTTCGGATACTTCAAAGGCATCTGCCTCGACAGCTTCGATTTGATCGCACGATTCTTCTGATGCGTGTACCGTAATATTTGCTTTCATCTTTCCTTCCATATACATCTATTAAACTACTTTCCTATAAACGTTTCGCGTTATAGAACCTTAGAAATAATATCCGTATTATCCAATCAATCGTATTGGTATAGACGACTCTCGACGGATGTTAAAACAAGAAAAAGGAAAATTAGTCAGATGCGACAGATCGATTAGTCGGAGATTTTCATATCGATGGTTTTGTCGATGGTGTTCTCGTCGCCCGGATCAGCCGACGATAACAGGACTTTTTTCGTTGCCTGCTTTGAGTCCATTCGTTTTGCCTGCACACCGATCTGTCGGGCATGTCGATGGCTGATCGGCGTTACAATATCCTGTTCTTTGTACGACGACCGAAGTTTTTCGAGTGCGTCAGTCAGTTCATCAACAAAGTTCACATCGGTCTCCGAATCCCGATCAAGGGGGGTTTGCTGATAGATCATATTCGCTTCGGCCTTCGGTGGCAACCACGTCATCTCTTCGATCCAAAACCGATTTTCGAATGCTTCGTTGAGTGGCTGGGTACCCGGATAGTGTGGCGGGTTCATCGTGCCAACGAACTTGAATCGATCATCCGGATCAAGTACCTCGGATGTTTGCCGAACAGGCAGATGGCGACTATCGGCATCTTCGGTCACGCCATGTAGTGGCATCGTCGCTTCCGGTCCTGCTGCATTGATTTCGTCGGCAAGGAATGTGTAACCCTTATCGGCAGCTTCGTATAGGAATCCGGGTTTGAATTCGAAATTAGCCTGCTGGCCGAGTGCTGAAACAGCATCGGAAAAGCTGATATCGTTCGCTTCGGCCAGTGATTCGGCCTTTGAGACCATCTCATCCGGGGTTTGCGCGGTCGGTTGGAATCCGCCGACCAAATCTTCGTACATGATTCCTTCGCCGAAGTTGACACGAACAAGCGGTCGGTTGGTTTTGGAACAGATGAACTTGATAAGAAAGTCCTTGCCGACACCAGTTTCCCCCTGTAGCAAGGTTGCGAAATCCGGATCGCCCATATCGAAAGCGACGTTTTCCACATCGCTCATTTTGCCATACTTCATTCGCCGACGAAGGTATCCATCAACATCAGGCACAAGTGGGTGACCAACATCTTCGAGCTTCGGCAGCCCGTTGAAATGGATAGCACCACAGTGGATGCAAAATTCTTCGTCGGTCCCGTTTTCGAACAGGGCAGGGAAGGCACCACAGTCCCGACATTCGTATTTTTCATGGCAGTCGCTTTCGCTTTTATTCCATGCAGCAAGGTTGACCCGCTGAATCTCGCCGACTTCGGCATCGATATCCGTAATGTCGGCAGTGTGCGTATCCGAAGATTCATTAGCAGCATCATCGGTGCCCGAATCAGATTCGGAAGTTGCCGTTTTTGACTGCGATCTGGTTGATAGTTCGCTTTTGGCTTTCCGAATTGGCTTCGGTTCGCCACCATCTTTGCTTTCGACACCCGTAAGGAACTGATTTTTACGGGAATCTTTTCGAAGTACACCGTAGTTCCGAATGTAGACGTTCGCGGTCGATTCGATTACGTCCAATTCGTTCATTAGATGCTCTTTTGCATCTCCCCGAGGCAGTTCGTCTTTGTCGCCTTTGATTACTTCTTGTGCAAACAGTTCGCCGAGTGTGTTAAGTGCTTTCTCGCTCATTTTTCCTTCACATATACCTCTATAGATTGCCTTTACTATAAACCTTTCGAAGTAGATGCAAAAAGTCTAATCTGCCGTCTTAATTTCCAAAACAGAGAAATATACTGTTTTAGGATGTAACAATAAACATCTCACGTTGGGCAATCGAAAACGAATACACAAATAATGCGCCCAATAGTCCGGCAACGTCGCCCCCGAACGCACGCATTAGCAATCCGAATGTCACGCCCGATATTACGACGAACACATACCATTTAGCCCACAACTGACGAGTAGACAGATCCGAATCGTCATTGGAATCATCAGCATCGTCAGATTCGTTCAATGTATTCTCTCCTGTCTCTCTCCCCGGCAACCACCGATCCGAGAAAAAATTTTCTAGCTCTTCGCGCACGATTTCTCGAATGTCATCTCGTTCGACTCGGCTCTGAACCATTAATTCAATTAATCACCTTCACCACCATCAATATTAACCTCTACGTTGACTTCGACATCAGGTTTACAATCAGAATTGCCGCCGTTGTCAGAATCATTATTGCCATTATCATCCCCGTTATTCCCATTTCCATCATCGTCATCAAAGAAATCTTCCAACACAGATTCCATCACTTCTCGAATATCGTCTCGGCTGATACTACTCGATTGGACCATACGTTACCCGAAAAATGTATTTCAAATACCGTAAGAATGCCGGCACAATCAGTTAACATTCGGGCGTTCGCATTCAACAATACCGATATTCAACCGGTACTCACCCGTATTCGTATTCTGTTCAAGTACGTGGATTTCAACAAAATGATTCGTTGCGTCACCATCCGGATCGTGGGCTTCGTATCGAGGTCGGGTGTCGATCACTTCAACAGCTTCCCATCCCCGAGAATGGCCATATCCCATTTCAACATCAGTCTCTGTATCATTCAGTATGTGATCGAAATTGTCCATAGGAATGGATATGTCTAAAATTATAAAACAATATCGATTTACAATCAAAGCCACAAACCCGTGAGGTGCGAATCTCAACTTTCTCACGCACTTTTTCATTGCACTATCCCACCCAAACAACGTTCAAATCAATCGGATGAGGCGACTACCAGCGGCAATATTCAGAAAAGCCAACCGTCATCGTCGTCGTCTTCTTCTTCAACAACATCGCCCGTCCTCCAAACATAGACGATATCATCCATACAACCCTCGACCGAACTTTCATCGTAAAATGCCCAATGATCACCAACGTTATCGACCTGATGATCGAAATACGTATCTGGCAGTTTACCGTCTTCGGCAGCAGCACCATAGAGACCGATTGCAGTCTCCCATTCGATAGTTCCGAAAGCGAATTGCAAAACGCCATCATTCTCCGAATGGAAATTATCGAATCGACCTGATTGCCGAGCAATCGGATCGTAATATGGTCCCGATGGCTTATCATCTCGAATTGCACCACCGATGATCGACACATAATCGACCCACTCATCCCAATCTTGCTGATCAAGATATTCGAGTGCATCACCGATTACTTTTGCACCGAGTGAATGGGCAAGAACTCGAATTGTTCCATCCGGATTTTCTTCTTTCCAATCCATCAGGAATTTGCCGAGCTTTTTGCCGTTCAGACCGGCAGCGTATTGTGCTTCAGACCAGTACGCAAGCGAGACATCCGAATCCCACGAAAACCCCACACATTGCCCGTCGAAATAGT
>LKMJ01001601.1_pt1 | contig 20216 bp, 29 predicted proteins | sample 643391 | NCBI WGS metagenome assembly LKMJ01 (sample SAMN04112250, study PRJNA286221) | soda lake metagenome | biome: soda lake; feature: Kulunda Steppe; material: water; isolation source: sample PL-Br10 brine of Picturesque Lake | place: Russia: Kulunda steppe | collected 2010-07 | reverse complement strand
CACCTATTAGCAGCCTTAACTGCGGTGCTGGCATGCATTTGTAACGGAGCCTGTGCCTTCATGCACAGCGCCTACTGCGGCGGTCCACATGTGCACACACAACAGCACACACAGCGGGAGCACACACACACAGCATACACACAGGGTGCACATACACAGCCTCCTGCACCCCCTCCCACCCCCTCCCACAGCGCGAGTGTGCCTGCGCAGCACACCCACTTGCTCTGCACGATGGAGCCGTTCACCAGCAGCATTGTGGAGTGCTGCGTGATGGTTTGCCTCGGTCCCAGCCGCACCAGCTCCGAGTTGGCGATGGCTGCATGCAGGCAGGGCAGCAGCAGGTGCGCGTGTGCAATGCAAGGGAGGGGTGTGGCTTCACAAGGTTGGCCTTGCACAGAGAATAGGAGGGGCCGCACTCGCACAAAAGCCCCGAGTTGGTGGCGGGCACACACGAGCAGGGTGCAGCACTTGTATGTGCTCACACACACGCTCACAAGCAGGGCACAAGTGCATGCGTTCACACGCACACACAAACGCACGCACACGCACAAGCGGGGCACAAGCGCTAGCACATTGTACTTTCTTTCATCCTAAGCATTGCAGCAACTACGCAGGACACGCAGGACACGCACACGCTCACACACACACACACCCCGCCGCCTAGCTGCATGTGCTTTGTGTGCAGCCATGAGCCCTATGCCGTGAGAATGTGCGAGTGTGTGTGTATGAAAATATGTGTACGCGTTGTGTTTGTGTATATATACGGTACCATGCCGTGTGTCTGCGTGTCTGCGTGTGTGCATGCATGTGTCATACATGACATATAAATATATGTGTCTGTGTATGCCTGAGCTTGTATACATACATGTGTTTGTGGTTGCACATGTCATACATGATGTGTGTGTATGTGGGTGCCCACATGTGTGCGTGTGCGGGCGTGCGTTGCACATAACATGCGAACGTGCGTGTCTGTGTATTCCTGAGCTTGTATGCATGTATATGTGTGTGTTTGCACGTGTCATGTATGATGTGTGTGCATGTGTGTGCCCACATGTGTGTGCTTGTGCGGGCGTGTGTCGCACATAAATTGTGAATGTGCGTGTCTGTATTTCTGAGCTTGTTAACAAGCATATGCGCGTGCTTGCACGTGTCATATATGATGTGTGTGTATGTGTGTGTGTGTATGTGTGTGTGTGCAGGCATGTGTTGCACATAAGATGTGGACGTGCATGTCTGTGTATTTCTGGGCTTGTATACATGCATATGTGTGTGCTTGCATGTGTCATATATGATGTGTAAAAATATGTGCACCCACATGAGGGTGCGTGTGCATGCGTGTGTCGCACATAATATGCATGTATGCATGCCTGAGCTTGTACACATGCAATTGTGTGTGCTTGCACGTTTCATACAATGTGTGTGTGCGTGTGTGCGCATGCATATCAATACACGCGTGTGTACGTTTGCATCTGTGCACATGTGGGCTGCAACTGGCCCCAAATGTTCTTGCCAAAAATGCTCGCTACTGCACGCAGGTAGGGTTGCGCCATGCGTAAGCGCAGAGTAGATGTCCACACGCCCGCATCGAACAGGGACTGTGGTGTGCGTCTTTACCCAAGCTGACATGGTTTGTTGTACTAACCAAGGCACCTTGACAACAGCTCAAGGCAGCCGGCAGTGGCGCGCATGTGCATATCATAACGCCTCCAATGCCAACAGCTCTAGGGCAACTGCCGCTCACACACGTTGGATTAGAGCAAGCACGCAAGCAAGGAGAGGTGCGCTGGCGCAAGCACAGGCAGGCGCACCTAGCTTCAGCGCTTCATACATGTCCAAGGCGCGCTCAAAGCACCTGCACCAAAATGCAGCCGCATCAATGTGGTTTTGCGTTGGTTGGCCTCCATAGACTTCTACTACGTTTTGGGATCCTGCACCCACACACCAAACAGACAAGCTTGCAGGCATGCACAGTACCCCACCTGCACGCACAGGCGAGGATGCACTTACTACTTGCACGCACCCACACACGCGCAACCAAAAGTTCCCGCATGCTCAAGCACAAGCCTAAGGACACATGTGCATGCACACAAACACACGCATGCACACACACAAGCACGCACGCACACGCGCACGCAGGCCTACACGCGAGCATACGTGCACGCACACGCCCACCTGCGCGTCAGGCGCTCTTCGTCCGGGTGAGCCCCAAATGACGTCGACATTGCAGGGCTTGCGCCGCTGGGCCGGCTGTCCAGCTGTGACTGTGGCCTTGTGAGCGGCTGGCGCTGGCGCTGCTGCCGGCGCTGCACCCTCTCCGCGAGGGCGGCGCTGCTGCTCGGGGCGCTGCCGGAGGTGCTGGTGGTGGAGGAGCTGGCGCTTGAGGCGCTGCTCTCTCTGTCAGAGGCGCCCTCCGCGTGCGCGTGTTGTGGGATGGGGAAGAGGGCCTGCAGTGGACCGTGGCAGGGCGGGAGGGGCACGTATCACAATACCCACCATTCCCCCCAATCTCCACCCCATCACAATCAGTCACCATTTTGTCATCACCGGACATCAGTCACCTTATTGTGATCACCTGCCTAACATCATCACCTTATTGCCATCACCTACACTACATCGTCACCTACTTGTCATCACCGAACATCGACCTTATTGTCATCACCCGACATCGCCCACATCTTTGTTATTACCCTTACCATCATTGCCATCACCATCAAGGCACAACTTCCTGTGCAACCTCCACACCTCCTGCAACCCCCTGTCGTTCCCTGCAAACCTCACAACCCCTGCAATTTCCTGCACCCCACACACCTGCTGCACTCTGCCCCACCTCCATCACCCCACGCACCTGCCGTGCATCCACACCCTCCTGCACCTCTCGCAGGCATCCTGCACCTCCCATCCCTTGCGCACCCCACGCACCTGCCGTGCATCTGCCTCCTGCGCCTCTCCCGGCACGCGCTCCCCAAGGCGCTCGCGCAGCGCGCCCGGTTGCACCGGCAGCTCCAGCCCATTGCTGCGCCGCACTGGGCTGGCCGTGCCTGGGATGCGCTGGGGTGCACTTGAGGGCGTGCCTGCATGTGCGCCAGCCAAAGCACTGCTGCGTGTGTTTAGGGTGCGCTGGAGTACACCTTAGAGCGTGCCTGCGTGTGCGCCAGCCAAAGCACTGCTGAGTGTACCTGGGATGCTGGAATGCGGACGCGCGCAAACGCACTCCGGACCCACAAAATACATGGAAAACACAGGCACACGGGAGTGCGGCACAACACTTCACCTGCTCTGCCCTCGGTGCTCCCTGGAGGGAGGCCCCTGCCTGGGCCCCCCCCCGGCCCCCCTGCCTCCTCCTCCCGCCTGAGGTGCCCCTCCATCGCAAATGAGGGGCCTGATGGTGTCCAACCCGGCTGCAGCTGTTGCTGCTGCGGTGGCGGCGGCGGCCGGCGCTGCTCGCTGGATCTGTCGCAGGCCCAGGAGTCGGCGATATGGGCGGCGGCGGCGGTGCTGAGGGTGCGGCTGAGCAGGCTGCGCGGGTGGACAAGCGAGCGCGGAAGAGGGCATGCCTTCAGTGTGGTGTGCGAGTTGTGTGCTGTGCATGTGCGTGTGTATACGCGTGTGCACACGCGTTTATGAGGGTGAAGCAGAGCAGGCTGCGTGGGTAGACACGCGGGTGCGGAGGAGGGCATGCCTATTGTGTGTGCATGCGTGCGTTTGTACTCCAGGCGTGTGCAGCTTGCACAGGCGTGTGTGGAGCTTGAGCAGGTGTGCGTGTAGCTCGCGCAGGCGTGTGTGTAGCTTGCGCAGACATTGACATGTGCGTCACTCATATGGCACAGCTTGGCCCCTAAAGCTCTTGCTTGCATGCACCCTGTTACTGCTGTCACATGCGCCGCTCAGGTGGTGGCCGTTTGCACGGCCACAACTCTGTCAATTGTCGGCATGGCTCATGCTATAGCTGGCAGAAAAGAGCAGCCCCTGGCCTCTTGCAGCAGAAGTAGATGCAAGGATTGCATGCAACACCAGCACAGACAGTTCACATAGGCCAGAGTCATGCGAGCACATGTACACACCTTCTGCGAGCAGCACAAGGCGCAGTCCATTTTCAAAAAGTGCCCTGCCTGCACCTCTGACACCCAGGCACTGCCTACAATTCTGGCACCCAGTATTTTGACACCCAGGCACACAACTCGCTCCACCCGGCCCTGCCCAACTTGCACAAGCAGCAAAGCAGCACTGCCCGCCTTCCCACACGCATGCACGCGCTCACCTTGCGCCGGCCACGTTGCCCTTGCCGCTGCTGTTGGCCACATCGGCCGCAGTAGCAAAGCCCACTGCGCTGGAGGCAGCCGCCGCGCCATGGTGCAGCTGGGATGCTGTGGGGGAGAGGTGTGGCTGGTGCGGGTGGTGGTGGTGGTGGGGCGGGCCGTGCGCGGGGTTGAGGTGGGGGTGGTCGCTGCCGTGCTCAATCAGCATGCGCAGCCCGTGGCGCGGACGATGTGGGGAGGGGCCTGCGCAGTACGTCGATTGGACATGATGCGCACACCCTCTTTGTTTTGCTCAGATGCAGTCATGTTTGATACATGCATGGATTTGCAGTGAGACTTCCAGGGCGTTGTGTACATGCAGATGGTGTGCACGCATTTTTCTGTGTGCTTGCTTGCGAGTGTGAGTGTGCGTGTGTGCGCGCAGGGATGTGGGCGCACGTGTGTGCATGGTGGCATACGCGCGTGGGCTTGGCATGTGAGTGCACAAGCGCAAACCTAGGCAGACACACACCCAAGCACACCCAAGAACACACACGAGCCTACCCTTAGCACACGTGCATGCACACACCCCGGCTCACGCACATGCACACGACCCACCTGGGCGCATGCTGCCTGCCGCACGGCCGCGGCTGCTTCCCTTGTGGTCTGCGTTTGCCGCTGCGTGGCGAGCGGCGTGCACGCGGTGGCGCTGCTCCTCCATGTGCACCGCCGACACCAGCAGCTGCAGCCGACAAGCGGGGTGCGGATGTCTCATAGGATTCAAGTCACAATGTGTATGGGACTGTCAAATGCATGGCTTCATCGGTTGCCCTTTTGCTAACGAGGGACGTGAGGGCAAGCAGGCATGCGGCACAGGGCTGCGCGCAGGCCGGAAGGCGTGCGCGCGGCAGAAGCAGTGTGCATGCACAGGTGCACTTGCCTGTGCCTGCCCTTTGTGCCCGCATGCCATGCAGCTAGCAGCCTGTTGTGCCACGCAGCCTGTGCTTGCGTGCCACTCAACTGAACATGCTGGTGTATCACAGGATTAGAGCCCTGGAGATGTACGGGGACATAACGTACCTGACTTCCTTTCCTCTACAGCTGTGAGATACGCGCGCAATGGCCCTATTTGATGACCCTAAGTGCATATGCATGCCGCTGCTCACGCCCACTATCATGCTTGCGCCTCCTCACACCATCACAGGAGTGGTACCCTAATCACGCGTGCTTCCCGCCTTACGTACTCTCGTTCAATCCTCTACCCTGCATAAAGTTGGCCTTGCGCGCTTCCAAGCCTTACCTGAACGATGTTGGCCACCACATCATGGCGCTGCCGCTCCAGGATGAAGCCACCGGCTTGCCTGCACAGCCAAGGGTGTGTGGTGGTGGATTTTACAGAAGATCTGCAAGGCAAGCGTGTGTTTGGATGTAACAAGGGAGCTGCCAGCCTGCCTGCACAGGAAGGGTGGCAGTTTTTTGGTCATGTCCAGTCCACGCTTGCCTGCATGGCCATGCGCGAGGGCAGCAGTTCCCTTGTTATATCTAAGACATGGTCGCCTGGCAGATCGTTTATTGAATTTTCCTCACCACACCCCCCTCTCTTGCAATCATGGCCCAGCAGCATGCCTGTGTGACTTAAATGGAAGCAAGGAGGGTGCAGCAAGGCTTGACTTGCGGCGGGCAGCGCCATGCGGCAGGCGAGACCCCTAAAGAAGGAAGAAACCCCATAGAGCCCTTTTTGAATTAAACAAGCCAGGTCAGGCAGCCAAAGGCCGACCTCTTTGAGCACCAGGCAGCCACCATACCCATTACAAAATTATTAGGCAGCCACTAACATACCCCTTAGAGCTGGCTGAACACATGATACCGGGCAGACATGCGTAGGACAAACCCTTGCAAGCTGGACACACCAGACCAGGCAGCCACCCTTCTGACATGTGGGCTCTTCATGTGCAGACCCATGCACCACTTTGGCATGCGGAGGCCCCCCAGCAGACCCACGCACCTGAACAGTGCACGCTCCAGGATCTGCGCATCCTCGTCGCCCCGCGCCGCCTTGACACAGATGGCCGCAATGAGTGGCGGCCGAATGTGGAACACAAGCGGGCCCTTGCCTAGCGCGTTGCCCTCCGCAATGGCCAGGCGAATGCTCATGCCTGCGCACACGTGCATGGGGAAATTGAGTGCGATGAGTGGTGAAGATGGAGCACAGGGTCATGCACTGCCCTATGCAATGGCCAGGCGGATGCTCATGCCTGCAGGAGTGTGCACAGTTTGAACACGTGCAGATGGAAGCTTTGGTGTGTTCATGCCCACGCACGCGTGCATAGAGGAAAGGGCTCAATGAAAATAGTAGTGACATGCAAACCATCTTACGCACCCCATGCTTCATCCATATCTCATGACACTGTTCTGCATTGCACGTTCGTGCACAGCAACAGCCTGCCCCTGGAAAAGCGCAGCTCTGCTTTTAGTTCTCATCTCCGTTCTTGATTGTATCTTAGCACAATTGCAGCTTTGCACGCGACAGCCAATGTATGGCAAGTCGCGGATCTGTACCCAATTCTTATCACTCCACTCTGTACCGCATGGTTGTGCAATGCAACAGCCCGCACCTGGCACGGCGCGACCTAGCAGCGCCTGCGTAAGGCCGCCCACGCCACCAGTGCCCACAAAGAATTCCTCCCCTTGCTCCTCGTCAGGCACGGCCTCCTGCCTGTCGCCGCTGCCTCCGCCAGTGCCCTCCTCCGTTGAGGAGTTCGGCAGCGCGCCGCTACCGCTGCTGCTATGGTGGTGCGGGAAGTGGGGGTGCGCGCTGTGGTGGTGGTGGTGGTGGTGGTGGTGGCCGGCAGCGGACGGCAACGGCGGGTGAAGCACGATGCGCACCTGCAGGTGGGGTGAAGAAGGGGGAGCAGGGGGAGGGGGGGAAGCGAAGCGCTTGGTTGAAGTGGAATGAGGGTCCACCAGAGAGGCACGTTGATGGCCGGCGCGTTCCAGTAATGTTCCGCCGCGCCTTCCGCGGACAGCCCGACGCTGCGGCGCCCGCTTCCCACGTCCACGACAAACGGGGACGTGTACTCCCCACGGAGCAATCTGCTGGCGACCGCAGTCCCTCAGCATGCTACTTCGAGCTGCTCTGGGACTACAGCATCCAGCGAGCAGCGTGAGCTTGAAAGAGGAAAACCCTCTGTGGACACCCCTCGCTTTGTGATATGTCCCATTTTCATAAGGGCTGTGAGGCCATGCAGACCAGAAAGCAAGCTGGCTCGTTGTAGCTGTTCCAGGTCAAGCAGGCTACGCACACACCGTGACACACACAAGAGGCCGGACAAGCCGACTGACATGGGGCAGCAGCTATGTCTTGTCATGCAGATCACACGCAAATGCGCACGCACACGTACACGCATTCATGCGCACACACACACACACACACACAAGCACAAACACACACCATGCCAGACACAACGATGAACAGGCCGGCGGAGCTGGGGGCAGTGGCGTTCAGAGGCAGGTCTGCAATGATGTCTCCGCGCCGGTAGCTGGCCAGCTCACCATGCAGCCTGCAGGCGTGTGATATATTTACAGGAATATAAGACTGGTCTTGGAGGTCCACAGAACAATTTCTACTCGTCCACAGCAAAATATGCAATTTAATATGCGCATCACATCTCTGGTGCTGAAGGAGCGCCCGTCTGAGAGTCCAGGGCATGGATTTGCCCATAGTGAAAAATGCGAGAGTAACACTGTCTACATCCCTGCATATCTAAATTTACATACGTATAGATAGAGGCGCATGCCCAAAAGTGATGGCGTGGATGCTGATAGGGGGGAAAGGGGACAAGGAGAGCAGCAATCAGACCATATTGATTAGGAGAACGATCAATGGGAAGTGCAGCAGTAAGAGCATATAATTGAGGGGAATCATAAACAGAATGTGCAGCGATAAGACCACATCAACAAGGGCAATTGTTAATAAGGAGTGCAGCAACTTAAGCACATCAAATGAGAGCATTTGTCTATGTCAATAAGGGAGTGCAGCAATTACACCATATCAATGATGAGCATTTATCAATGAGTAATCAAGCAATTGGACCACATTGAGCAAAGAATAGTGACTTTCAGGAGCCATTAAAATTTACACCAAAGCTGGCCATGCACACATGCACGCGCACATGCACCCGAGCTCCAAGGGGGAAAAAGCGGCACGTGTAAACAGCAACAGGAAGGGGTGAAAAGGGCAGGGTGACGTGGTCAGCCTGCATGCTTTGAGTCCTGGTCTTTTCAATTGATCAAGGTCGAAGGTCGAAGGTATGATTTGATTTTTGGTCAAGGAAAGCTGGATTTTTGTAAGGTCCAAGGAAAGAGTTGCGTCCAAGGAAGGAGTTGGATTGTATTCCAAGGTAGTTGGGGCCCTAGTCTTTGGTGGAGTTAGAGGCCCAAGTCTCTGCCAACCAGCTGAGTGGCAGCGTGCATCAAGGAAAGTCCCATTCTCATAGCAAAAAGCCAGGGAGGGACCCCATAGCTTAAGTATGAATAACCATTGCTAGGTTGAGCAGCATGATTACAACGAATTCAATCAAGAACGCTTCTGCAGAACAATGACCTGGGGAGGCCCCACTGGACCTTAAACTGAGGCCACACTGTGTTTACTGGGCCCCTTATACTGAAGCCACACAAACAAAGCTAGGAAAGGCTGCCCTGCTGCACCTGGCTTCTCTGAAGGATGTTTACTGTCAGAGGTAAGCGCGCGCACACACACACGCACACACACACGAGAAGGACCTTCAGATCCTGATGCCAGGGGTGCACGGACACCAACCCGCTTTTTGTAAATGGATGTCTTAGGATGACGTGGACCTGCATCTTTCTTTTGCCCAGCAAGCATTTTGGGGAGCAGGGCAACAGAAGGCACGGCACATAAAAAGAGTGCAGGAGGAAGGGGGGTGTGGGGGGAGGGTGACAAACGCAAAGGAGACATAGGAGTGAAGATGAGGGGGGATTGGACCCAAGGCCACACACCAGCGCTGCACGTGCACACACCAAAAGCAGACAGACCACGCGGCACGCACGCACCTGAGCCACTCAAACATAGTGGGCGAGATGTGGCGCAGGAAGGGCACTCCCATGAGCACTTCTTGCAAGGAGGGGTGGGTCCAGCGGGGGCCGTGTGTGTCCAGCTTCCTGCAGGAGCACGCACATGCACGCTGCACAGCCATTGAAAAACACAGGCTGAAAATACAGGCATAAGGCCATTTGGACGGTGGTGGGCGGGGCCACTCCATACAGTAAGGGAGGGGTAGGTTTAGAGGGGCTCAAGCATATGCCCAGGATTCCTGCAAGCACAAACCACACGCAAATACACATGCACACAGGCAGGAGGGTCGTTTCAGGAAAGCACCCTGTCCAACCTTCACGCCATGTGCAGTACTTCATCTTATTCTAGAGTGCGCCTCTGTATGCATCAATGGCCTCTCAAGGCATCCGCTGAAGGCTGCCTCATGATGAAAAGGCAGCTGAAAAGGATGGTGACCTGACAAGCCCCCATCATCCCTTGCACCCTCTTCACTATCAGGCACCTTCAACAGATGCATTGAGAGGTAGGCAATCCATGCATGAAGACACGTATTGAAGATGCGCAACATGGTGCCCAAGCCCTCTACCCACTTAGACCCACTTACACACCCACCAAAAGCACGCACCTGTCCGCAGACCCCAAACTGAATTGCACACATACACGTGCACGTGCACACGTGGCATGCAAGCGTATGCGCACGCACCACATGCGGCGCTCAATGGGGGACATCAGCTTCTCCTGTTCGGTCTCATCCACCATGCCCAGCTCTGTCAGCTGCGCCACAAACACGGCCTGGTGGCGCAGCACCGCAATGGCGGCTCGGTGCGTTTGGATGGCCTGCGTGGCGGCAGGAATGGGCGAGCCAAGAAAAAATGACAAACAATGTGTGGGGTTGGGCGAACAAATGAGCAATGACATGGCGGCAGGGATAGATGGACAAATGAAAGGCGACAGAGATGGGCAATGACGCGTCCAGGAGGCACAGCGCAAGGTGCAGCATTGCAGCTGGTAGATGGTACAGCACCTGGAAAGGATGGCAAGGTGCATCTGGACAGCCAGTGCAGCTGCTGATGTGATGTGATGGGATGGCATGGCACGTGCTGAAGCAATGTAGGTGCAGAATCATGAGCAATTGGCCTGCTCAACTGCAGAAGCAGGCATGGCACATTTCCCAAAGCAGAAATCATAGATGCTATAGCATGCTGCTTGGAGGTTGGATCCATGTTGGGTGAGCAAACTGTTCGTGGCCTAGGACAAAGGTGTGCACATGGCCCTTGGAAGTGAGGATTGTGATGCGATGATGGTCTTCATAAAACCATATGCGTGTGCAACACACATAATTATACGCACAGGGTGCCCGGCCCCTCTTGAAACCAAACAGCCCATGGATCACAGCCCCAAAGCAAATGCCCCGGGCAGCTTGGTTACTGCCCCTTCATCCTGCTTCTTTGGTTTGGGTTAAAGGCATGTGTCCAAATCGACCCCATGTCACACCTGGAAGCGATCAGGAGCCTCAATCTCACGGTCAATAATGAAGTGCCACACCTGCAAAGGTCACCAGCGTGTGTGTGTGTGCGCGTGTGCGCGTGTGTGTGCGAATGCGCATGTATTTGTGGAAAGTGCAGGAACTGGAAGCTGATCATATCGCTGCAGCTGTGGATACTGGCAAGACCCTACAATGGCAACACATTTAAAACACAAGCGCAGACATAAACAGCCCACAAACTGCACTAACGATGTGCTTACCAAATACAACACGCTGACCAAAACAGCACGCTGACCAGAAACAGAGGCCTGCCTGAAAACAAAGCGCAACGCTAGCGACGCGCCAAACAAAAACACAGGCTGCTCACTGCATCTTCCTGAGCGTCCAGCCCAGCCAAGCACAGGAGCAAGCCACGCACGGCGGTGTCATACACACACATACAAGCACGTGGCTGATGGTGCAACAGGCAGCAGCTCACCGCATCAGACTGCGCGTCCAGCTCCTCCCTCACAATCTGGCCCGCGTAGCCAGCGTACTCCAGCCACTGCAAGCACAGGCAGGCAGCTGTAATTTAAAACAACTCCCCTCTATGCCATGCACACAGGGGCGGAGCGCGATCCAGGCACTGCAGGCAAAGCTCCTCTGTTCCGTATAACTCATCATGGGATGCAGCACTCATCATTGCGCCTTCTCATCACCAATGCATGCCAGAGCCCAGCCTTTGTACATCAGAGTCCTAGCTGCTCCTGGATACCAGTCTTGTGCAACAGAGTCTCGTGCTAAGTGTATCAATCACCCATTCACAAATAAACGCCCTGCATGCGCATGGCTGTCCCCATCACAGCCATCACACACAGGCAGCTCACCTGCGCCTGTGGGGTGTCATTGAGAGCAGTGTGCACCTCCAGGGCTACCTCCACACCCGCCAGCATTGACCGGGACAGGGACGCGCCCAGGACCTGCGCGCGCACGGAGTAAGCCGAGGTGCTGTTGCTCACTTAGTGCATGTGTGTAAGTGCTTGCGTGTGCCTGTGTATGTACGTGTGAATGTGCATGTGCATGCACGTACGTGCATGTGTGTGTTTGTTTGTGGGTGTGTTCTGCTGGCAGGGGCCGCACACCTCTCCTTGAAAACATGCTGCAAGGGGTATCCCTGTGCTGTTGCGGCTTCTGTTGCACAGAGGAATTACAGGCTCGGATTTGGGGTTTAAGTTTTCAAAGTTGTTCTAGCCTTGACCCCACCTGGGACAACCAATAAAGGGGGCGAACGATGAAGCTGGCGAGTGCGCCAAGCTTGCGCAGGATGATCACTGCACGGCGCAGCTGAAAGTGGAAAGCCGCCGCCAGGGCTAGCCACAGGCCCCCCGACACCTGCGCACGTCGGGTGGGGCAAGGTCCAGGGCTCTGCACACACGCCATGTTTTGGCAAAGGCAGTGCTTGCCTCAAAAGGGCCAGCCGTGCGCTGCCGGCTGCGCCTTTGTATGGGGCTGGAGGCACGCCACTCAGGCCGCGGGGGCGGAGGGAAAAGGTCGGCCGCTTTGTTCCCCCACTTAGATCAGCCGCTTCGGTTGGCCACACAACGCTTGCAGCTGTGCCCTGTGCCCTGCGCCCCTGTGCCAGACACAAGCGTGTGCGCCGCACAGGCGCCCACCTCCGCCTCCGCGCGCTGCTCCCCACTTCTGAGCAATCGCTCACCTCCGCCTCCACGCGCTGCCACAGGTTGAGTGGGTTCTCAGCATCGTCCAGCGCAGCGTCGCACGCAGCATCGAGGCTGCGCAGGCCGCGCGCCGACAAGAGGCCCTCCATGTGCTGGGTGTGGAAGTGGCGCTTCAAGCCTGGGTGCATGCATGCGGGGAGCACGCCGGTGTCCCCATGTTCACGCCAAAGTGGTCATGCTTGCGGAGCAAGCCGTTGTGTTCATGTTCATGCTGGTGTGTTCTGCATTGTCAAGGTGGATCACCTGTGGGAACCTGTGTGGACAGTGGGCATGGACTACAGCTTGTGCATGCACGTGCTTGTCCATAGTTTGCACACGCGTGCTGCATATGGGCATGGCGGTCCACTGAGCCACACTTCAGTGAAGCGGCTGCAGGCCTGAGCAAGGTGGTTGCTGCCCACGCATCATCCCGAGTGAGAAGGATAAGGTGAGGGTGAGCACAAGGCAGGTCAAGGAGTGGGCAATGGAGGAGCAAGGCGTGAGATAGGCCAGAAGTTTACAGAGCTGGCACGAGTGGCTTGAGCTGCACGCATTACTGGTGCAACTGGCGCGACTGCAGCTCTTACCAGCAGCTGCAGCCCCCTGCGGTGCACACAGGGATACAGCACTGGCACAGCTGCAGCTCTTGCCCTACAAGCACTGGCGCAGCTGCAGCTCCTATCACACAAGCAGAAAGGCCCTGGGAGGGCTTGCATACTTGGACACACAGCCCCAAGCTACAACATAAAGGCAGACAAAGTCAGGATGAAGGACTGCAGGATGTACAGACGCGCACACGCGTACACACACACACACGCACACGCACATGCACACACGCACACGCACACGTGCGCTCAAGCACACCCACCCACCGTTCAGCAGGCGCATGCGGTACTCTGCCAGCGCCTCCTTCTCGTACGCGCCCATGACCAAGGCCGTAGCTGCATCGTGCTCCGCGTCAGGCCCCTCCACCTTTGCCGCCCCGCCTCCAGGTCCTCCCTCACCCACCTGCTGCAGCTCCTGCAGGCGCCGCGGTTTTCACAATTGCCGCCATCACCTCCATAGCCATCATCACGCTTGCAAGCCCAATTGCCACACAGTACTCAGATCAGCACAGCCTACGCGCTGCCAGCACTTCCATGATACCACCAGAAGCCCCTCATCCGAAATCACCAATGCCCCCGACCTGGGATGGCTGCATGCGCCCTGTTCTGGGGTGCAAGGCCACTGCTCGCGCGCGATGCAATGTGACCGCCCTGGAATTCACCCCCCAGCAGCAGATGGTGGTGGTCACGGCAGTCTCAACGCATTGCATGGCAGTCCCAACACATCTGCATGGCAGTCCCAACACACTGCGTGACATTCCCAAAGCACCTGCAGGCTACAGGCCTGCAGTGCATTGACCGTCTCAACGCACTGCATGGCAGTCTCAACACACTTGCATGGCAGTTCCAACACACTGCGTGACATTCCCAGCGCACCTGCAGGCTGCCGGCCTGCGCAATGGCCGCATAGGCCCCCTCCGGAGGGGCTGCCAATGCCCCAGGGGCACCACCAAGGAAGCTGCTCGGGAGGGTGGTGATGGTGGTCGTGGGGGTGAGAGCGGCGACCGGTGCCTGCGCACACATGCGTGCGTTTTTGTGTGTTAGGAGTGTGCAAGTGTGTGCTTGTGCTTACGTGCTTGTGTGTGCATTAAGAGTGTGTGTGTGCGCGCGCGCAAAAGTGTGAGTTGGTGCGGGTGTGTGCGAGTGTGTGTTTGTGCGAGTGCGAGCGTGTGTTTGTGTGTATAAGCATGTGTATGTGCGCCCCGGCAAATCACTCTTACCTGCGGGGCTTTCCCTGCCTCCGGCTGTTGGCCTGTTGGGTGCGGTAGGGACGGGTGCTTCCTGGGCACGCCATCCTCAAAGAGCATGCTGTGCTGCAGGCTCTCCTGCGGCCACGGCAACATGCATGCATGCGCCACATGGCGCACTTTCCGCATGGCACAACCCTGCATGCATGCACCTCATGACATGCAGCCCCTTTCTGCGGCCGCTGCGGCAGCACGCACTGCATGGCACAACTTTGCATGCATTCTTTGGGATGTAGGCTTTTCTGCTTGCTGTGGGGGTCCTGTCATGCACATCCAGCAGGGCCCGTGACCGCAAGGGCGGTAGCAATCTTTGGTATGTAAAATTCTTAGGCCGCTGTGGGGGTTCTGTCACACACCCAGCAGGGGGCCCGAGACCGCAAGGGCGGCTGCATGAGCATGACCTCTGTGCTGCTGGAGGTTCTAGCTGAGCCCCTGGGTGCAGCAGGGCGCCCCAGCGTGCGGACGAGCCCCAGATAGCAAAGAGCTGTGGGCAACCTCGCAAAATGGGCTGCATCCACAGCTGTAATTTACACCACATGCACATGCAGGCAACAACAACCACGTACACAGACGCATACGCCCCAACGCGCCCACAAATGCACGTTTACTCACGCACACACACTCACACTCAGGCACGCACATGCTCACAGCATCCCTTGCGCACCTGCATGCGTGCCCACTCGCTGCCACTTAGCTTCCCACCCCCACTTGGCCTCTGCAGCACGTGCTGCACGGGGCCGCGTGAGCTGGGCTGCTGCAGCTGCTTGCGCGCCTGCGCGCAGTCCCACGGCATGGGTCATACAGGCACAGAATGTGGGTTGCAAGCACGCACTCTATTTTGCCATGCAAGCCATGATGGACCTGTCAAAAAAGGTAGGCACGCAGGCCTATGCATGGTATAACCAAGACACCAATGCATCACCATGACATCCATGCACACATGCAAACGCACGTGCGCGTGCACACACACACACACATACCTGGCTGGATGTGCCCATGTGCGCATACTCAGTGGCCTGCCAGGTGGGCGCGCTGCGGCGCGAGAGGGAGCCGGGCTGGCTGCCCCCACTGGCCGACGAGGGGGGTGGCGAGCCGCCAAATGACGCAGGCACGTGGCGAGGTGCAGACAGATCCAGCGCCTGTGCGAGCACGGCACGCCCCAGCGTAACGCACAACTTGGCAGCAATGAAATGATGGCTTGGTGTCTTGGGGCTCTTTTTGGGGCCACACAGGAAAAACTGCTGGGAAGAAGGGTGCGCATGCCGCATGTCGCGCAGCTGCACTCTCTGTGTTGCAGTGGCGGTGGCATGCCGACGGAGCGCACCAAAAAGGCTTGCTGCTGGCTGTGCCAGGGTACACACACACCTGTCCCCTCTTTGTGCTGCGTTTCTTGGAACAACCAACGGGCGCAAAGTGGAGGCAGAGGAGGAGGTGGGCAGGTGGGGAGGAGAAAAGAAGGGGAGAGCCGCAGCCAACAAACGGCGCAAACGGACGAGGGGGTGGGAGGAAACGGAAGACAGAGGCAGGAATGGACTCTCAGGTCGGTCGCACCTGTGGCAGAGGCAGCAGGTTGCTGGGTGTGGACCGGGACAGGACCACGCTCCGGCTGCGCTGGTGCCTCCCGCGAGAGGGGGCATCCGTCACCTCCTCGGCTGCAGTGCACATGGCCAGGCCCTCTCGACCCTCGCTGTCGTCGCTGCCTGTCATGGCCAGGACCAGGGGCAAGGGCGGAGGGCAGATGGACTGAGAGCGCACGCAGGTGGAGCCGGCGATACAAGGGGAGGACAGGCTGTCTGGAAGAGTGCACGAGAGGGGAAGGAGACCAGGGTGCAGAGAAGAATGAGGTGGGTGAGGCAAGTGCAGAGAGCGAGGCAAGTGTAAAGAGTGAGGCGAGTGAGGAAAGAAACTGAGGGGAAGAGCAGAAGGGACTAGGCTCGTGCGCTGGAGGGGTAGGGAAGGAGAAGAAGGATTTGGATAGAGGGAGTGAGCATGCACACACGGCAGGCAAAAGCAGGCAGCAGGCCGAGAGGTGGATGCAGCAAGTATGTGCGAGCGTGTTTGTGCGCGCTGTTACTTGCTGGCAGGCATGCACATGCGTTTGTCAGGGAAGAACGGGTTGAGAGCCGTGCTCCGAAAGCATGGTAAGCAAAAGGCAAGCAAGGGCCTGGCGCGGAAACCTGTGCTCCCACACAGCACGCCCAAAAGATGCAAAATCAGGCGCTGCATGCTAGGTCACCATACAAACAATGCCATGAGTGTGTGCATGGCTTGGCTGGGTTCCACATGGGGCCACACCATGCCCCCTGCAGGGCACACCTTGAAACAGAGGGCCGTGCATCAGCGCTGCGGATTGCTCCCCCATCCATGGCTGTGCATCAGCACTGCGGATTGCTCCCCCAGCCATGGCTGTGCATCAGCACTTCGGATTGCTCCCCCATCCATGGCCGTGCGTCAACACTGCGGATTGCTCCCCCGTCCTTGGCCATGCTTCAACACTGCGGATTGCTCACCTGTCCATGGCTGTGCAAGGCTACTTCCACGGCCTGCTAGACATGATGAACTCATGCACATGTTTTATGTTGATGCCTCGAGCAATTTGCACACGCACACGCACACGCACGTGCACCCCCTCACACATGGGAGCAACATTGCCGCATGCTGCTTTTTCCTGCATTAATGAAGTCCCACACGTGTGGACACGCGCGCTTGCACACAAAGGGCGAAAAGGACGAGCTTGGGCACACCCACCCGCGCGGTCCAGCGACCCGCTGCGTGCACGCCTGACGCCCCCCAGGCGCGCCTGGCCTTCCTCCCTGCCCTCCATGGGAGCGCCCCCGCCCCTCCTGCTGCTGCCACGCTCCAGCTGCTCCAAGGAAATGGGCGGGGGTGGCACGTAGCTTGGGTGATTGGGGTCCAGAGCCAGGATGGGGTCAAAGGGGCGGCGCGAGTGGCGGCTAGAGCGGGAGTGCTCAAGCTGCCTGCTGAGCGGGGCGAGCACAGGAAGAGGAGCGAGTGGGCCTACGCAGACTGTTTGTGTGTTTGTGTGTATTGTATGTCTTGTGTGTTTGCGCGCGTGTGTGTGTTTGTGTGTGTGTGTGTGGTGTGTGGTGTGCAAGTGTGCATGTGTGTGTTCGAGTGTGTGTTGTGTGTGTGGTGTGCGTGTGTATGTGTGCGAGTGTGTGTTGTGTGTGTTGTGTGCGTGTGTGTTGTGTGCGTGTGTGTGTTGTGTGTGTGTATGTGTGTATGTGTGTGTGGTGTGTGGTGTGTAAGTGTGCGTGAGTGTGTGGTCTGTGTGTTGTGTGTGTGCGAGTGTGCGTATATGTGTGCGTGTGTGTGCGAGTGCATGTGCGCATGTGTGTGCGAGTGCATGTGCGCATGTGTGTGCGAGTGTGTGTGCAAGTGTGCGTGCGAGTGCGCTTGTGTGTCGTGTGTATTTTGTGTGTTGTGTGTATGAGTGTGTATCGTGAGTGTGTATTTAGCGTTTGTGTGTGTTTGTGTGTGCAAGTTTGGGTATGTTTGTGAGGGTGCGTGTGTGTGAGCGTGCATGCACGTGTGTGTATGTGTGTGTGCTCGCGCGTGCGTGCATGCACGTGTATGCATGCATGTGCATGTGCAAGCATGCTTGTTTGAAATCCTGCAGCGCCCTTGAGTGTGCAGGTTTCAAAGCATGCATGTGTGTGAGCACGCCACTTATAAAATGTGGGACTTTCTTCCAAGCTTGCGAGATGGCAGGCTGTGCTCCCTGCCCTTCATGCACGAGCCGCACACTGCAGGCAGGCCTTCGGAAGCCTGCCTGCTGTGTGAGCTGCATCCTCCCTCATTGCCTACCATCTGCAGAGCACATCTCGGGCCTGGGCCCTCATCCGCCCGCCTGCCCGCCCCGCCCCGCACCTCGCGGCAGCAGCACTCCCCCACAGGTCCAAGTCCGTCGCAGACGGCGTGCGGCCCGACTGCAGCCCTGCAAACGCTGACTGCGTGTGGGATAGCTTGCGGGCGGCGGGCGGCGCTTTGGCTCCAGCCTCTACCCTGCCGGTTGGGGGTGCAGCGGCAGCCGAGCCACCTGCACTCACCCCCGGACCAACCGTGGCTGCTGCATCAGCGCCCGTGGCGGTGCTCCCCTGGCGGCCCGCAGGTACGCTGCTGCCACCGCGCTCATCGACGCCGCTGCCTGCCTCAGCTGCTGCAGCCGTGGGGTCTGCGGCAAAGGGACTGGAGGGTCGCTCTGGAGGCGTGCCTGGCAGCGCGGTCGGCGGGACCGCGGTGTCCAAATCTATGCCGCGTTCGCCCTGCTGCTGCTGCTGCTGCTGCTGCTGCTGCTGGGACGGCTGCGGTGAGGGCAGCATTGCAACTGGGCTTGTGCGCGCGGATAGCACGCACGTTGCTTCTGATGGAGCCAGTGGCGGTGGTTCGATACCAGACAGCACCACAGCACCAGTGTGGGTTGGGACATCAACGCTGCGCGTTGCCGCCCTGCTGCTGCTGACAGAGAGACGGCCACGCGGCGCTTCCGCGGCTTGCACGCTCCCGCTGCCTTCTTTTTCTACCTCGCTTTTGGAGGCCTGCACCATGCCATCGGTGGCTGAGAAAGCCCCTACACCATCCTGCCAAGAATTGTCTGCTCTTGGGCCCTGCTGCTGCTGTTGCTGCTGCTGCTGGTCAGCCTCCTGTTGTTCATGCAGGGGAGCGCCTGTGGGCAGGGTGCAAAAGCAGGGGCAGCAGGGTCCTAGTGCGCACGTGTGGGTGGCAGCTTGTCAGTTGCACGCACAGCGACGCAGGAAGGCAAGAGCGAAATTCCTCCGCTAAGAAAGAAGTGGCGCAAGTCAGCTGGTTGGGGGTGCCCATGCAACAACAGCGCGTGCGCTAGATATGAGCGCATGCAACAACCGAGTTGGCACACAGCGCTCCCATAGATGTGCACACAAATCCCCGCACATGCACAAACACAACCCCTTCCCCCCCAAAGCACAGACACACACAACATGCGCGATGCCCGCCCCACCCTGCTCCTGCTCCTGCTCCAGCTCCGCCACAAACTGCGCCAGCTCCGTGTCGTTCGGGACCTGAATGTCCTGGAAGTCGGAGTAACCCTGCGAACGCAGGCTGTCCAAGTCGCTGGCGGCCTCGTCGCTGTCCCCGTCTCGGTCCACCAGCCTGCAGGGACAGACGGCCGATTTTTCCATCCAGTTGAAATGGACGCAAGACAGTGACAGCCAATTGCACATCAGACGAGCACAAGGGGCGCAAGGCAGCACCCCCGTAGAACCATCATGCCCACACAGCACAGCCCACACGGCACGCGCAAGCAGGCACACCTGTCGCTGCTGCCCTCCTCGCCCTCTGCCTCTCCCTCTGCCAAGGCGCCCAGCGCAGCTGCCCTCTCCTTGTTCAGCTGCCTGCCGCGACTGCCCTTGCGTGGGAAGGCAGATGACAGTGTGGCCTGCGCACACGTGTACCACGCCTGCAAGCCTCGCACCCAATCTGGCCTGCCTGCGTGCTCTGCATGCAGGTGTACTCAACGCGCATGTCCACCCTGTCTGTGTCCTTTTTATCCCTTTGTGCCCACAATCGCGTACACACACACGCACATACACACACAATTGCAAGCATAATCCCACCACGTTTGCCAAGGGACTCTGCATTCCTGCACTCACAATGCTGTGTGCTATACACCATCCGTGTACAACATACATGCAAGTATGCACATGCATTCGCGTGTGCACATACACACCCATGCACACTCGCGCACACACAAACACACACACACACTTATTTGCAAGCACGTATGTACCTGCGCACACACACAAGCATGCAAACACACACGCACGCACACTCTCACGCATAACACACACACACACATGCACCCCCCCCCCCT
>LKMJ01001599.1_pt1 | contig 20222 bp, 23 predicted proteins | sample 643391 | NCBI WGS metagenome assembly LKMJ01 (sample SAMN04112250, study PRJNA286221) | soda lake metagenome | biome: soda lake; feature: Kulunda Steppe; material: water; isolation source: sample PL-Br10 brine of Picturesque Lake | place: Russia: Kulunda steppe | collected 2010-07 | reverse complement strand
CGTTCGCGAGACGTCCGAGACGGCGTCGAAACACCAGGCCAGGTCCTCGTCGAACGTCACCTCTTGGGTGTCGTTCATCCTCGTAGTAACTTCTCTAGACGCCAGAGATAAAAAGGTCTAAGGAATCACCTCCAGCGGAACATCCACTACTCGTGCGTTGTAAACGGTTTTTGATGCACGTTATGAAAACGGTGAAGTGACATGACACGAACGGTTCGGTATGGATTTCACGCTCACGACGGAGCAACGCCAGATCGACGAGATGGTGACGGAGTTCGTCGATGAGGAAGTCGTCCCACGGGCAGGGGAGATCGACGAGACCGACGAGTTTCCGCGCGACCTCCTCGACGAGATGGCCGACCTCGGCCTGCTCGGAATGCCGTTTCCAGAGGAGTACGGCGGTGCCGGACTCGATTATCACAGCTACGCGCTCGCGCTGGCGGAGATCAGCCGCGGTAGCGGTGGGCTCGGAACGATCGTCGCCGCCCACACCAGCCTCGCGGGCAATATGCTCTACGAGTTCGGCGACGACACACAGAAAGAAACGTATCTGACGCCGCTCAACGAGGGCCGGGAGATCGGCGCGTTTGCCCTCTCGGAACCGGGCGCGGGCAGTGACGTGCCCGCGATGGAGACGACTGCCGACCCGGTTGGTGGTAGCGATAGCGATGCCGCCGAGTACGTCCTGAACGGCAACAAACTCTGGATCTCGAACGGCTCGGTCGCCGAGACCGTCGTCGTCTTCGCCAAGACCGACGAGGAGGCCGGAAACAAAGGGATCTCCTCGTTCGTGGTTCGACCCGAGGAAGACGACGGGTTCCACGTCGAGGGCACCGAACACAAACTCGGGGATAAGGGCTGTCCGACCGCGGAGTTACGGTTCGACGACCTGCGAATCCCCGCCGAACGTCGCCTCGGCGCGGAGGGCGACGGGTTCGTCCAGGCGCTGAAGACGCTCAATGCCGGGCGGATTACTATCGCGGCCCGTGGGGTTGGCATCGCGCAGGCCGCCCTCGACGCCGCCGTCGAGTACGCAAACGAACGCGAGCAGTTCGACCAGCCTATCGGCGAGTTCCAGTCGATCAAACACAAGATTGCCGACATGGACACCAGACTGCAGGCCGCAAAACTGCTCATGCACCGCGCGGCCGACCGGAAGATTCGGGGAGAGAAGTACATCAAGGAAGCCGCTCAGGCCAAACTCTACGCCAGCGAGGTCTCGCGCGAGGTCGCCAACGAGGGGATCCAGATCCACGGCGGCTACGGCTACACGAAGGATTTCCCTGTCGAGCGCTACTACCGTGACGCGAAGCTCAACGAGATCTACGAGGGGACGAGCGAGGTGCTTCGGAACACGATCGGCGATCAGGTGCTCGACGGATAGTCGAGCTCCTCACGCATCCACTCGAACTGGCGCTCGACGCTCCGGCGTCCCGGTTCGGTCAGCGCATACACGTCGTGCAGTCCCTCGGTTCGCTTCTCGACGAATCCCGTTCGTTCTAGCTGGTCGAGCGCGCCGTAGAACTGCCGCGGCTCGAACCGTCTGTCGTATCGTCGCTCGATGGCCGTCTTGAGCGCCTGGCCGTTGCGTTCCTCGTCGTACAGCAGTACACAGAGGTCGCGTCGAAGGCCGCTCTGGAGCCACTGGGACATACTCGATACACTCACGGCAGGCGCTTTGCCGTTCCGATACTGCTTCCGGAACCGACAGCTTCGATTAGGGGCCGTCCTAACCGCCGTGTATGAGCGACGGGACCGCCGAGGCAGACGACGTCACCGCGGAGTACTACACGACTGACACCGAGCGTATCCTCGCGTTCGAAGTGGACGGCCGGACTGCCGCGATCGCCCAGAACAGCGAAGGCTACGCGATGCTGAAAGTCCGGCCGAGTGCGGACGGCGACGAACTCGAACGCTACTACGGCTTCGACATGGCACTGGACCACGCCGCCGAACTACTGGGGACGTCACCGAACGATCTCCCGGTACCCGACGCTGCGAGGGACATGGGAATGTAACCCCCGTCGAACTGGCGCGCTCAGTTGACGGCCAGGTAGACGAACAGAAAGGAGAAATAAATCAGTACGAGCACAGCCAGCACTTTCAGTCGGAAGAGACCGATCTCATCGTTTTCCGCCAAGTAGGCTTCCTGAAACGTATCACGTTCGTCGTCATCGATCGACTCGGGATGATCGAGCCCGACGTGCAACTTGCGGAGCCGTTCGGTCCTGAACGGTCGGTTACAGTACGGACAGCTGTGTGTCGGTGCATCGTCCGGAACCTCGTACCGGCTCGGACCGTGGGTTTGGCTTCCAGACATGCGCGATTACAGCCCTGCGCCGACGTACAGCACGACGACGAGGAACACCCAGACGATATCGACGAAGTGCCAGTACATTGAGGTTGTGCTCACGGAGACGTGACGCTCGGCGGAGTACTGCCCCCTGAGCGCCCGGACGAATACGATACTCATCATGACGATACCGAGCGCGACGTGAATGCCGTGCAGACCAGTCAGCGCGTAGAAACCGTTCGAAAACGCGCCCTCGAAGAAGCCGTAGTTGTACTGGACGATGAACTCGTAGTACTCGAACGCCCAGCCGCTAATGAAGATCACGCCGAGGAGGATCGTCAGGCCGAACAGTCGGATGAACCGTTTTCGGTTCTCGTTGAGAAGCGCGACGTGTGCGTAGTGGATCGTCGCACTGCTGGCGAGCAGGATGATCGTGTTGAAAATCACAACGGAATTGACTAGCGCCGGAACATCGCTGAAATCACCGGTCGGCCAGCTCGCGCCAACGCGGATAAAGAAGTAGTAGACGAACAGTGCACCGAACGTAGCTATCTCGGAACCGAGGAAAGTGAGCATTCCCCACCGAAGCTTCTGTTCGTGTTTATGATCGGCTTCGCGACTCCAGAAGTCGGCGACGAAGGCGTGGTAGAGCCAGCCGTAGATCCCGCCGAGGAAGATCAGTGCACTCAGTGCGAACGTGACGCCACCGACGAGTTGTTCACCGAGTAGATAGATTGCAGCAGCAATATAAAATCCTGATCCACCAACCGCCGTAATGAAGGGCCACCAGCTAGCCTCCCCGAATCCGCGGGGGAAGTCTTTCACCGCGGGAAGGTGGTGCCCGTGGTCGTCAGCAGCGTCGTCAACGGTCATATGGAGGGGTTATACTCCGAGTATTAAAAATCCATCCAACCGAACCAGCGTAACGGACTAGATCGAGGCGACTGCTGCGCTACCGGACAGCTACAATCGTCGCTGGGGCTGATACCTTGCCGATAGTTCTCGACCGAGGTACATCGTCACGATGACGAGGACACCGACGAAGACGATCGATCCGACAAGCGGTGTCGGAACGGCTGTAAACAGTCCTGGAGCGACGGAGTAGACGCCAATCGCTGTCAGTCCACCAACAAGGAGCCAGAGGACAGCGACGAGCGCGCGAAACCACAACTGTTCGCCGAAATCGACCCCACCGCTTTCGAGTGCTTTGTGACCGGACATATTCTCAACCCGTTATTTGGGGACCATATTATTAAAGAGGCAGTCGCTTCCCGCGATCTGAGAACGTCTCAATCGGCAGGTCGTTCGATGACCCACACCAGAGCGACAAGGGATATTGCATAGATCACCAACGAGAGTTCTGCCGCACTATCGAGTGTTCCAGTCGCCGCGACCGATCCCCCACTGAGTGCACCGACGACGAGGGCAAGCAGTGAACCGGTACAGGTCACACAGCTCAACAGGCCGACCAGTCCGACAGAACCGGCTCCAAGCGATCGACCGAGTGCAACGTAGACCAGATAGGTCAGCCCGAGGTAGGCGACGACGCGGAACGGAACGACCGATACTGTGAGGCCCGATCCTTCGTAGACGATCATCGGTCCCCACCCGGGGGGGAGCGAATGAACCGTGAAACCACCACCCGCACCGCCGATAGAGACGAGCCCGCCGACCCACGAGAGGAGCAAAAAGTATGCACCTGCGATCACAGAGATCGTTCGGGACACTGGCGGAGACCGTCGCCATGCGACGACAATCGCGACCAGTGACAGGTTGATCCAGATCAACGGATACGCATACTGCCAGGCCGACACATCGGTCGCACCGGACGTCTGTACGTACGCCAGCACGGCGGCTACTTCCACCAGGAGCACTCCAGCACCCGCTGCAAGCAGTCGATACGGGGGGGACGTCTCAGGAACCGTCTGTCGGTGTACTCGTTCCATGGGCTGATCAGGAGTTCACGCTCGAACCGTCCGGGAACCTCCCGTAGATGATGAGGGCGGCGATGTAGAGCCCTCCGACGAGCATCGTGGTACGGGCAGAAACCTCGATGTTCACGAATGACAGGAGCGTCCTGAGCTCGATTAGTACCGGGATGCTAAACCCGATCAGGATCAGGAGCCCTGTATTCGAGATCCTACTCATCGCAACACCTCGATGAAGTGAGTGAGATCGGCCATGACAGGGAAGGCTTCACCACCGAGACCGAACAGGCCACCGTCACTAACGATGCTGGCGAGAGGGAGCGTGTACGCGAGGATAACCATCACGATCGCGATTGCCGTCCAGAGCTTTAGATTGTCGAGGACCTGCGGGGCGTCTTCGGGTCCGGACAGTGCCGGAGGCAGCTCATCGTCGACAGGGTTCTCGACGCGGGGCCCAAGCGCGGTGAGCAGGGCATTCCCGAGGAACAGGACCAGTGAGACAAAGAGGATGGTCCCGCCGAGCGCGATCTGGGCGTCCAGTTCTCCAACCGTCCCAATCGATGCCTCGAAAGTGACATCCTGATACTGCGGCTCGGCAGTCCGGCGCGGAATACCGAGTAGACCGGCCCGATGCATCGCGTTCGACATGAACGTCATGCCGACGAACCAGAGGATCACCTGAAACAGGCCGATCTGTTTGCTGTACAGCGGGGAGCCGGTGAGCTGTGGGAGGAGCCAGTACGTCCCCGCCATCAACGTCAGCGCGACGGCAGTCCCGACTGTCAGGTGGAAGTGGCCGGGCACCCACAGCGAGTTGTGCACGAGGTAGTTGATATTCATGCCGGCGTTGATCATCCCACTAAATCCGCCTGCGGCAAACATCAACCCTGCAAGCGCCATCCCGGCGAAGGCCGGGTCGCGCCACGGAAGGGCCTTGAGCCAGCCGAGTTTGCCCTCGCCACCGCGCTGTCGCGCGCCGTGTTCCATGCTGGCGACCACGGTAAAGGCGGTGAGCAGGCTCGGCAGGAGCAAGAACATCGTGTTGGTCATCGCGATGAACTTGAACCCTTCCGCGATACCGGGATCGAGATACTGGTGGTGGATCCCGACCGGCGTCGAGAGCAACAGGAAGAGAACGAAGACGACACGTGCGAGCGGGTCGCTGAAGAGCCGTCCGCCCGAAAGCTTGGGCAGCACAGTGTACCACAGCAGGTACGCGGGCATCAACCAGAAGTACACGACGGGGTGACCCCAGTACCAGAACAGCGTCCGCGTCAGCAGCGGATTGACTGTATCGACCAGGCCCAGCGACCAGGGGAGCAAGAAGACGAGGATGGCGACAGCGATACCGAGCGTCGCAATGTACCACATGATCATCGTCGTCAGCACCATGAACGTCTGCAACGGAATCCTGTCGTCGGGGTTCTCTTTGGTCCATGCCCACCACGATCGGAACCAGTCAGCACCGGCAAGCCACGTCCCGATGACGAACATCGTCAGTCCGATGTAAAAGAGCGGATGAGCCTGCAGCGGTGCGTAGAACGTAAAGAGGACAGCCGCGCTCATGTTGATCGAATCGACAAAGCCCGCGAAGATCGGGATCGCCACGAACACGGTCCCCAGACTCATCAGCGCGTACCACGACCAGGTAAACCGGATGTCCTCGACGTGTCGATCGAGGCTCGACGTGACTGCCCACGTGAAGATGCCGACCAGGAAGAAGATAGTGAACGTGATCACCATGAAGACGCCGTGACCGGTCAGCACGTCGTAGTACTGTGTCGAGTCGATAATCCGGACGAAATCAGTGCGATGGAGCGTCTGTATCAGGCCGAAGACGCCACCGAAAAACAGCGCGACGAAGGAACTGTACAGTGAATAACGGATGATACGGGCTTCCTGTGGAAACCGATCGACGTACGTGCTCATTCTTCGTCCACCTCGAACTCGTCTTCAGGGACGACATGTACCTCGCCTTCCATCCCGTGGTGGCCCGCGCCACAGTACTCGTTACAGACGACTCCGTACTCGCCAGGCTCCTCGAACTCGACCGTCATCGTCGCCACCTCCCCGGGAATCACCATCGTATTGACGTTCGTACCGACGATTTCGTAGCCGTGTATCACGTCCGGCGAGGTGACGTGGAATGTCACTGTACTGTTGGCCGGCACCTCGAGGGGATCGGGATTAAACCGGTACTGTTCGGCAACGACGTACGCCTCGTAGGTCCCATCATCCATCTCTGCGACGCGTGGATCAGCGAATCGCTCGTCCTCGTCGAGTCCGTCCGGATCGATCGAGGACTCCGAGTCGTCGATCATCGCTATACCGAGGCCGACAGCCCCGTAGGTTACTGTCGCGATGAACCCCACGATGAGCACCATCGACGCGACGAGCCAGAGTTTCTCGTAGCTGTGAATATTCATACTGTACCGACCACCGTCGGGCCGTGTTCGGCGAACTCGACGAAGTACATGAAGAACCACATTATTGTGAGGATCACGAAATATATCGCAATCAGCGTGAGCGTTCCGATCGGGTCGAACTCGTCGTGCCCGATTTCTCGTATTTCTCGTTCCTCGGTCATATGGCCCCTTTAGAAACACCTCATTTCTACGCTGTCGTCTATTCTCATGTTTTGGGATTGTGACCAAGATTCATGTAGGGCATCCCCCGATATGTGGGTATGACTACTTCTCTTCTCACGCCTCGACACGGCGCAGCGCTGGGATTACTGGCCATCATCCCCGCGCTCGTGTACGCGATCGGACGCCCGAGTCTGGCCGGCTACGTTGCGGTTGTGAACATCGTGATCATTTTCGGGTCGCTGTACATCGCGATGCAGCCTGTCGAGGGGGACCTCCACGGTTCCGATGACGACTCCCACGAGTCGACATAGCGGATGAGCGCGACCGTTCTCGCGGTGGTCGGGGCTGGCGGTCTCTCGGTCGTTGAACTCGGCGTCTTCGTGCTGATCGGGCTCCTCGCGGGCGCACACTGTCTCGGCATGTGTGGGCCGCTCGTCACGGCGTACGGTGACCGGATCTCGGCGTCCAGGGACGACCGCCGCTCGGACACGCTCTCGTGGTTCGAGGTCCGCCAGCACGGGCTGTTCAATCTCGGCCGGACTGCCAGCTACGCGGCGATCGGTGGGGTGTTCGGCCTGCTCGGTGCCGTCGCATTCGCTTCGAGTGAGGCTATCGCGGCCGCCGGTGATTCGGTGCGTGCCAGCACTGGTATCATCGTCGGGATCGCGATCATCCTCGCCGGCGTCTACTACCTCCGTGGTCAGTCGGGCGTGCCCGGCGGGCGGATTCCGGTCCTCGGAACCGTCTTCAGACGTCTGAGTGGACTCCTCGCAAGCCGTGTCGACCGCCTGGCGACTTCCGGTGGGATCGTCGGTCTCGGCGCGATCCATGGTCTGCTGCCCTGTCCGATCATCTATCCGGCCTATCTGTACGCCTTCACAACGGGCGATCCGATCCACGGTGCGATCGTACTGGGCGTACTCGGCCTCGGGACGATCCCGACGCTCTTTATTTACGGCACGTTCATTCAGGCAGTGTCGGCGACGTCCCGTCGCCGCGTCCACCGCGCGCTTGGTGCTGCGTTCATTCTCCTTGGATACATACCGCTCCAGCACGGACTGATGCTGTACGGGATCCATCTGCCGCATCCGCCGCTCCCTCACTATCAGCCGCTCTGACCATGCAGAACGCTGCTTCCACCCGGCAACAGTCGACAGAAACCGACGCCGAGTGTCGCCTCTGCGAACTGCCAGTTCCCGCAGAACCCATCACCGACCCCGAGGTGGACGGCGAGTTCTGCTGCAGAGGCTGTCTGGCGGTCCAGCGTACCCTCGGTGACGTCGATGCTGACGGAGTCGACGAACTCCGGGCGGACACCGCCGACGATCCCGATGAGGTTGAATGGGAGGAGCTGTACCTCGCGGTCGATGGCATGCACTGTTCGACCTGTGAACTGTTCCTCGAAAACCGTGCGAGTGAGATCGACGGCGTCGAGGCGGCGCGGGCGAGCTACGCGACCGACACGGTCCAGATCACCTACGACGCCGAGACGACCGATCCCAGTGATCTTCCCGACGCGATCTCCGGGATGGGCTATGAGGCACGTCCACGAGCGGACGATACGAACAGCTCCACCGAGAGCGCCGCGCTGGTCAAGTTCCTGCTCGGCGGCGGGCTGTTCGGGATGATGGTGATGCTCTGGTACGTGCTCTTTCTTTACCCCACCTACTTCGGCTTCGATCCGGTCGTCGAGCTGGGCGGCTTCGACGGGCTCTACATCTACGCCAACATCTGGCTGCTGACCTCGCTGGTTCTCTTTTACACCGGGTATCCGATCCTTCGGGGAGCCCTCGTCAGTCTCCGTGCGAGGCAGCCGAACATGGACCTGCTCGTCACCCTCGCTGCAACAGGGGCCTACGCCTACAGCACCCTCGCGATGCTCGCCGGGCGGTCGGATCTGTATTTCGACGTAACGGTAGCGGTCGTCCTGGTCGTCACCGCGGGCAACTACTACGAGGGGCGGATCAAGGAACGCGCGGCGGGACTGCTATCTGATCTGACGCAGTTACAGGTCGAGGACGCCCGGCTGAACGAGAGCGGCGAGTCCGTCCCGATCGACGCGGTCGATGCTGGCGAGGAACTACTCGTCAGGCCGGGCGAACGGGTGCCGCTCGACGGGACAGTTCTTGACGGGAGCGCGGCCGTCGACGAGGCGCTGATCACCGGCGAATCCGTCCCCGTCGAGAAAGGGCCGGGCGACCCCGTGCTCGGCGGGACGGTTGTGACCGACCAGCCCCTCGTCGTCGAGGTCGGCGAGGAGGCCGTAAGCACGCTCGATCGCATCGTCGAACTGCTGTGGTCGATCCAGAGCACGCGCCCCGGCGTCCAGCGGCTCGCAGATCGGCTCGCGATCGTGTTCGTCCCGCTCGTCGTTTTGCTGTCATCGGTCACCGCCCTCTGGTTGCTCGCCACCGGATCAGCGTTCACGCCGGCGATGCTCACCGCGCTCACCGTGTTGATCGTCTCCTGTCCCTGTGCGCTCGGACTGGCTACACCGCTTGCTGTCGCGTCCGGCGTACAGACGGCCGCAAAGCGCGGGATCGTGATCGCCGCGGAGACCATCTTCGAGGACGCGCCGGAGGTCGACATCGTGGCCTTCGACAAGACCGGAACGCTGACGACAGCCGAAATGACGGTCGAGCGCGTCGACGCCGACGACACCGAAGCCGTGCTCGCCCGTGCGGCCGCGCTGGAACGACTTACGGAACACCCGGTCGCCCGGGCGATCGTCGAACACGCCGGCGATGCTGACGACAGTTCGTCCCACGAAGTCGACGAGTTCGAACGCCACGCCCGCGGCGTTACGGGACGACTGGACGGCGATCAGGTTGTTGTCGGCCATCCACTGCTGTTCGCGGAACGTGACTGGGAGATCCACTCCCGGTTCGAATCGACGATCGCCGAGGCGCGTAACAGCGGATCCGTGCCGATCGTCGTTGGGTGGAACGGACGGGCCGCGGGCGTCGTGGTGGTCGGCGATACGCCACGACCGAACTGGGACGACGTCCTGTCACGGGTTGGCGAGGACCGGCGGGTCGTCGTCATCACCGGCGACGAGGGAGCAGCGGCCGAGCGGTTCCGTGTCGCCCCGGCGGTCGACGATGTGTTCGCGGGAGTCCCACCGGAAGCCAAAGCCGAGACCGTCAAGCGGCTTCGAGCGCAGGGCACGACCGCGATGGTCGGCGACGGGAGCAACGACGCACCGGCGCTGGCCGCTGCGGACGTCGGGATAGCACTCGGTAATGGCACCGAGCTAGCGACGGACGCCGCAGATGCCGTGATCGCCAGCGGCGACCTCGGCGGCGTCCCGGACGTGTTCGACCTCGCGGCGCGGACGAACCGTCGGATCAAACAGAACCTCGGTTGGGCGTTCGTCTACAACGCTATCGCGATTCCACTCGCGATCACCGGCCACCTCAACCCCCTGCTGGCCGCCGCCGCAATGGCGCTGTCGAGTCTTCTGGTCGTCCTCAACTCTTCGCGGAGTCTGTAGGCGGGTTTCGGCGCTCGTACCAGATGCCCTAATGTGGTCCACTGCCTGTTTCCCTCCATGTACGAGAACAATCTCGGCAGACGACGGGTCCTGGTAGCTGCGACCGGGGTAGCGGTTGGCGCGCTCGCCGGTTGTCTCGGTGATGACGATACACCGGAGCCGATCGCCCTCGACGACGGACAGTCCTGTGATCAGTGTGGCATGGTGATCGAGGAACACCCTGGCCCAACTGGGCAAATATTCTTCGAGGACTACCCGGACGATCGGGAGGGCCCAGCACACTTCTGTAGCGGTACCTGTACCTACCAGTACCGGTTCGATGCCGAAGATGCCGGGCAAACGCCGATCGTCACGTATCTCACCGACTACAGCGGCGTCGATTACAGCCTCACGGACGACGAGGAGCAGCCGTTCATCTCTGCGCACCTGGACCCGGACGACTACGCCGATGAAACAGGAATGACCTTCGCCGCAGGATCGGATGTCCACGGCGCGATGGGTCCCGATCTGATTCCGTTCGGGGACGACGACGATGCCGCGACCTTCGCCGACGAACACGGTGGTGACGTCGTCACCCACGACGAGATCAACCGCGAGCTACTCGATGCGATGGCGAACTGATCACCGCTGCGAGACGCCCAGCGCAGCGACGCTCAGCCCGATCACTGTCCAGACCAGTAGACTGAACGTGCTCGCGACGGGCGAGGCGTAGCCGGTCTCAGTCTCGAACGCGACGTACAGTACCGTCTCGAACACCAGCCCCCGGTAGGCACTCGTGGGCGACGCCGCGATTGCTGTAATCAAGGTATCACCGGTCACCCATCCCGCCCCGACACCACGCAGGACGAGCAGATCCAGCCCAACTACGAGTCCACCGAGACCGACGACAGCGAACGTCAGTGCCGTTTTCCGGGTGCTCGCCAGCGCGGAGAGTGCAAGCACCACAGCCAGCACCATCAGTGCGTAGGCAAGCGTCAGGAGGACGAACCGACCGAACAGGAGTGGCGAGTCGATGCCACGGTGGGTCGCGACGATCGTCGTGTCCGGTCCAGCGGAGAGCCAGACGAGGATACCGACCACGAAGAGTGGGAGACCGAGCATCGCCACGAGAGCGACCGCTCGGCCCACGTACACGCCCGCGACGTACGCCCAGTCAGGCACCGGATAGGTCTCCAGTACTGACAGCTCGTCACGCTGGATATCGTCCGCAATCGACCGGTAGCCGATCGCGAACGCGACCGCCGGAACGAGCAGTTCGAGCGGCAAAAGCAGATCGACCGCGGTCGGGACGTATCCGGCGTCGATGCCACCACCAACGATCCCGATACCGATAATAACGGCGGCGACACCGGCGAACAGTAGAAGGTAGCTACGCGACCGGACGATACTCGCCAGTTCACGACCGAAGAGGACCCGCGCCGCACGGCGACCGCTCATGTGCTTACCCCCGCGACATCGACCGTCTCAGGCGAACCAGTCGTGGCCGCTCCAAACACATCCCAGAGCGAGTCGACGCCGTGAGCCGACCGCAGGTCCGTCGGCGTCCCGTCTGCCACGACGCTTCCGCGGTCGAGCACGAGCACGCGGTCAGCGGTTCGTTCGACTAGCGAGAGATCGTGCGAGCTTACGAGCACTGCTGTGCCGTCGGCGGCGAGTTCGTTTGCAACTTCGAAGGTCCGGCGCCGCATCCCGGGATCGAGCCCGCTCCCCGGTTCGTCGAGAACGACAAGCGGCGGATCGCCGACGGTTGCCTGTGCGATCCCGAGCAGTCGCGTCATTCCGCCAGAGAGGGCTTCGACGCGGCGGCTGGCCGCGTCCGCGAGGCCGACCTGTGAGAGCCGATCCGTCCCCTCCTCCTCTACGAGCGCGCGATAGAAATCGATCGTCTCACGAACGGTAAACCCCGGTCTGAAGGTCGGACGCTGGGGCAGGTACCCAATCTCGCGCTCGCGGTCCGGCCCCCGATACTCGACGGTCCCCTCGGTCGGCGATAACAATCGGGCAAGCACGCGCAAGAGCGTCGTCTTTCCCGACCCGTTCGGTCCGACGATCGCCATCACTTGCCCCGGCTCGACGTCGACCGAAATATCGTCGAGCACGTCGACCTCATCGAAGGAGTGACTGACGGATTCGGCTCGAAGGATCGCCTCGGTCGTCACGATGTGTCACCCCCCTCCTCGACGGAGTCGGACCGTTGCTCTTCGTCGAGCGTTGCGAGCGTCTCAGGGTTTGCAGGCTCCGCAAGCGGCGCGGTGTCGATGACGCTTCCACTACGGAGTCCGGGCGTTGTCCCGCGTAACTCACTCAGCCCCCGTGCGGCGGGGGATTCCGCGAGGGTCACCGCGCCATCGGTCCGATGAAGTTGGCTCTGCACGGGGTCTGTCGGCGAGTATGAGCGGTCCAGTACGCCACCGGATGACGAGCCGTACGCACCATCCCAGTAGTTGCCCGCTCCGTCGAATGTCCAGATCCGGAGCGGTCCGATGTTCGCGTCGACGTGCTGGTCGTTTGCGATGATATCGTTCTGTACGACCCGGTTCGAAGCCAGGATCGATCCGGTTCGGAGACCGACATCGTTGTCGTAGACGACGTTTTTCTCGTATAGCGACTGATCCGCGCTTGTCGTGATCCCGTACTCGTTGTCCGCGACGACGTTGTCGGCGACGTAGCTCTGTGATCCGGCGGGAAGGATCCCATGCGTCGACTCACGGACATCGTTGCCGACAATCGCGTTGTGAGTCGGATTCGTCATAATCGTCAACCCGGCGAGTTCGTGCCCACGAGCGTGGTTGTCCGCGATCACCGAGTCCGAGCTGTGCATCAGATGGACGCCAAAGCGGCTGTCGTAGAACTCGTTGTCCCGGATCACAGTCCCGTGTGAGCGGTGGAGGTAGACGCCATCGCGGCCACCGTCGAACGTGGAGTTCTGGACCACACCCGGCGAACGCATCGACATGACGCCCATAAAGCCGTCACGCCACTCCTCGCTCCCATCGACTGCGATCCCATCGACGACCGCGTCCGGGGCGTCACGAAGTAAGACACCGTTTGCCGGTGTCTCGATCGAGACGTCAGCGATGTAGACACCGCTTGCGTCGACGACGTGGACGCCAGCATCACCGTGTCCGTACCCCGATTCGATGTTGGCGTCCCAGTCATCTTCGTCCTCGTCTTCAGTCGCCGCATCGGGATCGCGAGTCTGATTGCCAACCCCTTCGACGTGAACTCCTTCGATGGCTACGTCGTCGGTCCGGACTTCGATAACGTTCCCCTCGCCGTCACCGTGGATCGTCGCGTCGTCGCCACTGAGCGTAAGGGGCTTGTCGATACTGATCGTCTCCTCGTACGTCCCCGGCTCGACGTTGACTGTCGACCCCGCCGGTGCATCGTCGATCACTTCCTGAATCGTCTCTCCGTCCTCGACGGTGCGTACTTCCTCGCGGTCGAGCAGGGGAGTGACAGCGTCGACCCGATCGTCCGCCTGTGCGCGCTGGTCGTCGACCCCGTCCCGGACGATATCGGCGCTATCGACATCGAACGTTCTGGTGCGGAGTTCAGCCCAATCTACGACCTCGCCGCCGTACTCCGAACTGAACTCGGCGGCAGCGGATTCCGTGCCGAACGGGACGACCGCATCTCCAGCGGGCGTACGCGCCTCGCTGTCGACTACGAAAGACGCATCGCTCGCATCGACCCAGCCAGTCGATATCTCGGCGGTCAGATACCCCTCATCCGTGAGTTCGACTGACGTCCCCCCGTAGTTCGAGACGTAGACGACCAGCGGGTAGCCGAACTGCTGCTCGTGTTCGGGCTGGTCGAGCGTACTAACTGCCTGCTCGACACCGTAGTAGCCGACTACGTACTCGTACTGGGAGTAAAACACCTGCACACGGGGGATCGAGAGGTCCTCGTGCTCGGCGTCACGCTGGTCTTCCTGTGAGATACCCAGCGTCGTCACTGAGTCGAACGGTTCCGGCGAAGGGGCCGCTTCGTCAACATCAGCGACGAACACGCCGACAGCAATGATTCCCATCAGGCCAGCGATGATCACCACCGCAATGGTTAGCTCCCGACCACGGTACAGCATCTGGTTCACACGTCGTTATATCGGGTGTGGTGATTTACGTTGTCTGGTGTGGTTCTCGAACGGGCAGCGAAAACAGGCTCGCAATAGCTGTACGATCCACTGGTCGTGCTGAAAACACCGGAGGGTTACTCGTCGTTACCGTTCGCTTCGTCGCCGTTCTCCTCTTCTTCAGCTTCGGCCAGTTGCTCTTCCATGGTCTCGTCGAACTCCTCTTCAGTGACGACGTGGGTCTCAAAGAGCATGCCCGAATGGCCAGCGCCACAGTACTCAGTACAGTAGCCCTGATACGAGCCAGTCTCGGTCGGGGTCGTCGACACAGTGTGGACCACGCCGGGCTGGGCCTGCTGTTTCACGCCCAGCTCCGGTATGTGAATCATATGTAACCAGTTCTCCGCAGTCACCTGCATGTACACCTCTTGCCCCTCAGGGATGTACATCTCGTTCGTCATCTCGACGCCCTCGTGCTCGTTCTGGTACTCGAAGTGCCACTGCCAGGCGTCGTCTCCCTCGATTTCGACAACGACGGCGTCTTCGGGTGGTTCGTCGTCGGCCATTGAGCTGACCTGGGGATCCGCCATGACCTCGAAGGCGGCAAAACCGACGAACAGCAGGACGATAGCAGTCGCGATCGTCCACGTGATCTCCAGACGGCGGTTCTCCTCGGTCGGCTTCGGATCGTCGTTGTTCCGGAACTTCAGGACGGCGTAAATGAGGATCCCTTGAACCAGTAACGTGATCGGCAGGGCGACGATGAGCAGCCGTTCGTTGAGGTCGTAGATCAGCTCCGCAGAGGTGGACGCCGCCGAAACCGGCTGAGCCAGTAGCAGCAACAGCGTCCCCGTCCACACGGTGATCAGGGCGATCCGCGCTCTCTTCATTATGGGTCATTCTTAGGGAAAGGGGGTTAAATATGTGCTGACTTTTCGACTCACAGCCCGACAAAGCGCGCCGCATAAGTATCCCCAGTCGAATGGTATCTCAAGAGGTAGTCGTACGTGTCACACCCCGCCGTTCGAAGCGAATCGAGTTTCCCGCTGGTCGGTACTCACGACCGGTTCACGTGGTTACTGACCACGACGGTGATGGGTGTGTATCTGCTGATCGTCGTCGGCGCGACGACGACGATCACCGACGCTGCAGCGGCGTGCGGGGGCTGGCCAGCCTGTGGCGGAGAGTGGGTTGCCATCTCCGATACACAGATCGCGATCGCATGGGGCCACCGAGTAACTGCCCTTATCGTCGGTCTGCTCGTCGCGATCACCGCCGCAATCGCCCTGATCGGGGACGCGTCACGACGTGTGCAGGCGGCGCTCGGGCTCGGTGTAGCCCTGTACACGACACAGGTGGCTATCGGCGCGGCCGCCGCGACCGTTGGTCTGACCGGTGTGCTCTCGAACCTGCACCTGCTCGTCGCGATGGCCGTGTTTGGAACGCTGGTGATCGCGCTCGCGTGGACACTCGAAGCCGAGACGGCCGGTCTCGACGTCGACACCGATCCCGCAGAGCGGGAGCCCGAGCCCGAACCAGTCGAAGATGTTCCGACACCCGCGGTCCCGGATGACGTGCTGGGCCGGGCAAAACTGACCGCATTCGCCTATTTCCGACTGATGAAACCGCGTCTGATGTGGCTGCTCTGTCTCGTGGCATCAGCAGGAATGGCGCTGGCCGCAGGTCCCGACCTGACCGTTCGGACCATCGTGTTGACGCTTACCGGTGGTGTACTGGCGATCGGCGCGAGCGGGACGTTCAACCACGTACTGGAACGCGACGTCGACAAAAAGATGGCCCGAACCTCGGACCGACCGGTCGCAACCCACCTCGTCCCCGTTCGAAATGCAATAGCCTTTGGAGGCCTGCTGACCGTCGCGTCACTCGCCGTTTTCCTGCAGGTGAACCTGCTTGCGGCAGCGCTTGGACTGATTGCGATCCTGTTTTACAGTGTGATATACACGCTGGTACTAAAGCCGAACACGGTCCAGAATACGGTGATCGGCGGCGCTGCCGGAGCACTCCCCGCGATGATCGGCTGGGCGGCCGTCACAGGACGGATCGGCCTGCCGGGGCTCGCGCTCGCAGGTGTGATCTTCCTGTGGACACCCGCTCACTTCTACAACCTCGCACTGGCGTACAAGGACGACTACGCCAGAGGCGGGTTCCCGATGATGCCGGTCGTCCACGGTGAGGCGGTCACGAGAAAGCATATCCTGTGGTATCTGGCTGCAACCCTGCTGGGCGCGAGCGCACTTTCGGTCATCACGGACCTCGGCGTTCTCTACGCCGCGACGACAGTCACCCTGGGCGCTGTCTTCCTCTGGGCAGTCATCCGCCTCCACTGGGAGCGCACCGAACAGGCGGCGTTCCGCGCGTTCCACGCCTCAAACGCCTATCTCGGTGCGCTGCTCGTCGCAATCGTCGTCGACGCACTCGTCCTGTAACTGATGCGCTTACTCACAGAACAATCCGATCTCGATCGTTTCCTGCCCGGCAGGGAGACCGCCCTGCTGTACGCGGTCATCATCAACACCCAGCTCATCTTCGTCGGTATGTATCTTCTCATGATCGGTCAGACGAGTGTGACGACGTTTCACGTCTACCCACTGATCTGGTTGAACGTCGGCGCGTGGGCGCTCTACCGAACGTCGCCGGCCGAGGCGTCAGTTCGAACACGGCGGATCGCGCGGGCAGTCGCCGGGGGCTATTTCGTGCTGCTTGCCCTCCTCGGCGGGCTGGTCTCACCGGGTGCGTCGTTCTACGAGACAGCCTTCGCAGGCGGATTCAACGTGAACGTCGTGGGGCCGCCGGGGCTCGTCCCGAACCTGTACTACGGCGGTGAGCTGATCGAGCTCTCGCTGATGCCCGCCCTCCTCGTCGGCTACGCCGCGCTGACCTATCTCGTCTACGCGACGATTATCGATGCGACCAACGCCGCGATCTCGGGGCTGCTCGGATTGATCTCCTGTGTGAGCTGTACGTGGCCGCTGATCGCCGCCATCGTGGCAAGTCTCACCGGCGGTTCGGCGAGCGCGTTCACCGCCGCCACGTCGGGGTGGTCCTTTGGCCTGTCGACGGCCGTCTTCGTCGTGACGGTCGCCCTGCTGTACTGGCGGCCGTTCGGGCGGTAGCGTCAGCGCCCATACTCGTCTCGGGCGCTTTATACTTCGGAAGGTAGAAGCCCCACGTAGCTGTGGCCCGTCTCTCGCTTCGAACCAGTTTGAAGACGCTCGACGAGTTTGACGCGCTCGTGCTCGTCTCGTTACTCTGGTTTCTCGCGAAGTTCATCCGTTACGCGTTTCCGCCGCTGTTCGAGCCACTACAGGGCGTCTACGGGGTCACGAACGCCGAGGTCGGGTTTGCGTACACCGGCTTCATGCTGACTTACGCGGCGATGCAGTTTCCCTCCGGTGCGCTCGCGGATCGGTTCGGCTCTGTTCGCGTCATCGCGACCGGAAGTATGGTCGCCGCGCTTGCGGCGCTCGCCCTGGTTATCGATTCGCCCTTCGCCGTCCTCGTCGGCGCAATGGTCCTGATGGGCGCGGGGACTGGTGCGCACAAGACGGTCGCGATTCGCCTGCTTTCGCGCCTGTATCCTGCCAGAACGGGCCGGGCGCTGGGAACGATGGATACGATCGGAACCTTTGCGGGCGTGGCCGCACCAGCGGTCGTCGTCGCCGTCCTCGCAGGACCAGCCCTGCTCGGCGAGAGCTGGCGGACTGTCTTTCTCGTTGCTGGACTCGCGGGGATCGCCGGAACGGTCGCGTTCACGGTACGGGTATCTGACCCTGAAGGGACGGACAGTGCTGGCGCGTCGAGCGGCGGGGTTCGTGAATACGTCACGCTCTTTCGGAACCCGCGACTCCTCGCCTTCGTCCTCGTTACGGTGCTGTTCGGGTTCACCTACAACGGCGTGGTGGCCTTTCTCCCGCTGTATCTCACCAGCGAAGCTGGATTGACCCCCGCGACTGCGGGACTGCTATTCGGCGCTCTGTTCGCCGCGAGCGTCGTGCAGGTCGTCTCGGGAACGCTGAGTGACAGGATCGGTGAGCTGCCGGTCATCGTCGCCACGCTCGCGCTGGCGACGGTCGCCCTCGTCGCGCTGGTCCTCCTGACGCCGACCGGTCGTCCGCTCGTGCTGGGTGTGGTTGTCGTGGTGCTCGGCCTCGGCTCACACGGCTTTCGGCCAGTGCGCGGAGCCTACTGGATGTCGGTCCTTCCCGAGTCAGTTGCGGGTGGCAGTCTCGGCATCGTCCGGACGCTCCTGATGGGATCTGGTGCACTCGCTCCAGCTGCCGTCGGCGTCCTCTCTGAGTCGATCGGCTTCGTTCCGGCGTTCTGGGTACTCACGGGGACCATCGCCTGCTCTGCGGTACTTTCGACGGTGTTATTGTTCACCCAGTGAATCGCCCGCTCCCCCCGGCTGTTGATACTGTAGCCGACACGCTAGTACATATGACAACAACGCTCTCACAGCCAACGATCCTGTTCCCGGTCGATGTCGACGAGCCGATGACACCACCGAGCGCACTCATCGACCTGCTGGCCCCACACCGCGTGGTCGTCCTGGGCTACGGGATCGTTCCCGATCAGACGCCGACCGAGCAGTACGAGGCCGAGTTCGGCGACGCCGCGCGCGAGCGGATCGGCGCGATTGCCGACGAGTTCGACAGTGGGAACGATATCGTCTCGACGGTCGTTTTCACGAGGGACAGGTCTCAAACGGTGGATCGTATTGCCGAGGAGTACGGCGCTGACGCCGTGGTGACGCCCGGCGAACTAGATGACACCATAGACGAAGTCCTCGTGCCGATCAAGGGCGATCCAAACATCGTGCGCATCGTGGAGTTCACGGGTCGATTGCTCGAAAACAGCCAGGCAGCAGTCACCGTGTTCCACGTCGCGGAGTCGGACGCCGACGAGGCGCGCGCGGAGTTCCTGTTGCGCGGTGCCTGCGACAAAATCCGCGAACTCGGCGTCGATCCCGGCCGGGTCGGCTGGAAACAGGAACGGTCCGGATCGGCGGCGAAAACGATCGCAGCGACTGCCGAGGAGTACGACCTGCTGGTCGTCGGTGAATCCGAGCCATCGCTCCGGCGACGGATCCTCGGTGGCGTCACGGGGCGGATTAGCGACCGAACGAACCGCCCGACGCTCGTGGTCAGGCGTCGGTGAGTACGTCCCCGCAATCAGTCGCGATGGCCCCAGCGCTTGCCCTCCTCGTCGTAGCGAGCCTCGGAGATGCGGTCGTGCTGGTCGTCGCTGAGCGAGACGTCGACCGCGCCGACGTTCTCGTCTAGCTGGTCGACGGTGCGCGCGCCGACGATCGGGACGCAGGTGAACTTCTCCTGATCCATGAGCCAGCGCAGGGACACCTGTGCGGGCGTGGCGTCGACCTCCTCGGCGACGGCCCGAATCTCGTCGAGCACCTGCCAGCCCCGATCGGAGACGTAGAAGTTGTCGAACCGGGGGTCGATATCGCCGCGTGAGCCCTCCGGTGCGTCGATGCCATCGTCGGTGCGCTCGTACTTGCCCGTCAGGAACCCGCCCGCCAGCGGCGAGTACGGACAGACCGCGATGTCCTGATCGGCGCAGACGTCCAGATAGTCCACCACGTCGTCGCGATAGGCGGCGTGGAACAGGGGCTGGGTTACGTCGAACCGTTCGAGCCCCTCCACGTCGCTCTTCCAGAGGGCCTTCGTGAGCTTCCAGGCGGCCATCGTCGACGCCCCGATGTAGTGGACCTTGCCCTCGCGCACGAGGTCGTTGAGGGTCCGCAGGGTCTCTTCGATCCTCGTATCGTCGTCGAAGCGGTGGATGTAGTACAGATCGAGGTAGTCGG
>LKMJ01001598.1_pt1 | contig 20224 bp, 23 predicted proteins | sample 643391 | NCBI WGS metagenome assembly LKMJ01 (sample SAMN04112250, study PRJNA286221) | soda lake metagenome | biome: soda lake; feature: Kulunda Steppe; material: water; isolation source: sample PL-Br10 brine of Picturesque Lake | place: Russia: Kulunda steppe | collected 2010-07 | reverse complement strand
CCCTTGACCTGGCTGTTGGCATCCGGGCCCCAGCGCGCTGTAGGGCCACAGCAGCTCGCCGGACTGAAGTGGGTCTGAGGTCTGCGCCTGCCACGTCTGCGGCGTACTGCTCCTGTTCCCTCATTGCCTGCGCCTGCGCCTCTGCATACATATGTGCGTGCGTGTGCGCGCATGGATGGGTGCACCTGTGCATGCGCACGTGCGCGTGTGCATGGGTCAGATGCCACAACTGCACGCATAAGGGCAAGTCAATGCCCGTGGGTGACAGTGTACCACTGGTGAGCAGGGGGTCCATAGGTTTGGCTGGTACATCTGGTGTGGGCAAGGTGTGGATAATCTGGGCGCATGCATTGTTTGTACGACGTGAATTATGTCCTGTTTGTTGCTTTGGCAAGCATGGGCACACACATGTGGAGCGTGTGCTGAGTGGGGGTGTGGGGGTGGCACACAGGCGTGCCTCCTTCCTCTGCATGCGTAGCCCAAAGCTCTAGCAAGCATGCGTGCACATGTGCGTATGGTGCAAGCATAGACGTAAATGGAGGCTGTGTGGATGCAGATGTGGTTAAAACTGTCTGTTCCACAGCAGGATTAAAACTGTGCCCACGACCCTGCATTGTCAATGGGCTCTCCATCTCGACTCAGGAACCACAGACGACGGGAGGACGGTGAGGACAGGGAAGTCCTGATTGTGCTTGGACGGGGCACCAAGAAGGCCCCCCCTTGCATCTACTTGCTCACGCACGAGCACACCCCTCTCTGACTGGGTGTGTAAACAATCAATGCGCTCCTTGAGCAAGTGAAAGCATGGCGTCCCAGTTTCAGCTACATCTTGTTTTGTGTGCACAGCAGTGCTGCAAAGGACCATTGACCTTCAGGCAGATTCTTCTGACTCGGTGCACGCCCTGGGTGCCTAAGCCCTAGGTGGCCGCTTCTGCCCCATTGATGTAGGGATTGCTTTCTATGCCTGCATCAGTTTAAATACTTTTTCTTTTCTGCGCACAATGGCTCTCAAAAATCCAGCGTCAGGGAGTCTTTGGTAGGCGTGGCCAGCGAGACACTTTCTACCCTGTGTTACTGTTGCTCTTGCAAGTCCAAACCTCTGTAGCACCCCAGGTGGGTCAGCAAGTAGCTGATGTGCCACTGACCTGCGGAGTCTTTGGCAAAAGTGGGTTCCAAGGGCACGCCGTACTGCCTGGCTACCTCCTGCTTTGTCAGCTCTGCCACCTGCACAGACCAGCAGGTGCAAAAACGGCTGCATAGTAAAGGCGCAGTCATCCATCATAAAGCCAGGGGCACCAATACTTGTGACATTAGACCATCCATCATTAAGCGAGAGGTATGATCCATCATTAGGCAGGGGGGATTATCTATGGTCAAGCCAGGGGATCAATGTGTGCGATATTCAACCATCCCTCATTAAGTTATGGGTATTATCTACCCTCGAGCAAGGGGGATTATCCAAGGTTAAGCTAGGGGATCAATGCTTGCGACATTAGAACACGGTCTTGGGCAACAGACCACACATGTCATTCGGGAGCATGTGCACATTCGCATGTGTAAACATGGAGAGGGGTGGTTCACCTCCTGGGCAGTCTGGTTGCAATGTTACACAAAGCAGGGCCACATCTTGGGGGCAAGTGTGAACATTTATGATGCAGAGGAGTGGTTTACATTGAGCGCTATCTGGTGGCACCTCACACAAAGCAGGGCCACATCATGGGGGCAAGTGTGAACAGTTATGATGCAGAGGAGTGATTTACATTGAGCGCTGTCTGGTGGCACCTCACACAAAGCAGGACCACATCATGGGGGCAAGTGTGAACAGTTATGATGCAGAGGAGTGATTTACATTGAGCGCTGTCTGGTGGCACCTCACACAAAGCAGGGCCACATCATGGGGGCAAGTGTGAACAGTTATGATGCAGAGGAGTGGTTTACCTTGAGCGCTGTCTGGTGGCACCTCACACAAAGCAGGACCACATCATGGGGGCAAGTGTGAACAGTTATGATGCAGAGGAGTGATTTACCTTGAGCGCTGTCTGGTGGCACCTCACACAAAGCAGGACCACATCATGGGAGCGGTGGCTCTTGAGGTGCATGGGGAACTGACGCCTGCGAGAAGGCATGGCAAGGTAGATGTGTTGTGCAGAGTTGCACCACTATCTGTAGTGTTTAACCAGCCAGAGTCTGGACAGTGGACCTACTCTCCACACTTACAACCTACGCAACCCTGAATAAGCCTTGCAAACCCTGCAGGACTGGGAACCTGTGACATTGCTCCATACTTCTAGACAACTGGCATCTCAAAACAAGGGAACCACCAGTGCTGATCTTTTACAGTTGGCCTTTTGCCATAAGGGCATGACAGCTGTGTACCGTGAGAAGTAGCCAATAGACTTCAATTTCAAACAGACAACATTGCATGTACTTCATGAAGCACATTAAAATATTTCAGTCCACTACAGTCTACAGAATGCTCCATCCCTGACGTAATTTTTTCACATTTTCTAGCAGCATATCTGTCAATTCAGGACACAGATTGTACTCGGCAGAATGGGAGGCCTCGACATGGCCAGCCTATCTTTGTTTGACATCCTAGCACTACTTGGAAGCACAGGTAGTGCTGAATGGAGGACCTGGACATGGCAAGCCTGCCTTTAGCATGCTTGCAACGCATGGAAGCCCGAGCAGTGCTGAATGGAGGACCATGACGTGGTTGGCTTACCTATAGCATGCTGGTACCACCCGGAATCGCAGGTAGTGCTCCTCTTCCCCACAGACAACGCACCTGCAGATGAGTGCAACACAGAGAGCCGGTAAGTTGGCTCAAAATAACGAGGTTTGAACGATGCTACAGTCGAGTCGGAGAAGGTTTGCACAACTGTGCTTCCACAATTTGGATAATGAAAAGGCCGCCATCAAAAGAAAAGAGGACTTACACAGGCACACCTGCCACGACTCACCTATTGACCTTTTGCTCAGAGTAGAACCGCTCTCCTGCCTCTTGATCGCTCTTCTTGTGCTCAAAAAGAAGCCTGATTATGTCAAGCCATGAAGCAACTAGGAACATCAGGCTTGAACGTGCTATGCTGGATACAAATCGATTCACGCACCTGTGTTGATATACAGGCTGACACATGCATTGCTGGTTGCAAAATTGATAGCAAGCCAAGCAGATGCTAGTACACAAATCATTTCAATCTAATGAACGGTAACGCCATTTTGGCTGTCCCTCTGACCATGCCAAGCTCTCAAGTGCAAACATACACCCTGAAAACAGAATGTGACCTTGGGCGCTTGCCTGATTGTTGGAGGTTCGTCCTGCACTTTCTCCGCGATGCCTCTGTTAAGGTACCACTCCACTTTGTTCCTGTGAGCAAGTGTCCACGTTTAAATCCTGGATGCTGGAATCTGCCAAAGATTGGAAATGGTGGGGTTTTGCTTCACTATCGGGCCACTGTGACATCAAACCTGTAGGGCGTGCAGCACAGCATTTGTGCATCAGCACTAATAACAGGAAAGCTTTTTTTTGCATCCTTGATGAATCATACTTGCCATGATCCTTTACGTGACAACACGTGTTAAAAGCATCCTGATCACCTCTCGTATTTTGCAGCTACTTGCCTGTCTGTGTGACACAATATCTCGCCTGCTCGGGACAGCATCACACAATTCTCATAAGCCTGCATGCAAGGAAGGAGGGCAGGACTACAAAGTCAAAAATGCAATCATGGTTCGAATGCAGGAGCGAAGCTTGTGCCTTGACCTGCCATGGGACTCTTGTGTGTCATGCACGGAGGCCTCTTTGCAAGATGCATTGTCTCTACTTTTTTCCATCTTGCTTCCTGTGGTGAATGCTGTAGAAACTTAATGTGCCAAAGAAACTCACCACACCCTTCGTGCTGAACTTCTTAATCAGCATTCTGCAGGCAAGAATAACACACAGATACTCATGTTTCAACTGAAGGACATGCCAGCTCATTACGTGTTCTTGAGAATGCTCTCTAGCAGAATGAAAGAAAGGATGGCGTGCTGCATTTACACGTTTTTCCCAGCTCTAGCATGAAGGCAATCCATCGCTGGTGTGCACACTCAAAAATGTCAAGAATGCCTAGATGTACATTTCTCAGCTGTCAAGCCACAAAAAAGCATGGAGCCCTAGGCAAGAATGTAAGGTATTGCTGTTCTGACTAACACCGACACATTCACTTAGTATGCCTGGCCTTCGAGTAATGCCCTGACCAGAACACATCCACTGCAGCCTCTCAGGAATTGAAGCTTCAGTTTGAGGCTGAACTTTAGCAGCTGCTGCCCTGAAGGCGGCAATCTCTGTGATGAAGATTGCAGCAGAGCATGAGCAGCGCGCATCTTCTGGACCCTGGCCCAAAGATGGAGCCCCCTGGCCCAATTCATTGATGCTGGATCTCAAGATGGAGAGCTCCCCGGCCCAATTCATTGATGTTGAATCTAAGATGGAGGGCTCCCTGGCCCAATTCACTTATGTTGAATCTCAAGATGGAGGGCTCCCTGGTCCAATTCATTGATGCTGGACCCCAAGATGGAGAGCTCCATGGCCCAATTCATTGATGCTGGATCCCAAGAAGACGACCTGTCCATGGATCCCCTATTCATCTTTACCATCATCATCATCATCATCAGCAGCAGCAGCAGCAGCAGCAGCAGCAGCAGCAGTAGCGCCTCAAATAGCGCGTAACCGCGGGACCGTATGTGCCTACCATCCACAAAAGCACATGCTAAGTAGATCGCAATAGGGCGCTGGGAAGTCCTCTCGCTACACTCTTGGGCTTTCCACACTGCACCCTGCTAGTCACATAGTTGGCATCCTTTACTTTGATTGCAGTCCAGGCCTCCAAACTCACTCTCTTCTTTCGGGAGGGAGGGCATCAATTCCGGACAGCCTGGGGTTCTTCTTTTGTTTGGAGCCTTGCAAGCCCAGGCTTGAGTACAGTTGCCGAAGGCTCTCTTGCTCATCTGTATCAGCCGCATATGCACAGTTAAGTGCATAATGATGTTCCCACTGCCAATTGCTGTTCATACAAAGTGCAGGCACTGAAAGAATTGTAGCGGGGCGCTTCTTTTTGCCCACCAGAGTCTAGCTGCTGTATGCACTGGGATGTGTCCCGCCTCAGCTGTGTAATTGCGCATCTGCATCCGCTAACTTGTGCACTGAAGGCAGGTTGATCCACAATACTTGGGAAAACGCAGGTAGAAATGTTTAAGTATAATGAGCGATACATGACAGAGCCCAAGGAGTGATTCATTTATAGGGCTCCGTACCTTGCAAGGCAGCTGCTACAGCCTCTGTCGTGGAGGGGTGTGCGGCAGTGTGTGCGCCCTGAATGCAGCTAGCCAGCTGCTTTGCCTGCAACCATATACAGGCAGCGAGGGATACATGGACACACACCGCCTGGCCGCGCATCACTGACAAGTGCTGTTTGTTACATCAGCAATGCGTTGATGTTAACGATTATTGTACCAACCCCAGGCCTTTTACCATTCAGCCAGCACAAATGTTGATGCATAAAGCCTTGTGCTGCTGATGGCTGCACGCAACCCACACATGCAAATCACTGTACCAGCAGCACACCTGTTTGAATGGGGCTTTTGACATGAGGTCCTCCCTGTGGAGTGCAGGCTCAGGTGCGTGCATATGCAGCACATCCAACACCCCTGCTGCGTCTGCTGGTGCCGCACGCGCCAGGGCTAGGAGAGTGGAGTCTGGCAGCACAAACTGGGGTCCCTCATCATCTGCAGGTTGCAAGCTGTGCATATACCTTAAAACCCCGTTACATTGCAGCTTATTTATAAGATATAAAACGTCAAATGCACCGCTTTGTTAAATACAAACAACTTTTGCATCATAAGGTATTACATTTAAAATGAGTTGCTTCAAATAGAGCACAGGGTGACGCAAATTAGGGCCCCAAAGCTGCAGAGCCTGGCAGCACAGATTGGGGTGCCTTGCCAATTGCAGAGCAGTGCCTGGCAGCACAGGTTGTGCCTACTTGTAGTTTGCTTTGGCATTCTCCCAGCAGGCGTTTAGGGTGCAGCATAAGATGATGAGGGTCCGGGGCGTTTGGGTTCACAAACGGCAGGCTGCCAAAAAAAGCAGGCTAGACACTAAGCTAGCAGGGATCTTTAAAAGTTGCATTGAGCAAGTAGAAAGAGTACAAAGAGACTGCTCCAGGTAAAGGCAGGCATAGGGAGATATCCAGGAATAGGACATGATTGAAGGGCCTACAGGGACCTCGTTGCTAATAAGAATCAAGCATTTTGGGGGTGTGTAAGGAGGTGCCTTAGATCAGGCTGAATGCTCGCCATCCTTCTTTTAGCAAGCGTCTCTGAGAATATCCCTCAATCTTGCAATGTAAGACGATGCCAAGATCAGCCATGAATACCGCATCTTTATCTCTGACCCCTTCCCTCGCCTTCACAATCCTGCACACCTTTCCGTGCTTGCCAGTCCCTCCAGTCGCACAGACAAATCAAGCGCCCATGCAACCTGCGCAAAGAGGGAAGGAATTGCTGCTTACGGGGAAACTTTTCCTGAAGTGTGTGCGTGCTTTTGGGTTATGTTTGTGTGTAGGTCCTTGTGTGTGTATGTGTTTGCGTGTGTGTGTGTGTGTTAGTGCGTATGTCCATGTGTGTGTGTGACGCGCGCAGGAGTGAGTCCACCAATGCATGACCATCGCGCATTGTGAGCTCACACCTTTGAAATTTGGCTGCACCCCAATTAGAAAGGCCACTGGGGCCACAAGCAAGACCTGCAGCAGCAGGGTCATTGACCTGCCTCATCAGGTGCTGACAGCTGCCAACAGCACCAGCAGGGCTGCTCTCGCTCTTGCAGCCCTCGTCCAAGCTCCAATGAGTGTGGCCACTGGTGCTGGCGCCCTTTGAGCTGTCACATCTCTCTTGCTCTTGCAAGCTTCTTGGCTGCTCTTCCTCCTGCTGTTGCTGTTGTTGCTGCTGCTGCTCCTGCTGCTGCTGCTGCTGCTGCTGCTGCTCCTGCTGCAGGTAGCTTGTTTTGCTTCTGAGACCACGCGCAGCACAGGCTTCGTCCGCACTGTCGTGCTGGACCTGGTGAGGGGGCTGCGCAAGCGAGGAGTGATGGGTCCCAAAGGAGCCCTTCATTTTATCACACAAGCAGCATGGCAGAGTGATGGTCCCCAAGGAGCCCTTCATTTTATCACACAAGCAGCATGGCAGAGTGATGGGTCCCCAAGGAGCCCTTCATTTTATCACACAAGCAGCATGGCAGAGTGATGGGTCCCCTAGGAGCCCTTCATTTTATCACACAAGCAGCATGGCAGAGTGATGGGTCCCCAGGAGCCCTTCATTTTATCACACAAGCAGCATGGCAGAGTGATGGGTCCCTAAGGAGCCCTTCATTTTATCACACAAGCAGCATGGCAGAGTGATGGGTCCCTAAGGAGCCCTACACATTGCCATCCAAGTGCAGCATGGCAGCCAAATGAGGTGGCGAAAAAGCAGAGAATGCTGTTCAAAGAAGCCTTAAGGTGGCCAAACGAGGGGAACGGCCGCCGAGCCAGGCAGCATGATAGCAAGGAATGCTCTGTGTGGAATGCTCTGCGTGGAGGGAATGGCCGGGAATAGCTGTGTAAGAGAAGACACAGCATGGAGGCTAGGGGTTGAAAACAAAAGAGCTTGTCAATCATTAACATAACTTTTATACTGACCCTTACACTTAACCTTTCACTGTGTTTCCTTGTTGGCATCAAATGAATTAAAGCAGAGCAGAAGCATCAGAGCACGTATATTCGTGATCACAGCTTAGCTGTTCTATCGAGTGAGGTTGCCTCTGGAAAGGCAGATTCAACAAGCCAAAAACGCTGGACAGGCCAAATGCACAGAGAGGATGCTGCATACGATAGTGAAGGCTAGAGGCAAAACACACACTTTGCCATGGCTGCACCATAACATTATACACGTGAGCATACTTAATGTGGGCAGCTTGCCGGCTCGGACCTGCAGCTGGAAGTGCTGGGCTGCTGCGCGGCGCAGCAGGGCGGACGCCGCTGAAGCAACGGCAGTATTATGGCGCGGCTTGGCATAGAGCTGCAGCGTTAGGAGTTGTGACCTATGGAGCGCCTTGGCAAGCAAGTGTGGGATTGGGGGAGGAACCGCCATGGGCTGCTGCTCCGCGACAGCTGCTGACAGCTGCAGGTCACTTGCGGCAGCTTTGGGCAGGCTGCCATTGCAGCCAGCAGCTGATGGCACCCGCCCGCTGGCAACAGCTACTGAAAGCTCTTGACTGCGAGGGGCAAGGGCAGGCAGGTGCGTACAAGAGTGCTTCGAACTGCAGTTTCAACTCATGATCAGAGGCATGGCTCAGCGTATTTGAGTGTCAATAGCCTTTTCTCACACTTGATGAGTTTGCATGCCCATGTGAGGCTTACACAAAGGGCAAGCATGTGGCCCGTGCTGTGCTCAGGAGCAGGCTTGGACAAACAAACAACATGAACATGCTGCCTTGGAATAACGTCGGTAGAGCTTCTGGTCCATAACACTCTGCTTAAAGGAACAGGAGCAAGCATGCATTTGCATTTGCATGGTCTATGGAGGATCAGGAGCTAGCAGCTACTTTGCGGAATCTGTGAGGATAAGGAGCAAGTAGACGTTTCTTTTCACGTGGTCTGTGGCATATATTTTCTGACGCCTGGGTGTATTTGGACAGGCACATGCCTCCACCCATTGGAGCACTTTACTGTAAACAAGTCTTTCTTGTCCTTCAAACAAAATGGAATTGCCACAGTCTAGACTCATCGTCATTCAAATCATTGGTACGTGCACACAGGTTGCAGTGAGCACGCCTCTCACACAGAAAGCCGTGCAGCGAGCACATTGGCGGCCATCAATCACTCAAATACTTGGATGTGCAATTCAACAACATCTATTTACCAATTCAACAAACATGTAAGTTTGCATTTAAACGACAAGCACACTACCTGAGGACGCTGCACAGGTACAGCATGTAGCGCACGTCCCCTCTCGCATAATCAACAAAATCATCTGGAAGGGGACGCTGCCTCCAGTCTGCGGTTTGGTAGGTCTTGTCGAGCTCAACATTGCAGTAAGCAAGTGTCAGGGATGCCAGGGAGCGCGCCTTCATGCCCAGAACCTGAGGGATGCGGGCAGGAATTCAAGGGATGCTGCTGCATGTTGTTCAGAAACTATGCAAGTCAGGCAAACCATGCTCTGCCAAACACAGGAAGGGCATGCCATCCTTTCGCAGGCTTTTTTATGATTTGAAATTCTGTCTTAACATACAGTCACGGTTGAGCTTGTGCTGGAGAATCAGTCTGCCTTGTGCTAGAGCGGAAGTGTGCCCAAGATGTGTGGCCCCACATTCTGTGTGTGGCAGGTGGCCGAGAGCAGCCGGGTAGACAACCCTCAGAAAAGCGCGTGCTTGCAGCCTATTTAGCAGCAGCCTTGGTGGTGGCTGCTGGGCCCACAACCCATAATGGATAGCAGTGACCATTTACAGATGTGCAGGCACATGAAAGTCGCGGTTTAGGGCTGTGTGTAAGAAATGGTGTGCGCTGTTCCATTCTTACATTCTGTTTCCCGAGATTTCATTCCACTCATCGCCAATTTTAACTTAAGGGCATCGTTGCTCAAGCTTTTCAAAGGTGTGCTCAGGTCAGGAAGCAGTGCGCTGGCTGCAAATTCATGTTTTGAGGACCCTGTCTGGCCATCTTCGCGTAAGAAAGGGGTGACCCAGTGGTGGGGACGACTCCATTCACGATTATAAAAAACAGAAACAGTCAGAAAATCGTGACTGACACACACGCACACACATACGCACACATACACACGCGCACACACACACTACAACCTATTAAGTTACCCATACACCCAAATACACACACTTTAAAACACATAACCACAACTTGACACACAAAAAACCTACAGAAATACATAAAAACAAACACATAAAAAACGAACACACACATTCACATATTTATTTAAAAAACAGACACAGTCAGAACATAGTAGCCTGTCAGATTTGTCAAAAGTAAGTAACATCAACTTATGGTTGAGTACCCAAAAGTTCTAGACGGCCCTGCATGAAAATTATTATCAAGTCTCATTTCACGCCAGGGATGAAGTTTGAGGATTCGAATTTGTTGACGCATTTGATTTCATTTCGTTGAATCAACGTGCCTCAAATGATTGATTTGTGAATTAAAAACTCTCTCGCAAAGAGGCCCTGTTATGCAACTGTTTTGCTTACATAGCACCTAAAGTAGCCTCACATCAACCCACTACACTTCAACAATTAAACAATTACATGCTAGTATGTAAGATCAGGGTTTCAAGGGGGTGGGATTACTAATTGGCGTCATTTACTGTCTCTCCCTCCTCCCTCACTTCTCAAAGCTTATGGCAAAGGTGTGCTTGAATCACTGTGCACATCACAAATTTAACGAAATCGTTTCTGTGAAAACAGGCAAATTCTCCATCCCTGTTCTACTCCCTGCACATTATCAACACCCTCTCTTTTTCCTGCCTATGCTGTTCTGCTGCTGCTGCTGCTGTTGCTGCTGGCTATGCTATTCGCCACCCAGCACTCAGCTACCATGTGAAGCCTACACTGCAGTGCTAGGGCCAGCTAGTGCTTGGCCCTAGCTGCAGGTCTCTGCTCTACCCGCACGCCTTTGCAGACGTTCCAAGTGCAGTGATCTTTTGCTGACTTCACAATATTCTTGGAGCTCTAGAGCTTGCCACAAACGCCGTCACTACCTCTAGATCACTTGACCATGCACTCTAACCTGTTGTTCCATGTGTCCACAACCGGTTTGTTTATAAACAATTATTGAGGTGAAAAATGAAAATTAATTATTGAATAGGCTGACAAACCCAAATGTACCGGGAAATCTATTCTCAGGGGGTGGCATGGGCCTCTGAAAGGAATGGCCCCCAGCCCAGCGCCAACCCCCTCACTAGATCCTGAGGCCCATAACTCAAACCCAGAGGCCACAGGTCGACCATGCACACACTGATGGAGAGGGATAGAAGTATGAAACAAACCCCAAATGAGCCCAAAACGAACCCCAAACAAACTTGCAATCTAATTCCTGCCCCTAAACAAACTTTAACGAAAAAGACAAACAATGGACTGAGATTTCTGACGAAATGGTAGTGGACACGCGGTATATCATTGCACGGTACTCAGCAACCCCACACACACGTCAACTGGCAACTCAGTACAACTGGCGCCTAGGCGGATGAGTTTCCTGACCAAGACCTTCAAGACAGAGAAGACACACATTGGGGAGGCAGTACATGGGGAGGCCTTGAGGGCAGGGGCGGGCATTAATGGGAATAAAAGGAAAGAAGAGAAGAGAAGCTACGTAGGCAGTTGAATTACTCCATCATGCATTAATGAAGGAAAAGGGGTCATTTGGGGGCTTTGGACCGTATGGCCACTCCAATAGAGAGGGCACTGATCCCTTGGCTTGCAAGCATGGGTGCACTTTGAGCCGCAGGGTGTACACACATTGTAACCTCTTCAGGGCAAGCAACCCCCTTTTCAGAAGGTCGAGTTCCTGGGCTGGAGAGGGTGGCCCGGGGGCAAAGCAGCAGCAGCCTATCAAACAGGGTGGTTCTGCCTGACTCAAAGGCTGACGCATTTCAACTGACCCTGTTGGGCTGATGCAGCAGCATCACTGGGGCAGCAACAGCTTATTAAAAGAAGTGAGTTCCAAAGTATCACAGGGCATCAGGCTCTGCCACCCACCATGGCTGCTTGCTCCGTGTCAAAAATGTGCACGAGGTAGAGGTGAAAATCTCTCTGGAGCCACACCACATCGTTGGAGCAGCCATGCAGCACCTGCTGAGACACACCAAAGGCTTTTGGTCGAGGTTCTTTTTTCTCTCATGCATCTTGTGTGCACCCAAACCATGCATCTTATGTGCACCCAAACCATGGGCATATGATAGCGGATGTCCAAGAGACAAGAGCAAATGCATTAAGTTCTGCTCTTCTACAAGTACCTGCTGCTTCATCCTATTTGTGTGAAAACTACCAGGCAAACTACACATGCATTCCAAGAGGCAAGAGTTTGAAATCTTGTCAACCTATGGTTTACGGTGTCTGTGACTCTTTTGCCATGCCGCACTGCATACACAATCCAGCTTTAATTGCTAAGCCTTGTTCACTTAACCAAGCACAACCTGCTATGTGACAGCAGCAAGGCACACTTATACACCTATTCCGTTGCATACCATTCAGCGCAAACATGGCCTCAATCTCACAATGCGCTGTAAATAACTCCCTTCATGAAATAATAGACTGATGTAAACATAGCAGTGGATAACCTAACCTATCCAAGGATTATCAGCAACACAGGGCTTCTATTATGGACAAAGGAAGTAAATTCTGTTAATAGCAGTGCTGAGCGCTGAGTACGTACACTGTCTCATTATGATACAGACAAGCAGATATCTTCCTTTTTTGGATCCATCTTATGGATTTTTTCAGGCTGGAAACAACCAGCAAGCCTAGCAGTCAGCCCATCTAGCTGGCAGACTGCCCATCTTGACCTTTCATGATTGACCACTTTCTATGTGGAGGTGTATAAAGCATGGCAACAAATGATTGGCTCACCTTCAGGATGTGCGGTGATGCCAAAATGGGCCTCAGCGCGTCTCCAATGTGGTCATGCAGCGCCAGCGCATCAACCACATAATCAACATCTCCTAACAACCACAAACAAATCCAAAGCAGGATTTGTTTATGGAGAGGAGTTGCTAGTTCAAGCAGAGCTTTCCTGCAGCTTAAAATGTAGGCTTAAGTTGCATTGTCTTGAGCTTCCCAGGCCCCCAACAAAAACAACTCAACACACTATGCTGATGATCAATACAAGCACACGAAACAATATTCCTGCAAGTGCACTCGTTTTGGTTTAGGTTGTACGTAAAAACACTGCATTAAGGCATGTGTGCTTGAAGGAGGCAGCCGTATAGAGCACAGGAGAAAGATGTTGAGCAGTTTGGCTGCTAGGCCTTTTCTTTTGACATTGTTAGCGTGCTTTATGACAAGCAGGAGTCCAACGAGTGTAGAAACTGTTTGATCCAACATCATGATTGCAGAGATGCAGAGTACGGCCCTAACAGTGCTCTTGGTCCTCCGCTTGAGAACAAAAATACAGCAAAACTTGTCAGCACTCTATGCTTTTGGGGGGGATCATTCATGCTAAATTCCTTCTTTTGCTCGCTTCCCAATTGTTCATTCTACGCTTATCTGCTTGCATTGCTTCTCCTCCTGACTGTGATTACTTTATTGTTCCTTTACGACTCTGATAGCAAGAACCATCTATTTGTCTGTTAACGACTGCACTACCACGCCCCTTCTCGCAAAACTCCTCCATTGCATCCTTGCAGCTTGTCACTCTCATCCTCATTACAGCAGAGGCCAGGATCATACAAAAGTGAATCAGCTGTCTTGACGCTTGACTCACAAGATGCCTGGACCAATGAACGTGCAATCAATGGACCGCTTGGCTCACAAGATGGCTTACAAGATGGACCGCTTGGCTCACAAGATGCATGGACCAATGAACGTGCGATCAAATTAGGCAGAAGAATTGGAGGCAGCATCGGCCTTCTCCTTGGTAAACCTCAAGAGAGCAAGCTTGCACGGTGTGGACAGATTGTTTTCCCTACTAGATCTGTGGCGTACATGCGAGCACAGAGTGCATGCTTTTGGCCTGATTGACGGCCCAAATGCAACAGGACAGCCACACCTGTGCTGATCTGGATGAGGCAGGTGACGCCGAGGTAGCTGCGCTTGGCGTGGTGCTCCAGGTCCAATGCAAACGCGTCTACCTGTGCGATTAAGTGCACGTGGGAACTGTGGTGCCATTGCTTGGTGCACAATCTAAAGCTGTGTGTGCATGCAAGTGCATCCTTTTGAGTGTGTGTGCGTGTGTTCTCCAGCCCCACACGCCAACCAGGTACGCATGAAGCAAGTCAATGCGCAGGGAGCTGTGCCCCCAGCACAGTACCTCCTTCAAAGACACGGAAGTGCCTGCCTGAGAAAAGGAGAGCGATCTAGCCTTTGCAGTCTTCCCACCGTTTCCTCAAGCCAAGCCTTCCCATCACCCCGCAGCACCCACTGGACGCCATCTACAGATGTCCTAAGCTGGCCTACCCCGCCTTGCCCCTCTTCAATCCAGTGAGCCCGCACACCATGCACCTGTTGCAGGTGCAGGGCAGTGGTGGGGTCCCAAGCAATGCCTGCAATCGTGCCGAAACTTAAGGCCGCCCACCACTACATCCTGCGGACTTCCCTTTTCTCACCCTGTCTTGGTTCAACCACATGCACGCACCTGGTGCAGGTGCGCCACCATGTCATGCAGCCGCCTGCGCGTCTTCACGAGAATGAGCGGCGCTTGCTCAAGAGATGGGGGGAGTGTGGGCACGCGCAGCAGGGCTGCCGGCAGCTGCTGGAGCCAGGGAGGAGCTGTTGCACCTTCGTCAGTTGTGCTGCGGCTTGCCAGATGCACTTGCCCAGGGTCGTACATGGCTAGGAGGGATCGAATTGCCTTAGAGTAGGGATGGACGCACTGAGCCCTGCAGGTAGATTGGAGATAGCAAAATTGGTTGCAGGTGTCAGAAGGTGCAGGTGTCTAAACCTGCCTTGTACCTGAAATTCAAAAATGCATGCTGGACAATAAAGCAGTGCAGTAGGCTTATGGGGGCAGATACAATCCGTGCACCAAGTGCGTTTCATTGGCAGCGCTGGGCTATGGTGGGCGGTGGGCCTGTGCAATGCAATGGTGAGCCCTATTTGGCGCGTGTTTTCAGTTGTGAAGTTCTCCCTTTTTTTCTGGCAACAGGGCAATGGGCACATACACACAAATAAAGATTAAGGCAGGGTGTGTGATGACCAGGAGGTTGGGACTGCTGCATTTAATTCTGCTAGATACGCTGTAAGGAAGGTGTTCCTCACCTTCCGCTGACATTGGACGCCTCCTTCCTTCCTTCCTCAAAGACATCCACCTGGCATGCTTGTCCATCACCATCGCCAAGCTTTTCCTTATCACCATCATTTTGCTTATGCTTCTGCTGCTGCTGCTGCTGCTGCTGCTGCTGCTTCTGCTCCAAAACAGCCTCCACTTGCAGTGCACACTGCACCACATCTGGGCCCTCATCATCCCCAGCCTCAGGGCACAGATGGCTAAACGGTGTATCAGAGTTGTCTGTGAGTATCCGAGAGAAGCCAAGCTGTGGCTTTTCCCTGATCTGCTTCTTTTTGCGGCAAGCCTTTGCAGCAATACATAGAACTGCAGCAGCCACCCCAGATGCTGTGAGAGCCTTCAGTGTCATGGGGCCGTGACATGAGATGTGCTTAACAAACCCTCGCCATGCAGTCAGAACGAACCAGATGGGAAAACCCAATTATGTTATTTTATTTTATTTTTCATAATCATAACATGCTCTGCGATTCTCGAAATGCCCTGCAAGACGCATATTGGCCAGCATCAGAGTGAACTGAGCAATGTGATAAAAGCAGAGAGAGCCTTAAACTCTGCAGATGCAAATTGTTGGCCACCATTTGAAATTTCTACAGCATGTGCCAAAGCACTAGGGCTGGATGCACGGACAGGGGTAAATCAGGGCTGGACCTCCACTGGAACCTGTGGGAGGCAAGCCCCTCCACTGGACGCCCAGCAACTTCTACTTTTGCACAAAAAGACAGTGTTGATAATGTAGTTAGTGAAGGGATATTCAGATCTGAATGCATGTCCTTCGCAAACCAACATCATAGTCTCATGACAAGACATGTGAACTACAGATTTTTGCCCACCCACACAAATGCTCTGCCCAGTCTTCCTGACTTAACAATGCAGTAAATTAGTGTTGTTTACCCTAGTGGCGCGCTGAATATGGCTGAGTAGTTAAGTGGAAAAGAAAAAAACAGTGAATTGGGATGAGAGGGATGAGGTGGGCATCAAAAAAAGCGTAAATTGTGAGTCTGCACTCCAATAACAGGGATAGCTTGGAGTGGAGACATCAGTGTTGTCTAGTGGAGATGCCATTTCCTCTTGTGTTACCTATGCCCATTCTTGGAAGGCATTATGTATACTCTAGTACGTACTAGAGTTGGCAAAGCACAAGAGTAGGAGTCTTTAATCTTATTGCTTTGGTATACACTTTCTAATGCTTTCATGGCAAGCAAAGCTGGTGTAATGTTGTTATGAAGACCTTGGTTGCGTCGGAAGCCGTAGGAAGGATTCAAGACAATCAGGTGCCATCATGCCTAGGCATTGTTTATTTTTGCTGTAGATACAATCCAATCTTGATGAGTAAGTTGCAAGTGAAGGTTTACCGCCAGCCTGGACGTTAGGCTTATTGGTTTGTGGCTGATCATCGCCAGCCAAACAGTAGTCCATTACATCTGAAATGAAACAGCAAAGTTTGTTGGGCTGAGATAGGGAAACAAAGACAGTCTGATTAGGTGAGGCATTTCCCTCTTGATGAACAGATTTCTGAAGATGATGAGAGGTGGAGGATGTGTGTAAGGGGTGGGCAAAACTAGAAATCGAGCAGAACTGACTGGCATAGCTTTTGCACTTAGGGCAAAGTGCACTCAAGAAATAGGAAGGAAAAAAGTCCGTGGGCGATTGAATTACTCCCTATATCTTTTAAGGAAAAGGGGTTACTTAGGGCCTAGGCACCGTGTGACAAAACAGACACAAATAAAGTCAATGGGGATCAGGAGGGTAACTTTTTTTTACTTTTTTGGGCCAGGCAAGAGCTGGTTCAAAGCTCCTCTAGCAGCAGGGCCCGCAGCAAGAGGTATTGGACCAGACCATGCTTTATGGTCTAGACCCTCTCGTAGTGCTTGTGCTGCTCCTCGCCTAAAAGAATTATTGTACAGCATCATTTGCCTCCCTTACTCCTGGTAAACTCAGTGTGTTAGATTTGGTGCTTTTTTCTTGGTGGGTCCCCTCTTGGATTAAATGCAGTAAGCAGTACTGAGTTGAAAATGTTGACTCGTCCCTTACTGTGCTGCGATGTCAGACAAAAAAAACTACGCCAACAGGTATCCCCTGTTTGCGTGAGTTAAGGAAGAAGTTTACATCTGGTGCAAGCACCAGGCAAACCTCCACCATCAAACTAGGACGAAGGTCTTAAATGGGGGTCAGGAGGGTTCTGAAAAGAACCATATGTTCTTTCCTTGATGTTTTTCAACCTCCTACTTGTATTTATGATCTTTGTTGCATATTGGATAGAATGATTGTTTAGTTCATGAGTAGTAGTTTGTGAGTTTTCTTACTCTACACCGGTCTAGGCCAAGCTTACTGAGGGGTAGTTCAGTATGACATTTATAGATGGTCCCCATCACTCCAATCAGGATGGTACGTAGGCTTACTTTGTGGCATTGCTGTGCAAGGGCGTGTTTCAATCATTGATGATCCAATATGCTGTTCAGTTGCTCTTGCTAGTTGTTGCTCTGGTCGTGAATTGTCACAATGTTTTACTTCAATCAGGTGTACATCCCAGCGCGAAGGGTGTTAAGCTTGTATGTCTCTTTGGTGGCCATTTTTCGTTCCAACTGGCAGCATGCAAATAGCATCTGGTCTTGAGCAGGATCGAAATTCATCTGCTGAAAGGTTTGGTAGAAGCCATTGGGGTACATTCCTGTTGGCTACATGTGCCGGCAAGACCAGTCAATATCTATAAACCAGTCAATATCTATAAAAACAATGTTTCCTCCAAAATCGCCTTTGTTCAAGGTTCTGATGATGAGCCTGGAAGCAATGTTATGTCTTTCAGTCACCATGTTTTGAATTGAAGCATTTGGACAGCCAGAAAGCATATGGATTTGGCTGCCTGGCTGATGAGTGAAGAAGCTATGCCAGTCAGTTCTGCTCTGTTTATGGTATTACTAATCCCAACTCCGCCAGAGTTAACATAGATGGCTGATTCTTTCTCAGGTAGAAAGACTCCTGCTTCAATGCGTTGTTGACTTTAACAAGTCTGGAACCTGAAGTCTTGGGTTATTGTTTACGAGCGCTGCAAGGTTAGGGGCTGTAGTAATAGACCTAGGATTTTATGTGAAAGCTGACTCATTCAGTTTCTTCCTATCTGGTCTTGGTATGTTGATTAGTTCAGCCGCATTCTGAGTGGGTGGATGTGGGCAGGGCTGTCTGACCTTCGCTTGATACCGCTTTCTCCTTTGGTGCGATGCTCTTCCCAGACTACCTTCCCAAGAAGCTGTCCGCCCTCGCAACCTGTGGGTTCGAACCTCTCTGGAGGCTCACATCCGGCTGAGCTGCCCTCATTCGGTGGATACAGCCTTGAAACCTTTTAACCTATGTTTGTTCCGAAGGAAGGAGCGAGTCGTAAACGCAGGTCAATTTTTTAGGTTAACCCTTTAAACTTTAAACTTTAGGTTTAGGTTCCTGGAGGTTTCAGCGAAGCTGTCCTCGCAGAGATAGCTATCACCAATTCACATCATGATGATGTAAACTTGATACACTCCTTTTTCTGATTAAGCTGTTAACCTTTCGACCTCACCTTCACCTTCCCTCACATGTGACAGCTTAATTGCCCTTGTTCAGAAGGTACAGCTTTGTAAGCTAACTTAACCTCCTATGTGATGGTGCCTAGGTTAAGCTATACGTGCGGACATGGAGCTTTTGTCTGCCCCCCTAGATTATCTGAGTAGCTGTGCATGGACCCTAATTAAGTTCAGGATCAGCAGGCCTGGTAGCCTTCACTTTTAAGCTGCCCTCGTTCAGGAGGTACACATGTGTAACCTTATGGAAAAAAGTTTTAACAGAGCCACAGGAAAAAAGTACTTCCTTACCATGACTAGTGCAAGCACCAAAACCACACCAAATAAATCAAAAAGCATTGGTCGGATTCAAGAGGATTTTTAGAATGCGAAAATTCGGAAGCCACAACATGGATTGTAAGAAGATACAGTGCAGGACAGATTGTCAAGTTTGCAGTATTGCAGTTGAGTACTGTTCAGGAATACCATGGAACAAAGCATGTACTGACTTGCAAAATGCAAAGAGCAATGGCCCATACTAGGTCAGGCGACGACGTTTCTCTGCTCCCTCCCTCCCCTTTTTTTGGAGCTTTCTTTTCACACCATGTTGATGCGTTAGCTGCTGCTGCTGCTGCTGCTGCTGCTGCTGCTGCTGCTGTTGCCGCTGGCGGTGCTGCAAGGCACGGCAGTGCGTGCTCAGGCTTGCAGCCATCTTAAGTCCCTTTTTCACCCACCAAGGATGATGGCTGAGTTTATTGCAGCCTGGGATGGCGCGCGCACGCCGCCTGCGCAGGCGCTCGCCGGGCAATGCTAGAGGTGACTCGTCACCCAACTGTTGCTGCTGCCGTTCTTTAGGCTGCTCACCCTTGGATCGATGCTGCTGCTGCTGCTGCCGCTGGTCAACTGAGCCTGCCCGGTCAGCGAGTACTTGGATAGAAGGGGCGAGCTTGAGTGGGGAGAGGGCTGGGGCTTTGCGCTTCCGTGAAATACGAGGGGTCGTATTTGGGGTGGGCCCTACCTCCTCTGCTCCCGCTGTTGATGGCACTGCTTTATGCACTGGTTGCTTTGCTTCTGGTGCTGGTGCTCGTTCTACTGGTGCTGCAGGTGCTTCTGCTGTGGCTGCTGCGGCTGCTGCCTGTTCAGCTCTCTGCACTGCCTCCTTTGGCAATACTACTGATGCCTCTGCAGGCAATTCTGCTCTAGGTGCTGGTGCCGATGATGACAAAGCTGCTGCTGCTGCTGCTGCTGCTGCTGCTGCTGCTAGGCAGTCTGGTGATGGCGGAGGTGCAGGCTCTAAGAGTGGACAAGGCAGGCACAGTGGAAGGCGCTGCTGTGGTGGGCTGGCTGCAGGTTTGGGGGTGGCTTGCGAGGACTGCTGCAGTGGGCTGGCTGCAGGTGTGGAGGCGGCTTGCAGGGACTGCTGGGGTGGGGTGGCAGCAGGTTTGGGTGTGGCTTGCGGGGACTGCTGCAGTGGGCTGGCTGCAGATTTGGTGGTGGCTTGCTGGGACTGCTGAGGCGGCCTGGCTGCAGGTGGGGAGGCGGCTTGCTGGGACTGCTGCGGTGGGCTGGTAGCAGGCGGGGAGGTGGCTTGCGGGGACTGCTGAGGTGGCCTGGCTGCAGGTGGGGAGGCGGCTTGCTGGGACTGCTGCGGTGGGCTGGTAGCAGGCGGGG
>LKMJ01001596.1_pt1 | contig 20227 bp, 26 predicted proteins | sample 643391 | NCBI WGS metagenome assembly LKMJ01 (sample SAMN04112250, study PRJNA286221) | soda lake metagenome | biome: soda lake; feature: Kulunda Steppe; material: water; isolation source: sample PL-Br10 brine of Picturesque Lake | place: Russia: Kulunda steppe | collected 2010-07 | reverse complement strand
CGAGATCGCGCACTTGCTTGAGGGGATGGGGTTCTCCCATCTCTTCTTCGTCCCATTCATCGAACGTCGGGAACGGATCGACCGGGAGGCGCTCTCTAATCTCTTCCGCAGTGTACCAGTCGCGCGAGTCGAAGACGATGATGGAGTTACGTGTTCGGCAGATGACCAGGCCCTTGGCCAGTACCTGTCCCCACCCGACGCCGAACTGGCCGTACGTTGAGTCGTCGTCTCGATCCTTGGTTGACTTGCCCAGCTCGGTGAGGATCTTCTCAACTCGGCTTTGGGTCAACTCCATTCCTTCGCCGTCGTCAGTAATGATGCTCACCCACGGCGAGTACTGGAGGCGCACGCGGGTACTCCCAGGTGCGTCGATTCCGTTCTGTTTGCCTTCTCGCCAACTGTTCGGAATTCCACCCGCTGCTTGATCGTGGATGTGCTGGCGCGCGACATTTGGGCCGGCGGTTACGGTGCCCGTCCTAATGCGTGGTTCTCCGTCGGGATCGCTCGCGTCTGGCATCTCTCACCACCAACTACCACTGCCCCTGTATTAAATGTTTTGGATAAAAATAGGGGTAGTTGCTTCACTGGCCGCTAAGACCAACTTCGTCCAGGAAGGGGATTGCTTCGGCGTGAAACTTCCACCGAAGGGGAACTCGCTCCTCGAAGCAATCTGCGCCCGCGCAGAAAGAAATCCGTTTGCCCATCCCCTGCTGCTCACATTATCGACCGCACTTGCAACCGAAGCGGACATCTTCGAAAGCTCCTATCGCTTTTCTTGCCGTCGCACGGAATCGATGTATGGACGACGCCGAAAAGATTGCCCCTGAGAGAATCACCGAAGATGGCATCCAAGTGAAGTCGGAAGAACGGTACTATGCACTTGACCTGGAAACACGAATTCTCCACCGGTTGGGGACTGGATTCGAAGACTACAACGAACTGTTTCAAGAGGCCGCTTCAACCACCGATACCGATTCCTTTCACGTGATGAGCCACGTCGTCAGGGTTGACGATGAGGCGAGTTTGAAGGAGTGTTTCGCTGCTGCTGAACGCCTGAATCCGGTTAGTGACGAACTGCTCCGCGCCGCCAGCCATCCCGCGCTCAGGGATGTCACCTTACCGGAGAACCCGCAGGTGGAGGATCTCACGGATGAACAGTTGTTGTTGGAATTACTCCGGCAACGTATCCGCGACGAACAACTCCCTTCACCTGATCCAGACCTCGTACTCTACACTTCTTCTCTCATCGAGGAAATGCAGATGCGGGGGTACGATTTTGACCAGTACGGGAGTTTGGCGGACGAACAACTAGTATTGGACATTGCCGGCGAGTGAACCGTCCTGATTGGGCAGTCGGCACTTACTCCTCGAGTTCGAATGTCACTCGTCCGTGTTCGCCGTATTGGTGAACTGCTCCATCAGGATCGATGCCGATCACGGCGACGGGATCTTCACCTTCATCGCTCATCGCGATCATTGCGAGTTGCATCAACGCGGCCCGAATGGCCGGATAGAGAACGACAGGTGCGAGGTCGGCGTGGGAATCGTATTCTGGTTTCGAGTCGTCGTGTGTTCCTTGCCCCCAACCGACGGTTCCGAGCTTCGTCGGTTCGGTTTCAGCCGTGTAGTGTTCAGCAACGCGGTTGCGGAACCCGTCGATGAACTCGTCGAGATCATCCCACCCGTGCTTCATAAGGACGGCGTGAGCATCCCAGTCATCGATGATGTACTCGGTGCCGTCTTCCATTTCGACTTCGAATTCGATGTCAAGGAGTTCCTCCTCGAACCGTTCGATGTTCTCTGCCATTTCTTCACCCTTGTTTTCGGTGTCGGGTTCGCGGAAGCTCGGCGCGTACGTCGGTGACCGGTCGCTCCCTTCTTCGTCCATAGGTGGTGGAACGTTTGTGGCGGGTTTAAATTTTCGAGGGAAGGGTGGGCAAGGGCGCAGCTGGTCGCTGTTTGGTGTCGCGTCGACGAAAACGGGGTGTGTTCCCCGAACCAACCATTGCGCCGGTGTTCGCGTTCCGGGCGCGTTCGTGGGTTTGGTGACGGTGTACCTGAACCCATCGGTAGACACACCCAATTAACCACAAGTATTAAGTGTTAGCCCTGTGTCGTTGGGAGTGAGTATGACCGTCAGGAGGCCCAGCGAAGGGGAAGAGATGGGCTTGGACGACCACCATCCCAACCTCGATCCGATCGTCACGGGAGAACACTGCGGTCTCCGCTACCGCATTTACCGCATTCCGAGCGCAGACGGAAATCCGAGCCACTACGCGGCGTATGCTCGTGTTTCGTTCGTTGATGCGGCGGACATCGCCAACGGAACCATCCCCACCTCGCCCGCGTACGGTACGATCAATTTCGGGCCAACCGACGACGGATGGATTGGGTTCGGAACCATCGATGGCCGCAACCACAACTACCGTGCCAATATGACGCCGCTAGAGGACGACCACCGGGACGCCGCTGCGACGGAAGCGGCGATGTGGACGCCGCAGATCCTTCACGACGCCGTCTTGGAGTGGCTCACGGAACTCGTTGAGTGGCGAAACACCGTCTGAACCACCTCAAGGCACTCTGCCTATCGAAGAAAATTTTTCTTCGATTGTGCAGCCATCAACAGTTACGTTTTTCAAAGAGTGGATGTTACGATTAAATATGACCGACTTCGATACGGTCACCGACGCCGCGATCGCTTCCGGCGAGGCAACGGACGCCTACTTCCTGCGCGTGGAAGAGTCGCTCCGCCACCTCGACGAGAACCCGCGGGTCGTTGCCGAAGTCACCGCTGACCAGTTCCCCGACGGAGAGTTCGAGGTGTTCGCCGGGTTGAAAGATGCCGCTGCGCTCTTGGAGGGCCGAGACCTGAACGTCTACGCGCTCCGCGAGGGGCAGCTGTTCGACGGTGGCCCCGTGATGCTCATCGAAGGGCCGTACCTCGAATTCGCGCGCCTGGAGACCTCGCTTCTGGGATTCCTCTCGCACGCTAGCGGATTCGCGACGGCTGCTCTCGAAGCCCGTCTCGCCGCACCGGAGACTCCCGTCTTCAGCTTCGGCGCACGGCACGTCCACCCTTCTCTCGCCGCCGCGATGGAGCGAAGTGCCCTCATCGGGGGCGTTGACGGGTTTTCGCACGTCGCCGCAGGTAACGTCCTCGGGCGAGAAGCCAGTGGCACGATGCCTCACGCGCTGATGATTTCGCTCGGTGAAGGCGAACAAGAGCGTGCCTGGCGTGCCTTCGATGAGGCCGTCGACGACGATGTGCCCCGAATCGCCCTCTGTGACACGTTCACCGACGAGGTGGACGAGGTGATGCGTGCCGTCGATACTCTTGGCGACCGACTCGACGGCGTTCGCCTCGACACCACCGGTTCGCGCCGTGGGGATTTCCGCCACATCATCAAGGAGGTGCGGTGGGCGCTTTCCGAGCGCAACCGTGACGACGTGGATATCTTCGTCAGCGGCGGGCTCGGGGCGGACGAACTCCGTGACCTACGCGATGTCGTTGACGGGTTCGGCGTCGGGAGCTTCATCTCGAACGCTAACCCGGTCGACTTCAGCCTCGACATCGTGGAGCGAGAAGGCGAGTCCATCTCGAAGCGCGGCAAACTCTCCGGGAAGAAGAAGGTGTTCCGCGCCGACGGCGAACACGTCGTCGTTCCGGCGGATGAACCCGGCCCCGTTGGCGAGCAGAAACTCTTCCGCCCGCTTATCGAGGGTGGAGAGGTCGTCCGCGAATTCAGCATCGACCGAGCGAACGAACTGGCCGAACTCGACGCCGAACGAGTCGGTTTCACTGAACAAGAGTGATCTACCAATGACCGAATTCAACCCCGACACCACGGCCCTAATCGTAGTGGATATGCAAAATGACTTCGCGCACCCGGACGGTGCCCTCTACGCGCCCGGAAGTGGTGAGGTCGTCACAGACATCGCTTCCCTCACTGCCCGAGCTCGAGACGTCGGAGTGGATGTCGTCTACACCAAGGATGTTCACTCCGAAGATCAGTTCGAGGACGCCCACTACTACGACGAATTCGAGCAGTGGGGTGAACACGTCGTGGAAGATTCGTGGGGCGCTCAGATTGTTGAGGAACTCGAACCGGAGGAGGACGACTACGTGATCGAGAAGCCGACGTACGACGCTTTCCACCGGACGGAACTCGACGGCTACCTCCGCGTGAACGACATCAACGATCTCCTCATCTGCGGGACGCTCGCCAACGTCTGCGTCTTGCACACTGCAGGGAGTGCGGGCCTGCGCGACTACCGCCCTGTCCTCGTCGAAGACGCTCTCGGATACATCGAAGAGGATGACCGCGAGTACGCCGTCGAACACGCAGAGTGGTTGTTCGGTGAGGCAGTCGAACGCTCCGCCATCGCCTTCGACGCGTAGCCACCCCTCGGTTTTCTTCGCATCGGCTGCACCGTGCGTGAGCTTATTCGTCGAGACAGGCAATCGAAGTGTAAATGGGCCACATTGCCGTTCTCGATGAAGAAGAGCGTGAAAAGAAGGCAGAGCGGTTGGTCGAAATGGAGCGGGAGTTGGAAGAGTTGGACGCTTCTATGAGGGAGGATGAGGCGGTAGACGAACGGCCGCCGGAACGTCCGTTCGGGTGTGCGACAGTGATTGACGCGAGGAAATCGAACGGAGCGGCAGTTTTCGAGTTGGAACTTCCCGATGGTGAGACGATTGAACGGCGTATTCGCTGGCCAGAGTCGAAGGATCCCGACGAACCCCTCGCCCGATTGCTCGCTGTGTGTGACCTTCGACTCGATGAGTTCGCCAACATCGCTGGAAAGGAGGTGCCGGTGAAGTACAGCACCTTCCGTGAGCGACACGACATCGACATCCCTCCCGCAGCAGGCATCGGAAACCGGATTCTGCACCGATGGCGTCGTCTCCGGTATGACCGCGAACACTTTCGGTTGTTTATGTCGGACACCGCTTATCCGACGCTCAACTTCGCGATCGATCACACGCTCTTGTTCGGGGCTCTGGCCGCGGTGGCGTACGCCGTCACTGCGACAACCGCAACTCTCCCATCGCTATTCGGGGCACCTATTGCTTTGATCTCGATATCGGTACTCTTCGTGACTGGCGTTAGCGCGTCCGTTGCTGCCTGTATCGGTGGCCTCATCATTTTCTGGCGTGCGATGGCGTTCGTTATGAATCGTCTTTTCCCTCGTGACCCTTACTGAACGGCGTTGCTCTGCCTGAACGATTCCTCTTCACTGACCGGCTCGTATGTCGGCGAAGCAGATTGACATCCTCCCCCTCCCTCCTCGAAGGCGGGTTTCTCCTTAATTCTCCGTAACGACCCAACGTGGCGGGTGTCGCGGTGGTCATCCAAGATGCCATCGAGTGTTGGCCTCGGTGCAGGCTGCGCGAGCAAATCCACTTGAAGGATGGTGCAGAACATTGAGGTGAAGAAATGGAGCGTCGAGACTTCGTCAAGGGACTCGCAGCGACCGGAGGTATCGCCCTGTTCGCAGGATGTTCTGACAGCCCCGCGGAAGAAGGGGACATCAACCTCACGAGCAACTACCACCTGGAACAACTGGATGATGGAGTGTCCGTCGAACTCGAGGGGCGTCTCGCCGTCGACGGGCAGAACATCCACCTTCCCGAACGGGTTGAGGTCACCGCAATGATCCTCGATGAGGACAGGACGAAACTCCGCGAACAGTCCGAGACGTACGACACCGGCGAGCAAGAGGAAATCACCTGGACGATGTCAATCATCTTCAGTGGCGATGACGCCACGGAGAAACTCGAGGGATTCACCGTCGAAACTGACATCGACCGTCTCTGGGACGACGGACAGCGGATGTGACCGCTACCGGTCACGTCCTTCAGAGAACGACCGGCGGCGGTTCCGCCACCACCACACCCACCAGCTAACAGATGAATAGACGAACGTTCCTCGCGGCATCCGGCGGGGCACTCGGACTTGCTACCGTCGGATACTACCGCGACAGGATCCCGTATCAACTCTGCGACGATTACGGCCCCGAAGATGTCGAGGTTAAGGACGCTCGACTCGCCGGCGACGCAGAGATAGAGGTGTCGCTCGTGAACTTGACCGACTCACCGCTTCGAGTTTCCCTGTCGGTGATGTTCGAGGATCGCGGCGATGTCCTCGACGAAGCATCGTGGCCGCCGGAAGGAAACATCGCTCTCGAACCCGGTGAGGAGAAGTCGGTTCGTGATGACGCCGGCTCGAGCGTCGTGTGGGATGCCGACAACGTTGAAGTGAAACCTGACGCGGTCAGACACGAAGATACCATCAGGCCATGACGCGAGGTGAACGAGAAGACTACACGAAGTTGTCCTGGATTGTCTCCCGGTCGGCAACGAAGAACCTGGCGTACGCGATTCTAGCAATCGGGTATGTGATTGCGTTCTCGACATTCCTGCTTCCGACGGGGGCGTTCCCAGTGGCTGCCCCGCTCCTCGTCCTGGGGTTGACCGTCGCTTGGGCCGCCGTTCTCACAGCGACCGAAGCTGATACTGACGCCGTGCTTGATCGACTCTCCAAGACCGGGTGGCAGAAGGAGACCGCAACGCACGTTCGTGAACTCGGAGACATCGACGATGACCGGATCTGCGACGAGCCCGATTGCGATGTCGAAGACGAACACAAGGAGATGGAGATTGCCGAGCGGTACGGGTACAACGTATTCTACCTCTTCGGAACGGAATTGGCACGCCGTGCGGACACTGAACGGCGCGTCTGCCCTGAACACGCTGACGAAGCCGCTCTCGGCGTTGAACTCCACGACCCGCGGGAGGAGGTTGCGGAGGAAGAAGAGGAGGGGAGAAGTGGCACGCCTTTGATCGCCTTCTCGAAGAAGGAAATGGACGAACTCCTTCGTTGATTGGATCGACTTCGGTGCGGTTCACGCTGATACTCGCGTGAAGGTCGCGGGAGAACACGGCTTCGACTTGACGAGAGGCTTGTTGAGAATTTGGAGATGTGAGTCGGTGTGGCGTTAGAAATCGCCGGCGGGGATGGTCATCATATCGGTGTACGCCTCTAGCGTAATGTCGACGAGTCCGAGAGTGTCCGGGCCGTCACTGGTGAAGTCCGTGTACAGGGTCGCCTCCGCAACGGCGACGGACGACTTCTCGGAGTACGTCTCACCACGGAGGTCATCGAGGTCGACGCTGACGTTGTCCTCAATGTCGGTGGGGTGGTCGTGGTAGTCGCAGTAGGGACTGGCGCAGTAGATCTCCTCGACCTTGGGGTCGCTGTCTTCCGTGTCTTTGGTCACGACGACGTGGACTCGGTGACCTTCGCGGAGGAGGCATCGCGTTTCCTGATCGCTCCAAACCACGGGTCGGGCGGAGTCCTCATCGTCGGCGAACTGCTCGTGTCCGATTCGTGCAGTCTCGACCGACTGCACGGCCCGGGAACGCCCGATTTCCGTCATACATATAAGGATAGTCTCGCACCATACTTAAAACTTATGCTTTATGCAACGGGGATGGCTGCGCACCCAGAAAACCGCAAGAGGGCCTCGGGGTCAAGTGTGGCTGCGGTTGTGAAATGGGAAGAAATTAATTCTACAAGTAGGCCAACAAGAGAAGCGAAAGAAGTGAATGATGGAAGAAAGTGTGCAATGGAAGGACGCCTGAGCAGGCTTCCCTTGACGACATCCTGGACAACACATCCTTTGAAGATGTGTTCCCGCCCGGAATCGCCTTCATCACCGGCGGAATCTGCGTCTGAGCTTGGCTTGCTTGTGGGGGTGAGTTCCCCGCGGGATTCGTTTCCTCCGTGGAACACGTCGGGAGTCCCGTTGGCCCTCTCACCTTGTCGTCTCGTTCCAACCGTCCCGTCTCGCTCCGACCTCACCAGTTGGTAGGAACCCCACCCACTTGAAACGTCTGTTTTTGTTGAGTTCGTCTCCCAACCGCCTTCCGTCCGTGAGGCACTCACAGCAATTAATTCCGCAATTCCCGACCCTAACCTGCCAATCCTCTCCCGCGCCGAAGTTTTTAACCAACCACGGATAACCGATGTCACAACATGGGACGGTTGTGCGGACTGCTGGGTCATAAACGCGAACAGACCCGGTTAGAAACGCGGAAGGTGAGCCGCGACGGGCGAGTCACCCTCACCGTGAAAGAGTATTGGACGTGTTCCCGATGCGACGACGAAGAGTTGTTGAGCGAGAACCGCGGCGACATCACTCCTACGCGAACGGATAGCACCGACACGGCAGACAACTCTCAAGCCCTGGCTGAAGTGGACGCGACACCCACACCGGATGACGGAGACAGTCAATTGGTGACTATGCCGGACGACTACGAGTTCGGTGAGGGAACCCCCATCCTCCCGCGGAACCGTGCCGCGAAGGTCGAACGGATCGACCCATCGGGTGCCGTCACTGAAGTGGAAACACCACAGAACGATAACGTTGAGCAACTGACTCCCCTCCAACCTAACCGACCACCGTCCGCAGACTGCGACCACACGGGGAAGCCACGTGTTCTCATCGGCGACGGTGGAACACCTCGACGAGAAACTGTCCGCCCGAACGACGACGCCATCGTCATCACCGACGCGGCGGATGGTGGCGGAGACGATGGGGAGAAACGCGCCCCTTCTCGTCGTGCGGAACTCGTTTGTCGGGCGTGCGATGCGCGGTGGCCGGGCGTCGGTCGTCGTGAGGGTGACGCTTGCCCTGGTTGCTTGGCGGGATTCCTGCGGAAGGTCAAGGAAGATCGAAGGCCACAGCGTGAAGCCGAAACGGAAGAAGATGAGGAGTAAGCGGGGTTACAACGCAAGTGAGATGAGGATGACTCCGATTACGATGATGACTGCGCCGACAACTCGTTCTCTAAAGGACTCTTCACCGAACAGGAACCGACCGCCGACGACGCTTCCGAGGATCGAGCACCGCTTCAGCGCGATGACGTAGATGACGAGCGTGTACGTGAGCGCGAACATCTGCGCGGCGACTGCCAACCCGGCGAGCGTGCCGATAGGGATGACCGCCTTCCATTCAGCGGCGACTTTCCGCATCCCGCCGTCGGTCTTCACCATTACAATCACCGTGAGGAAAATGGTGACGACGACGTGGATGGAGAGCGCGTAGAACACGGGTGAGGAAGCCTCAACTCCAATCTTATCGATGTTCGACGTGATGCTGTAGATGAGGACAAGGCCGAGCATATACCGCGCGCCTTTATCGTTCAGGATGGCGCGGAACGGCGCGAGTAATTCTCCAGGTTTCCGCGCGTCAATTTTGAGGATGTAGACGCCTGCCGTGATGAAGAAGACGCCGGCGAGACCGAGCGGTGAGGGGAACTCACCGAGGATTAGCGGCGAGGTGATGAGTAGGAACATCGGGGTCGTGGCCTTCAGCGGTGAGACCAGTGAGACATCCGAATGCTTGATCGCTTTCATATAGAGGACGGTTGCGATGACGCTCAACGGCGTGGCGATGGCGACAGCGTACCAGAACTCACGATCGAGTTCCGGGATGCCGCCATCGGTGAGCCAGACGAGAAGGGCGAGGATTGGGATGGCGGATCCACGGAGTGCCCACGACGCGACGTACTCATTCAGGTCGTCGTTCAGGTGGAACTTGCTGACCAGTTCAGAAGACGATTTGAACGCGGCAGCTAACAATCCGAGGACGAGGCCGATGACAGACGACATTCAGTTACGGATTGGCGTTTGCCGCCGTGGAATAAGTCCGTGTCGCGGATGCGCAACCGCTACTCACGCACGCGGCGAGTCTGTTTCGGATCCATCGCCGTACATTTCCCGGTGGGCGAGGCCGTAAAGTCGACCGGAGAACACCGCCAACAGGTACGGAAGGGCAACCAGGAGGACACCGAGCGTGAGCAGGGTCGCCCCGAAGAACAGTAGGAGGCCGACGAAGCACTTCAGGTTCGCAAAGAAGTACGCCCGTCGCTCGGCGACATCGCGGATCACGTCCAGGTTAAACGCAAGCATCACGTCACCTTCGGTGGCGACCTTGGAAGCGGTTCCCGGAAACAGGTAGATTGCGGCGGTGAAGATAGGAGCGATGAACATAGGCACTACTTCGGGAAGAACGGGAACGGGAGCCAGGCTTCCGATATCGGCCACGAGACCGATGAGAGTGACTGGGGCGACGAAGTACATCAGCACCACCCCGAGTACCTTCGACCCGTCGACGAACAGTTCGCCGGGATTGCCGAACCCAGGCGGTTCGTCACTTCCCCCTGCGCTTTCTCGCACTGTTCGCGCCCAGTAGCCCAGAAGCAGGATGAACGGGACGATGAAGATAGTGGTGAGGGAGAGAACCGCTCCGACGAGAAAGCGACGCAGGCGCCGTTCACCTTTCGTGGGATGCGCCAGCGAGTCCTCAATCATCGCCCGAAAGTTGTCACCATACGCTCATAAGTCCACAGTGAAAGGCGCTCACCGTTCTCGGGTTCCAACCCGTGTTCACGTTGGCTTCGCCGGGCACTCACACCCGTCACCGACCGATTCCAACCCAGGGTTCCTGGAGAGTTTCGCCGAGATGACTTCGGCATCGTCGATGCGGAACGCGCCGTGCAAGCCAGGCCGGCGCAATTCCACTACCTCGTCCCCCACGCGGATTTCGAAGTTGGGGTCGCACTCGAACGCTGCTCGTGGGCGCGCCACCACACAATCTACTTTCCGACCGACGTGTGGGCGGAGTTGGCGGACGGCTACGTCGCAGTAGTTCGGTTCGTCCTTGGCGCGGCTGTCCGGTGCGTCCGCGAACGTGTACGCAATCCACACGCTCTCACGGCAGCAATCGCTCACGTGCGAGTCGGGGTCGATTTCGACAGGGGTGCCAATCTCTGTGCCGCCGAGGATGTCGTCGCACTCCGAGCAGATCACGAGACATCGATCCTCGGGCATCTTCTCGATGGTTTTGCCGTGTCGCCACGGTTGGGTTGATGTCCGCCGCGCGTTACCGTGAAGGAACTTCGTCCGTTCGTACCCACACCCGTCGCAGATGTCGTCGTACCTGATGGTCGACGAGTGGGAGTACTGCGTTGTCCGCTGGCTGCGCCCGGTGGTGAACTCGTCGGAACACCCGCAGAACGGACACTCTCTCTCCACCCTGGTCATACGCTCTAGAAACGATTCGTTGGCGGTTAAACGTTCGCAGATGTCGGCAGCGAAGAACGAGACGTCCCGATGAAACAGGTGGAATGCGGGCCGGTCAGTCGTCGTCCTCGTCTTCGAGGCCGAGCTGGCTCTTGATCTGATCGAGTTCGTCGTCGACGCTCACGCCTACGGGGTCATCCTCGGTGGAGGCCGACTCGTTTTCGTGCGTGGTGTTCTCCCCGTCGCCGATTGCGATGTCGGTCACCTTCTCGGCGTCCTCCGGGTCGGTCGGCCCCTGGCCGGCATCACTGGAACCGCTCGTTTCGCTTGACCCGCCTGTCCCACCGAGGTCTGAGGATTCGATGCTGGACTGCATCTCCTCGATTGCTCGCGTGGCGGGATCCCTGTCGGGGGAGTCAGCGGAGTTCTCAACAACGTGGTCAAGGAGGGTGACGTGGCGGTCAACCAGGTCGGCCAACTCCTCGTCGTCCTCGTCTTCGAGTTCGACGGCGATGTCTTCCAGGAGAGTGGTGAGTTCGTTGATCGCCATAACGGCGGTATCGGAGACGTACACCGTGTCTCCCGTAGAGTACTCGTCGTCGATGTCAAGGATGCCGCGGATGTCGTTGACCGATCCTTTCGCGGATTCGATGAGCCCTGGGAGATCAGCGGTGCCGGCGATGCGTGCGAGGCTGGCGGGGAGAAGCGAGCGGCTTCGACCGCCGTGTTCGCTTTCGATTTTCTCGAGGAGGTCTTCGAGACTGGACAGCACTTGCTCCACGTCGTCAGCGGAGGTGTCTGGCATTACCGGGCTGTTGGGGAAGGTCACTCATAACGGTTGGAGGGCGCAGGGGGCATCGCGCAGCCAGGTATAAGCCCGGAACTGATTACTGACCTGAAATGTAAGAGTCGTTAGATGAATCGTTTAGTGAACGCGCTGTGCGGTGATCGTGGAGTCGCTCCGCAGTACACATCACAACGTTGCAGTCACGGTGAGTGCGGGTTCACTCACGAGGACAACCGTGATGGTGACGAGTTCGAGTGTTTGAAGTGCGGAAAAGAACTCCATGCAGATTACAACGCTGCACGGAATGTGGCGTGGCGTCTTGTCCAGAACTGGCTCAAGTCTGGTTCTGGACGGGCCACCAGTCAACTGGCCCTGAAGTCAGGAACCGTGAACGCGAACGGCGATTTCAACGCCTCCGCCTAACGGCGGCAGAGCGGGAGTTCACTGACAAGCCCCGACCCTTGAGGTCGGGGTTGTTGACCGGCGCAAACACGAGCAGAAGGGAAAGTTCGACGGAGTTGAAGAAGTGGTAGATGCCTACGACTCCGTGTGAGGCTTGACGGGGCGGTTACAGGCGGTTAGTTGGTCGCCCCGATGTCTACGATGCGCACGGAAGGTAACCGTTCAGCGGCGTTGAGGACATCCCGTTCGGAGAACTCTGGGTGTTCGGCGATGAACTGGGTAAGTGGCATCTCGCCTTTCGTCCGGAGAATTCCTTCGACGAATCGTTCCGCTTCGTGATTATCCCGATAGGTTCGTAGATCACCGACATCATCGAACACCGGCCTACAGTTCTGCCTCATTCTCAACACTTTCATCGAGTGGTGGGTCGGGGGAGCGCCGTAAAAGTCGTTGCCCGACCGGTGGTAGCCGCAAGAACGTACCGCTTTTGTCAAGTGGACGACTACTTCTTGGAAGCGGTTGAATGGAACGACGAACCTATCTCGCGCTCGTGGCGAGCGGACTGGCGACCGCCGCCGGATGCGTCGACACAGCCGAAGATGAACCCGAGAACGAGGATGTGAACGGCGTCTCCGACGCCGACACTGACAACGATCCCGTCGACGCCGTCGACGGCAGCGACGAAGCGGACAATCCCTGGGGAGAGGAAAAGTTGACCGTCGCGGTGGAGCGTGAGAGTGCCGGCCTTCACGGCCTCGACGACGCCGTGGGCGTGGCTCTTGACTACTGGGACGAGCACAGTGAGACGTACGCGGGATTCGATATCGGTTTCGAGTATCGGCCGAATATGGACGACCCTGATATCCTCATCACGGTTGTTGATCGGATCGATACCTGCGGGGAACACGGCGGTGGGAACATCGTCGGATGTGCTCCCATCGTGACTGATGTGCCTCCGGCCACTGCTGACGTTCGCATCGTGAACGACTTGGAGGGAGACCACCTCGAGACGGTGTTGAAACACGAAATCGGCCACGTACTGGGTCTTGATCACGACGACGAACCCGCAGACATTATGTCCGACGACCCGGCAGATCGCATCCCGGACTACGACGATCGCGAAGAAATCCATGACCGGTACATCGATGGAATCGGTGACCTTAACGACGCCTACCAACGGTACGAACAAGGATCGGAGTACTTCGAGAGCGAGTTCTTCTCCGGCGCCGAGGACGAGTTCGCAGCCGCTCGTCGGAGTGCCGCCGATGCCAGGGAGGCGTTTGCGGACGGGGTGAATTTGGCGGATCGAATCGGTGAGGAGGGCGTCAAGGAAACTGTCGATGACGCTGTCGACCACGCGTCCTATCTGCGGGCCTCGATGGAGGCGGTTGAACTGGCCGCGAGTGCCGCTGACGAAGAGCGTTGGTCGCGCGCCGATGAACACCTCAAGGAACACGAAGAAGAACACGAACTGGCTCAAGAGACCAATGACGACGTAGTCGACTCAAATCGTGTGGCCGAGGATCTGGATCTGACGTACTGACTTCCTAACCCCTTCATTTCCGGTGGAAATGACCGGATAACTCGTTGCAGGCGAACAGGTGATGGGGTTGCGGTTCTACGGTGAAAGAAGGTTGAATGTTCGCGTTCTTGATTTCGATGGAGTTCAATTGTCGGCGGCGATGGTTTGCAACCGACGGTGATACGGGTAGAAGAAGAGCCAAAAGAGAGCCGCACTCGGAAGGAACCCATTCGAAAACACTGCCGCGAGTGCGATGATTATGACGATGGGCATCCCGACCAACAGGATGGCACCAGGGAGCGTGATGCCTGCGCAGTCTTGTTTACTAATCGCTGAGACCGGTTCGCGGTAGCGGTAGGTGTAGAGACCGCGCCGGAAGCACCAGCGGACGGCTCGGTGTTTGATTGACGAGTCGTAAGGGAGGTGCAGTTTCCACCCGCTCTCGGTGTAGATGAGTGGGACTGACTCACCGATGGCATCACCGAGGCGGTCTGTACCGACGGCGTCGAGAAACGCCGCCATCTTATCCGTGAGTTCGTCCGTTCCGACTCGGATTGAGAAGTCGAGTTCCCGTCCGTCGGGCGCAAGGACGGTTGCTTCGAAGGTGCGTCCGTCCCGGTGGTAGGAGGCGTCGGTCACGGTTCCTTCGGCGACGGATCCGATGGAGTCGGAGTGTTCTCTCATCTCCGTGATGTCATCGAGGAACTCTTCTTCGTCTTCTAGGAGGGCGTCAAAGTGGTCGTCGTCTCTGATCCGGTCAAGAATCTCTGTCTGCCGTTCCTCCTCTCCATCGGAGTCAGTGTGAACGGATTGGATTACCTCTCTGTCGGCGGCCATTCGAATGGTGGACTGTTACCCGTGGACGAGAAAGGGGGTTGCGACTCGGCGCCTTCGATCAGTCCGGGAACAGCGTTTCGAGGGTCGCGGCGGTGTCCACGACACCGTCCGGGCGACAGCTGACGAGGACTTGGCACGTGTCGTCGGACTTGGTGGCGAAGCGCGCGGAGAACACGAACACGTATTCGTCGCCCATCTCTTTCGCCATCCCCTCGAGTACTTCGCTGGCTTCGGCATCGGTGTAAGCCGGTGGCGTGTAGTCGACGGATCCGTCGGCGGCGTTAGCCCACCCATCCGAGAAGGAACTGAGGATGTGCAAGCTCAGTTCGCGGACGATACTCCGGGTGAGTTCTGCCGTCGTGTCGATGTTGGTCTGGTCGAGTAAGTCGTACGCCAACCCGTAGGCAAGGTTGCGGTTGAAGCCGACGTAAGCCTGGCCGTCGAGCGTGTTCGAAACATCGAACGTCGCGCCAACGACCGGATTGGAGTCGGCGTACTCCGGGAGGGTGCCCGCCTTGGTGAATCGAAGCGACCAATCGCGAACCTCAACTTCGGTCTTCGCCAGTTGGTCGTTGAGGCGTCGTTCGGCGCCGAGTGCGCCTTCAGCAACGATAGCCTCGATTGACCGGGGGAAATCGGCCACCTCCACATCTTCTTTCCCGAGGAATCCGTGGATGTGAACATCGCTCGATGGGAGAAGAACGTGGTTGAATCGGTGAGTACCGGCTTCGATAGTCGTCTCGAAGACGGGGACAACGCCTTGCATCCACCGAATCTCGTTCGGGAGAAGATTCTCCGGGTAGACACCGGTGCGGCGCGTCGGCGGTTCGACCGTAACTTCCGCAGGCGCACCTTCGGCCCATTCATCGATCAGGGCGTTGGAGATTGAGTTTCCAATTTCTACAAGTTTTGAGTCGGCGAACTCTCGTGCATCGATGTCGTGCGAACCGTCGGTCAACGAGTACTGGTTCACGATTTCGTTCTCGATGGAGGTCTCGAACGCGAGGAGACTGAACGCGTCGCGCTGGGAATTCGGGTTGACTCGGTGGGTGATCGTCGTATGGGGAGCGTCGAAGATGAACCGATCCGCAAGTCGATCCGTGTGGATGAAGTTGATTGTTGTGTTCGTCCGAATCGCCTCTTCGTCGTCAAAAAGCGAGTCGAGACGGGTGGCGCCCCGGTCGCCGGCTGCCGCGGTGGTCTCGTGAGCCTCAACGAGCAACTCGTCTATCATCAAGAAGAAATTGGTCGAGAGGAGTTAAATTCCGTTCGGGCTTCTACCGTGATGGCACACGCGATAAGTGGCGATGAACGGGTTAGTCCTCGTCAGATGGGTCGTGTTCGACACCTTCGAACATTGCTTTCGCATCGTCACGCTCCTCGTCGGCCATCTCCTCGGGATACGTAGTGAGTGCGAACGCGTGGTCGTCTTCGGTTTCGGCGTGGGCGAAGATGGCACGCATCGTTATCTCTTGGGTGTGCCCTTCGACTTCAACTTCTGTTTCCGTCTCGTACTCGGTGGCTTCGACGGTTTCATCGAGCAGATCCACCTGGGTTTCACCTACTTCCTCAGGTGCGTCGAACTCGTCCTGTTCCCCCTCGAAAAGATACTCAACGATCTCGTCGGTGTCCATCTGACTGACTGGGTTCACCAGCTGATCAAGTGGTATCTTCGGACTGGCGAACGTGATGAACTTCGTGTGGTGTTCGTCCGTTTCGGCGGCCGCTTTGCCGTAGATGGACTGCCAGTTAGCGAGGTGGACTTCTCGCTCTTCATCGAGTTCGTCAATCTCGATGTTCTCTTCGAACGTGTGTGTTTCCGATTCGAGTTCTTCGTACTCCGTTTCGGCGAGGACATCTTCAGCGACCCACACCTTGCCCGATTCGAGTTCCAGTGGCCCTTCACCAGCGATGAATTCGACGGTTTCCGTGCAACCGGCCAATCCAACTACAGCGCCGGTGGCTACCGCTTTGAGGTACTCTCGTCGCTTCACGTTATTCGTTGTTGCTGTGGCCGCCGTAAATATGCTTCCGCGCGACGGGTCACAGGGACGGAAGGCTTCCCTCGCGCTTCACGGCGTTGGGAAGGAGGTCGAAGAAGGAGACGGGGCCGGTCAGGGACTCAACCCAGGCCTCGGTGATGCCGCGTTTGAGCATCTTCGCCGGGTGGCCGGAGAACGTCGAAAGCGGCGAGTACGGCACGTGAGCGATGACCTCATCACCGACGCTGATCATCGTGCCACGGTCGATGTACTCCCACTCGACGGCTTCTTCACCGGCAATTGACCGGGCGATGTTCGCGCCTGCAATTTTACCGGCTTGGCGCGCGGCCTGGGCCGTGGGCTCGGTTTCCGCGGCCTCGACGATTGCGGCGTCTCCGACGGCGTACACGCCTTCGATGTTGGTTTCGAGCGTTTCGTCCACGACGACTCGGGAGTGGTCGTCCGTGGGGATGGCGGAGTCGGAGAGTTCTTCGGGGCCAGTAATCCCACCCGTCCAGACGAAAAGGTCGGAGTCGAAGGTTCTGTCATCGGTCACGACGGCACCTTGCTCGACGTGTTTCACGGGCGAGTTCGTATGGACGTGGACTCCGTGGTCGTTGAGTGTGGATCGGATCCGTCGTTGAAGGGAGGACGGTGCGTTGGGGAAGACCTCATCGAGGGCTTCGACGAGGTGGATGTCAAGGGCCGCGCCGTGCTTGTCTCGGAACTTGGCGATTTCACCGGCGGTCTGGATGCCGGAAAGCCCCGCTCCGCCGATAACGATGGTTCCGGGGTCACTGTAAGAGGCGTCGACAGTAACCTCGCGCAACTGCATCGTGATCTGCATAGCATCGTGGCGTGACTTGAGCGGAATCGAATGGTCAACGATTCCTGGGATGCCGTAGGTAGCAGTTCGACTGCCGATGCCGACGACGAGATGGTCGTATGCGATTTTCCGCCCGTCGTTGAGGACGACCCGTCGCGGATCGGTTTCGATATCCATAACGCGTGCTTCCACGAATCGGGTGTCGTCGTCAGCGATGTCGGTATTCGGGATGGTGAGCCGTTTGCGCCGTTCGGGTTTGCTGATGATTTTGTGGGCGCAGTGAAGGACGAAGTGGTACGGTTGATCGGAAATCCACACGATGTCGATGTCTTCGTCAGCGGATTCGAGTCGTTGAACCGCCGTGACGCCTGCGTACCCAGAGCCGAGAACGACTGCTCTCTCTGCCATTACGGGTAGTGTTGCTCTGGGGGTAACTAAAGGGCGGTGTCCACAGGCTGCGCGGCAGCACTAGCCGTCACCAGAGTTCTTCCATATCAACCTCGTCGATGACGGCTTCAGCTTCGCCTGCTTCGAACCGGATTTCGACGGTTTCGTATCCCCGGGCGTTATCGACGGTCACGTCGTTACCTACCCGGATTACGCCGTCGACGCCGTTGTAGTCGATTACTTCGAGTTCGCCCGTCTCGCTCCCTTCGAACACGAGGAAGTCCACGTGAACGCCGTCACCTCCTACGTGATCTGCTGTCAGTTCTTCCTGGCCGGTGAAATACCGGTATTCGAAATCCAAGTCCGGTACGTCGGCTACCCACCGGTCAAGTTCATACTCAAAGTCGTTCTCTTCGTCTTCATAGAGGAGTGTGACGTGCTGGTCGGGGCGGATATCCTCGATCACTAATTCCTCGTTCGTCCGCCACTCATCGAAGTAGTTCACTTCAGCGTCTCCCGTCTCCACCTCGATTCGGAGGTTGCTCTTCCGAATCGGACGGATCTGGTCGTGGACGATGGTCAGTTCCTCGGTTCTCGCGGTGTAATCGTAGTGGAACTCGATGTCTCCAAGTGGATCTTCTTCTTCATCGTAGCCGTCGTCATCGTCGTCTTCTTCATCGTAGCCGTCGTCATCGTCGTCTTCTTCATCACCCACATCCTCTCCTTCGTCGTCGCTACCAGGTTGGAACCCGTCGTCACCGCCGTCCCTCGACCCGTGCTCATCGCTTTCGAAAAAACCACCCCTCCCACCTCCATCTTCGTCGTCGCCGTTGCCGATGCACCCGGCAAGAGCAGTGATGCCGGCGATGGAGAGAAACTTTCGCCGATCAATCTTCATTGTTCAGCCGTTCGCACGGGAGGTAGAAATGGCCTTCGGCGGTTCGGCAGTCGTGCTCCATCACAACCCCTGTTTCAGAGGGTGAGACCCGAACTGCCAAGTTCGCAGCGCGGCTATCAGCGTGCAAATGCGGCGTCCGGATACCAGCCATAACCCGTACCTCGACGAGTTCCAGCGGTTGGAGGGAATTGAGGGGGGAGAGGGACGGCGCGTGAGAAAGGAGATGGTGCGACGGTACGCTTGGGCGGTTCCCAACACCGCCGCCATCGAACGGTTGGTAGAGCTGTCTCCAATCGTGGAAATGGGGGCTGGAAACGGATACTGGAAGTACGTCGTCGAACAGGCGGGTGGTGATGTCCTCGCGTATGATGCAGAACCGTGGTCGGAGTCGTGGAGTACTGTCCGTCGTGGGACTCCCCGCCGCCTGGAACACCACGGAGATCGAACGCTGCTTCTGTGTTGGCCACCCTACGGTTCCTCGATGGCCGCTGAATCACTCTCGAGTTACTGCGGCGGTACGTTGGTCTACATTGGTGAGCGAGGAGGTTGCACGGCAAACGGCCAGTTCCACGAGCGGTTACGTGAGAGATGGGAAGTGGTTGAGACGGTCGAGATACCGTCATGGCCGTGTGTTTGGGATGATATCTACGTGTGCCGGAGGGTTGACGAATAGTGGAAGATGGCTATTTGTCTTCCGGGACGAACCGTGTTCCTTCGTAGTTCATCGATACGACCTCGAGTTCGTATGGGTTGGTGCTTGAGTCGCGGTCGTCCGTGCGGTCAAGGCGATACGTGATTTCGATTTCGCCGGGGTAGTTCCAGAGGAGGTCGGTGAGGGCGTCATCGCCTGTCGGGAGGCCTGCCGAGAGGCACATCTCTCGGGTGTTCATATCGTCGTGGGCGTAGATGGTGAACTCGATTGGGAAGATGTCTTCGACATCGGCATCGGTTTTTGCTTCGACGGCATCGAGGACGTCGGAATCGGGGAAGCGTTCGGTAGTTGATGCGTCGAGGTCGTAACGGTAGGTGCCTGTGTCAGTGGCTTCGAACTCGTGGCGTTCGCTGTGATGGCGTACGACGACTTTGTCGTTGCTCGTGAGTATGTCCATATTCGATGTATACCACGCCCTCCGACTTCAAACTCCGCGTCAACCACCTAATAAACCATAAGTATTAAGTACCCATCTGAAGAAGTTGTGGGTGAAAACAATGAGCGACACCGTGACCCGCGAAACCATCATCACCGACCTGCGACGCGTTTCGAACGAACTGGCCAAGGAGAACATCACGATGGACGATTACCGCGAGAACGGGAACCACGCCATCGATACCATCACCAACCGGTTCGGAAGCTGGAACTCTGCCAAGTCCGCTGCTGACCTCCCGATCAACGAACGCAACATCCCCCGAGACCGCCTGCTCGCCGGGTTGATGGTGATGTTCGAGGAACTCGGCCGGGCCCCCACTGAGGACGAGATGGACGAATTCGGCCCGTT
>LKMJ01001595.1_pt1 | contig 20232 bp, 29 predicted proteins | sample 643391 | NCBI WGS metagenome assembly LKMJ01 (sample SAMN04112250, study PRJNA286221) | soda lake metagenome | biome: soda lake; feature: Kulunda Steppe; material: water; isolation source: sample PL-Br10 brine of Picturesque Lake | place: Russia: Kulunda steppe | collected 2010-07 | reverse complement strand
CTTGCTTCCGCGCGAGGATCTGGAGCGGGGAGATCTACAGCTGCTAGGGCCACTGCTGACTCCGCGCACTGCTGCCACGCCTTCTGCCTAGCTTCCGCTACATCCAGCATTTGAATGGCGGTGACTCCTCATTGCTTATCATGTAAATGGAAACTCCATGAACAATCTACCTCAACACGTGATGTGCACTTGTAGATGCTTTTCTCTAATCTGGAAGTCATGCCAATTGCCCAATGGTGTAGCAAAAGATGAACTTGGATTCAACTGCTATTTGCGCTGACTCACAACTTTCAAAGTTGAATTTGAGCTAAGTCTACACATGTTATATGAGGCCAATTTGCGCTAAATGTGAACCAAACACATCATGATGCTTCTTGCTTGCTAAGAGAAGTTTCAAGTTCAACATAAGTTATGGGTTAATCGCCAGCCAGGTCGTTAGGCTGATTGGTTTGTTGCTGGTTTTCGCCAGTCAAAGACTAGTCGATAATGTCCAAAATGAAATGGCAGAATTTATTGTGCCGTTGAGAAAGAAAATCAAAGACATTCTGACTAGGCAAGAATATAAGGAACCTCCCTAGAAAAGGATTGGCAGAAAGGGAAGAAAAGGAACGGGTACTTTCTTATGAGAGAGCACACGTACAGGTCTTAACAGTGAAAAAGAACATACACCTCATTTTGGACAGCACCACGGCTAAGAAAAGAAAAAAGAAACTACCAGAGTAGGTTATCTGAGGCCCAAAATGGGTATAGTTTTAGTATGCTCTCAAGGTATGGTGCTTTGTGACGGGCACCTTTCAAGCTTCAAGCCAAGTTGGCACCAAGTGGTGGCCCTGCTTGCAAGCTTTACACATCACCAGCCTGAGATCCTGAGAGTTTAAAAGGCCTGTCACCTCGGAGACCGTGCCTAATGGGCCGCGGCGTGAACCCTACTTTTTACAGCCAAATGTCCACACCAGATCACCCCACTGCACCAAATTGCATAATTTCTTTGTGTCTTGGTGTTCTTGTAATAAACAAACATTATTGCAAAATAATTGGAGTGGAAAAAAAGATCCAGTGGCTGGTGACTCACTCAGACAAAATGCAAACTACCAGGTGCTCCCAGAGACCTGCTTTGGGCAAAGTGGCCCCCCTTTCCCATCAATCCAAACCGGGACTCACACTAAAAAGTTCTGACTGGAAATCCTGGACCAACACGGATGGTTATGCCACCGTCACCGTGAACGTCTTCATGGTGCATGCTTCCCCAGGATTCCATCTCTTTCAGGATGGCAACCCTCCCAGCCTGGCATTCCGCGTCCCTTGGCATGGCCGTGTCCTGACCTTGCAGCCAGGACCGAATCTGCAAAAGGCATTTGGAATTGAGAAGTCTCAGCCACCCTGTCGCATGACAGCATCCAGGCTCAATGGTGGCCATGCGGTCATGGTATGGAAGAAAATGCACTTGAGCAATTTCATTGCATCAGTGGCCACATCTTTATGGTTGGGCATTACAAATGACAAGGCCATCCCCAATAGCATCCAAGCTAAAGAATAGGCTCACCATGGTCGTCAACCTCAGCAGCCCAGTCAGGAAAACAAACGAGTAAAGGAAGAATGAAAGGAGGGCTCACACAGTAGCTCATGAATTCCACCTGCTCCAGGCTTGCAGGCAATTCCTGCATGGCTCAATCGCCATCGCCATCCACGCCATTTTTGCTTTGCAGCCTTCTGGCCACCACAGAGCGGAATACTGGCTGGTCGAACCTCCAAGGCATGGAAACAAGGGCCCTTCACGTCAGCTCCAGGTACGATCACTCTCATGCGTGAGGACAATTCGTGTGACGCATCTGTGACGCATGAATCTTACACAGCACAAGCCATGAGTCAATACAAGTGCCCAAAAGCCATCCATTGCAAGAAGAAAGGGTTTGGCGCTTCTTAGCTACTGAACACATTACAGGTGCGTTAGCTCGCGACTTTCCTTTGCACTTAACCAACCGCTTATCTCCCGACAGCAACGCTGTTGCATACAACGTACGCTTCTGCTCCTCTGTGATGTTGGCAGAGGCTTAGCCTTGACTAACAGTGTACATGCGCTCCCAAGCAAGCTTCAAACTGCATTCAGTAGGCAGCACAAACCCATGGCAGGGCAAATGCCAAGCAGGCATGACGTATGTGTCCATGAAGAATGGCGCAGGTATGCCACATCAATCACAAATCTTGGTGTATGGACGTCACCCCCTTTCCTACAGCAACCCGCGTTAATGCGCATCATGCACACTCAACGCAGTCCTCTTACAAACACGTGTGAATGAATGACACAATCTAGGCCCGCACAATGAATGCAACTCTCCTTTACACCGTGTGAGCGTTTAGGTGACCTCAGAAGCCTTAGTTGAACTGTCGTTAAAGTAGGGGCTCACGGCAGTCCGCCCCGTGTCACTGCCCGCTGCAGTCACCACCCCTGGTTTATCAGCTGCCCAGCTACTTCCTGCTCAGCTACAAGCGTGGGTGGCTCAACCTGGGGCTGCGCGTTGCCACAGGCTGCGCGTTGACTACCACTACGGTAGCACCACCAAGGGCGCACATTCTGGGTACGCGTGCACTACCCTCTCCTCCTGTGTTTGACAGAACCTGCAAGGCCCCAGATGAGGACGGTCCACCGCCACTTCCTGCAATCCAACCTGCGCGACCAGCAGTTTGACCTGGTCTTCCTGCTTCGGCAACCTTCCCCTTCTCCCCTTTGTACTTTGTCGGAATGTGATCCTCGACCCAACATTAATTTGTTTCGATTCCATCCTTTACGTCCAGCTCACTAGCACATGCATACTGTAAGATCTTCAGCCCTAAGGGTTTCCAAAAAGAGATGATGGCGTCAATGGAGTGCATCGTAAGATTTCAGGGTAAGCTTTCGTTTACCTCTTGTAAAAGCTACAAACTCAGAGTATAATCATGATGGCCTTCACACAAATCCTTAACAAGAAGTTGCCGGCACAGATCAGGCACGGCCAGTGACCAACTGGCAAATATTGCACTGCAGCACATCGCAACTTGTAGCTGCCCTACAGCACAAGAGTACAAATGTGAATACAATGTCCCTTAGAGCAGCAATTCCTAGATCTACCAATAGTGCTCATAAGTGCGCTTGCTTGAGAAAGCGACAGCACTCGCATAGGAAAAAATCTACTTTTAAATAAGAACCACTGGCACAACTTGATAGGTATTTATTCATTGGCATATGCCACTTATTATGCATTGTGACGCAAGAACACCTAGCATGAAAGGTGGTACAAAATAAGACAGTGATCTCATCTGACAGCACTGCCATGCTACACTGACAGCGCTACCCCTTCATTTTGGGAATAGATTTTACAGTGGAAGTGGCTTGTTGCACAGAGGGCATGCTGGTGACCTAGTGTAGTCGGTGGAGGAGAGGAACCACCGGTCCACGCATTCTATATCTGCATGGAATTCAAAAAGGGGACAATTGCAACAGGTTGGGCACAGCTTATTGCTTTGTTATCATGCATGCGTGGAATAGCAGGCGCATGACAGCCACCTTGCAGCCCCTCTTATGGGCAGCTTTGCAATGAGAGCTTGCACGACAGCACTTCAGCATGATAAAATTATGGCCCAAAAGTCAAGGGAAGTAGTACTTACGGAATAAGTGCTTGCAAGGTAGGACGCGCAGAGTATCGCCTTTATCATAGTCCTCACAACCTGCGCTTACAGGGTTATAGGGCCAAAGTCAAGTCACCAAGAAAGAAGACTTGTATTGGGAGTACTGCACTGTAGAAGTGTAGTAGCCATAACAAAACGACATTCACGATTACATCCACTGTAAATATGGCGGCCTTGATGCCATGTCTTATTTCACATAGCATGCGTCACGTGCAGCAGCATTGTACTGACGCACATCCACTGTTTGATTAAACACCCCCCGGTGATGCACTGCAACTTGTGCAAGTGCGGCGGCATTGTGCACCGCAAATTCCCACTGCCAAGTGCAAAACCCACCAAATGCCACTCACATATGCTACAAGATGTGTGATCTGTGGAGGACCCCTGGTCAAGCCCTTGGAACAGGCGCACTGGTAGCTTGTGGATGCAGGCAGCCACCTGCAGGAGAGGAACCCAAATACACCATTTCGTATGCACATGCCTTAAAAAAAACATTCATTTGCACTGTTAAGCTTATGCAAATTGGCGCACAGTGCCGCAAACATTGTGGATGGAGGCAAGTGATATCTGCTGCTGACAATTTCTGCATAGCTTGTGCAGGGAGGCAGACGAGGGATGGTGAGCGCACAGTTAAGCACTGCGGTATTTGCATAAGATTGCAAGATCTAACAATGTTGCGTGTTGAAGACAGATGAGCAGCAGGCCTGTGCATTCCTCTACAAGCATGGCTAAGATTGCATGCATGGTCCTGACTGCATGCGTGAGCTTAAGCGCCTGTCCTCCGCGTGCTCATGATCCTGACCTGCTCTACAGTGTGTCGCCTCCGCTGCCCTGCCTGCCTCTGTTGCTGCTCACGCCCCCCGGCTCTAGCCCTGTCCTGGTGCCATGTGCGCAGCCCACCAAGAGCACTCCATAAACTGTTGAAGTAAGAGCTCCCTTCCTGCTGCTGCTGCTGCTGCTGCTGCTGTTGCTGTTGACCTTGCTGCTGCTGCTGTTGTCCCCCCTGGAATTTGACGGACAGGCAAGCGCGAGGCTGATCACCACTTTCTTAATTTTCATACCTGGAGGCCTGGCCTTTCTGATGTTGTTACATGTGCATACTTGCATCCATGAACCTTAACGGCGGACTTGTGTGCGTATATGTATGTGTGTGTGTGCCCTCGTGTGTGCATGCATGCATGCGTGTTTGGGCATATGCATGCATGCGTCCGTATATACGTGCGTGCGTGCGATTGTCTGTTCATGTGTGCGAGTGCGTGTGTTTGTTCATGTGTTTGCTCATGTGTGTGTGCGTGCGTGTGTGTGTGTATTTGTCTGTGTGTATGTGTGTGTGTGTGTGTGTGTTGTGTGTGTGTGTGTATTTGTCCGTCTGTGTACACGTGTGCGCACGCGTGTAAATATGTACGCGTGTGCATTGTTGGGTGCACCCGTGTATGTGTGCGCGTGCGGAGCCCACCTGTGACAGTAAGAACACTCCAGAAGCGAAGAGCAGGAAGAGGGGGACAAAGGCTGAAGTTATGAAGTCTAATCTGTAGATAGGCAGCTCTCCAGACAGCAAGATCGAAGCCAGGAAGATGGCCACGCCAACTGCACCATTACCGGACGAGCTGTAGAAAATTATCATTGTGGATTTCAAGGTTAAAAATTATTATATATCATCAATGTTCTTGGGTTTGACGATTGTTTTGTTTTTGTTTTTTATCACAAGCGCAAACAAGATTGAAGATCTATTGTAGAGAAGGAGGTGGTGCAATTCATTGAGTAGATTCAACTGATTTATCTCCTTCGTCCCAGCATGCTGGGGAGGCTCTTCAATCATGACACCCAGGCCATATTTTACAACTTCAAGGAGAAGCCCGTAAGTTTAGCTGTGTAGAAGCCTGGCTTGTGGGACAGGCTGGCCTGGCCTGCGCCCATGCTCATTCTTTCCACTTCTCAAGGATGTAAACATGCTCCCACACTTCAATTTTCAAGTGATCAGCCCCCGCATGCCACCTGCTGCGACTTGATGCAACACGTATGCGTTAGGCAATCAACTGGCATCCCTTGCCATTTGCCTTTAGTAATGCTGCTGCATGTGTACCAGCAATGCCCTTTTGTACTTAAGAGCTTGTAAGGTTGCCGAACCCAATTATGTTGCAAGTCTGAAGCTTGTGCAAGAAGAGCATGAACATTTGTCCTGCCCACAGGTTCAAAGAATGCTGGACTTTGACTACGTTTGCGGTGGGTGCTGTGCTGAACACCATCAGAGGTGGACCTAGAATGCACATTAAGCTCTGAGGAATTTATCAGCGCTTGAACCGCGCGTACACTGCGCTTTGGCATTGCAGTTACCTGCAGCTGCCGCAGTTTTGGCCAGGGCACATGGGCTTTTTCAGTAGGAGCGACAGCAACACACGCAGTCCAAGACACTCCTGCATTGAGTAATGGCAGGCCCCGCCGTACAATGCTACCCACCCGAATATGCATCGCCCTCTGTGCATCCCTATGCAGGCCGTGAAACGCCCTCTATAGCGTGCATTGTGCAGCCCGGCTCTACTGGAGGCTTCCACAAAGTCTTTTTCGGGAGCACGGAGGTCGCCATTCCTGTGTATGGCAGGTATGAGCCTGTGTGGTTGCATTGCCGCAACCCTCTGTGTGCGGCTAGCTGTCTGTGTGGGCAGTGCCCATTGGGCACAGCCATTCGTGTTGCTGGTATCACAAACATGCGCATAAGGCATGCGTCCAGTGTGCAGTGTCATGTCCGCACTGTTAGAGTTTGTGATCAAGCCAAGGGCACAGTGTCTAGGTGCATGGTCCACCTTTTTGCCCATCAGTTTTCTTTTTTTACATGCAATCCCCGTTCTGCAGCGTCGAGGAGGCGGCCCGTAAGCATGCCAAGGCTGATGTGTTCATCAACTATGCGTCCTTCAGGAGGTGTGTGTGTATGCATGATCGGGAGGGAAAATCCCATGCAACTGGATGACACGCAGCATCTCCCAAAGCGTGTGTGAAGGTGTGGCATTGTTACTGGGCGTGGCTTTGGGATGCTGCCACGGGCCCCTTTTGCCCATCCCACAGAGATGTGTGTGAGGCCCAAGGAACAAACAGCCCGTCCCGGCTGCGATTATTTTTGTGTGCAGCACCGCAATCTTGCACGCCCGTCCGTGTGCACACACGCTGCCTCGTCTAAAATCCACTGCTCGTGCCTGTTACATGTAGCGCGTACGACTCCTCAATGGAAGCCCTTAAACAAGCCACCATCCGCACTGTGGCAATCATAGGTGAGGCTTGATGACATGGGCGCTGTGTACCTTATTTTACTTGCTACAGTCTGGATGTCTAACAATAACACTGTGGGGAGGAGGTACCATGGCATTACCGTTGGCTGTGCTCAGCCTATGCAGCACTGTGTGCGCTGTACTTTGAGCGAGCCGCATGTCCTGCCTGCGGACCCCCTGCTGCTGACCGTTCATTTCAACCTCAAGAAGAACCTTAAGAAAGCTCGAGTGCCACGTGCTGCGTCTGCACTGCCCTTTTGCTGTCATTCCACAGCAGCACGTGCATGCTCGCACACGTGTTGTGTCAGCAGTGGTGCTCGCACTGGCACTTAGGCTCCACAACCTGGCGCATGGGCAAGGACCAGATGCTCTGATAACCATGGCTTTCGGGCCAAATCAGTCATAGAACTCACGTAACGCAAGCCCTAATTTCTTGTACAGGGCAAATTTGGAACACAACTATTTTAGCTTACATGTGGTCTAAGGGGAAAGGCTAGATAGGGGCTGTTGCCTTCCCAACTGGCCCCCAACTGCCCCCCGCTTTGCCCCAGGGTTCTGCCTCTGTATCACTGTGCGCAAGGCATTTCACACATGAATCATGTTCAAGTGAGGGATCAGATCATTTGCACCAAGCCAAAGACCTAGCACGCCAGAGTGAGCTGCTAGGACTGTGGGTTGCAATCTCACAACTGACTCTATTCGAGCTTGACAGAGTTCTGCTTGAGCATGCACCAGCCAAGAGATAAGCATACCAGGATGAGGTTAAAGGGTCGTGGCCTACGAATGAATAACTGACACCATTCGATGTTGATGATGGTGGAGTTCTGCTTGAGTAAGAATGCCATGCCATTGCAGCCAACTGCAACCCATTCCCAGCTCTCCCAAAAGACTTTGAGTACAAGGTTACATACTGTGTATGCATTGATCTGGTGTGCATCAGGTTGATGCCCATGGTCCGCTGATGGGTAGAGGGCTTGATCCAGTGCATTGAATATGAGCTACCTGCATCTGGGCATACTGTGCAGCTTGTGGCATGATGGCATGAGCAATGGGTGCCTCTGTCTTGCCCCTGACCTTGACACAAACGCAGCTGAGGGCGTGCCAGAGAGGGATACCAAGCTTCTGATTGCCTACGCCCGTGCAAACAACAAGGTCATCATTGGCCCAGCCACAGTGGGCGGAGTGCAGGTAGGCGGAGACGAGGCCATCAGCAGCAAGGAGCCAGGCAGGGCTAGGGTGCACAGGCTGCAAGGGGCTGCCTGCCTGTCCCTAAAACCCATGGAACCCATGGAACCTGCAGGATACATAGACCCCACAAAGCCCACCAAAACCAGACCCCACAGACCCCACAGGATCCACAGGACCCACGGGACCACATTGCCTTGCAACCGCTCCGCTCCAGCATGTGACCTGACCTCCTGAACTTAGGTGGAAAAACGCACAGTTCCAGGGGCAGAAAGGCACCTTCCTACCTTCTGTTGTGCGCCCTGGTCCAGCCCATGTGCTCTCCCTCACCCTCTGGCCAGCACCCGTGGCTGCACAAAGGAGTAACCACGATGGCGTGGGGTCTTGGGTGGGCTCTGCACAAGCGCATCCAACCCCGTGGGTGCACAAGCGCATCCGGCCACGTGGGTGCACATGCGCATCCGGCCACGTGGGTGCAGGCCGGTGCGTTCAAGATCGGGGACACCGCGGGGACCCTGGACAACATAGTCGCATGCAAGTTGCACCGGCCGGGCAGCGTGGGGTTTGTGAGCAAGAGTGGGGGCATGTCCAACGAGATGTACAACACCCTGGCAAGGACCACAGACGGCCTGTTTGAAGGTGCGCACGTGCGTGCGCACATGTGCATGGCCTGAGGTGCTCCTTGCCCGAGGTGTGCCACCCCTGAGCACATACACGCCCATGCCCGTGGGTGCCCACCCCCTGCCTCCGGGTCACAGCCAACCCTGGCATGGGCCATGCCCTGCCTTCCTTGTGTGCACCAGGCGCGTGATTAAGGCGGGCCTCTCACCGCTTTTTGTGTTGCCCTGTGCATTGTGCCCTCACCCGTCCAGGCATTGCAATCGGCGGCGACACCTTCCCTGGGTCCACGCTGTCGGACCACTGCCTCAGGTTCCAGCAGATTGACGAGGTGGGTGACCAGGGCAGGAAAGGGTGCCCGCGCACCGCCCGCCTGCAATGCTTTGGCGGCGCCTGCGCATGCACCCACGCAGGCCTGCCCACCGCGTCCGCGCGCCATCACTGCATGTGCACCTGCGCCCTGCGCGGGGGCCAGCGCCTGCACATGGCCTGGCCCGTGCTGCGTGAAAGCTACACCTGACCCGGTCTGCACTGCATTGAGCTACGGGCACAAGCATGCGCGCAGACAGGCTAATCCGCGGCTGAGATTGCCACCAGCCCATCTGCTGCAGCAAGGGTGCCGCATGCAGCAGGTCAGCACCTCAGCACGCAGGCTGCCCTGAGTGTCCTCAGGCAAGCACCCTCCATGGCGCCCTGCGTTTGGCTCTGGCTCGGCTGTGTGCAGGTGAAGATGATTGTGCTCCTGGGAGAGCTGGGCGGCCATGATGAGTACGGAGTTGTAGAGGCGCTGAAGGCTGGGGCCATCACCAAGCCTGTGGTAGGTGGGCTGCCGGCAGGTCCTGCCCCTGGTCTCACGCACGAGCCACAGCCCATCAAGAGCAGATGTTGAGAGGGCAGTGGCCTGCTTCTAGGGCCCATCACATGCTCGGCTGCAGGGCTGCAGTCAGCGTGCGGCAGGGGGCACTGTGCCTAGTGTTGAATAGAGGAGGGCTACTGCCGGCGCCTTCGATGCTCAGGCCATGCCAGGCCTACAGCTCCAGCCAGATGGCCAACAGATGGTGTGCCTGCAGCGGCACTGCACTGCTTCCTCCACGCAGCGCCGTGCGGCCCTTAGTCTCAGGGTGGCCCCTCGCACCTCTGCCGTGTGTGCCCCTCGTGCCTCTGCCGTGTGCGCCCCTCGTGCCTCTGCCATGTGTGCCTCTCGCACGTCTGGCACGTGTGCCCCTCGTACCTCTGCTGTTTATGCCCCTCGCACCTCTGCCCTATGTGCTCTTCGCACCTCTGCCGTGTGTGCCCCTCGCACCCCTGCCGTGTATGCCCCAGCTGTGGTTCCGTCAGGCACTATCATCTGGGGGGCATGTACGCCTTCAGGTGGCTTGGGTGAGCGGCACATGTGCACAACTATTCAAGAGCGAGGTGCAGTTTGGCCACGCGGGCGCGCGTAGCGGGGGGATGGGCGAGTCGGCGCAGGCCAAGAACGAGGCCCTCAAGAACGCCGGCGCTGTGGTGCCTGGCTCGTTCGAGGGCCTTGAGGAAGCAATCAGGTGTGTGCCAATCGGGCAGGGCGGTCCCTAGGCACGCGCCTGGCTGTGCATGCGCCTCAGCATAGCGTGTGGGTGTCCAGGGTGGGCCAGCTGGGCTCAGGCAGGAGCAGGATGGGGCATTATCTGGGTGAGCTGGTGGGCTGCAGCGTTCACAGACACCTCGAGCACTATGCACCCATCCGTGGCCAACAATTGGCATACATGTCATACGTTTCACAGGCTGTCCGCTTGCCTGGGCCAGTAGCTGGCATGCATGCCAGGTGGCATGATGTCTGGAAGCCCAGATACGGGTGCCCCAGCAACTGGACCAAAAGGTTCCTCTCCTCCCCCCCCCCGAACCCTGACGGTATTGCAAGTGCACCACTGTGTGTTGCACAGAGTGCCTCTGATCCTGTATCCCACAGGGCCCTCAGTATTTGCGCCCCATGGCATGCTCAAGAAGCACATTGCTTCAGTTAGGCTCACAAATTGTCACCAAGGGTTTGAGACAGTGGGCGCCGCTGCCTCAAATCGCCATGGCTGCTCAACTGTGGAACGGTGGACTCCGCAATTTGGAGGCACGCCACACTGCATATTCCATTTAGTGGCACTGGATGCATGTCTGGTGGGAGGCACTGAGCTCGCAAGCGACCTGCTAACTTGTCGTTGGCCAGCCCCTAGGATGGATGCCTGCGACGGCATCAGATGCTCTCAGCAGGTCTTGTGCAGGCTTACCTTGAGCACACGCACACACGCGTGTCCGCGCACGTCGCAGGGCCACATTTGATGGTCTGGTGCGCAGCGGCAAGCTGGTACCCCGGCCTGACAAGCCAGCCCCTCCCATCCCCCAGGACTTGGCGGCAGCTGTGGCACAAGGAAAGGTGTGTGGCGCGGGTGCCTAAGACACGCCTTTCGCCTCATGACATATGCCTTCCGCGCGCTTGAGAGATCAGGTAGTGCTGCCTCATGGTGGATACCCACTAGGGCGCCACATCCCGTCCACGTCCATGCTATGCACGCCTAGAGGTTCTGGAGGGGACCAGCTGCTCAGCACACTGCATGCAGCTCTGCTCACACAGCGTTGATCAAAATGACAAAGCGAGGCTTGCTCTGGGGTTTGCCGGAGGCAGCACTACAACGCTCCTGCATAACATGTGTGGAGCGGCCAGGCCACGTGCCCTTGCTTGCCTGTGCGCACCGAAAGGGCATCATATTCTGTTGGATTGCACCCTCAGGTCCGTGCGCCTACTCACATTGTCAGCACCATCTGTGATGATCGCGGGGAGGAGCCTACCTATGCAGGTCAGCACTGCTCTCATCAAGGAGGCTTGCAATCTCAAAGTGCATGCATTGCTTGCCATGCCTCTCACCTTGTGCTATAGACCAAAGCTGTATGGGCACCCAGGGAAGTAGCTCCTGTCAGGCGACAACCCACGCAGTAGGACAGCGATGTCTGGATGGCTCAATTATCCAGAAGCCGACAATGGTGACAAGAAACTGCCTTTCTCAGTGATACCTAACGTGCCCAGTGCCCTGCCTGGCAATCAAGAGTGATTTCAACACACACAAGTGTACTCAGATGTGCTGCCATAGTTTGTGTGGCTTGCGGCACCTCTTCTCAAGAGGCACGGCACACAGACGCAGAGGAAGGAAGGAGGTCGCAGGAATTGCCTGCTGGCTCTGGAATTTTGAACGCAGGCGTGTCCATGAGTGAGCTGATTGAGGGAGACTTCGGCATCGGTGATGTGGTGAGGCTCAAGGATGGAGGCTAGGGTTCAAGCAAGGAGCAAGCAGAAGCGTGCGCACCATTTGCACATGTTCATTCCCATCTTTTGGCTTCTTTCTTGCCCCGAGGCTGTGCTCTAGACTTGAAAAGTCTTTTGGCTTGCAGCTATTTTGCAGTCTTAAGCCAGTGTGCCTCTCTGCGCTGATCATCATTTGAAAAGAGAAGGACGTTGCCAGACCCTTTCTGCTGATGTCTGTATATTGAGCTGTGAGCTTGTGGCACCCGCAGATTTCACTGCTGTGGTTCAAGCGCAAGCTGCCCAAGTACGCGTCAAAATTCATTGAGATGTGAGTGGAACTGCGGTCGAGATTGGGTGAGCACACAAAGCTATTTGTTTCTTCCCAGGAGCCCCTTAGCCGCGGAGTGACAGGGGCTCCCTTAAGACCTCAGAGTCACGTGCTCAAGGGGCACCAGATCCATCAATCCTATCAAGTTTCAAAGAAAGTCAGTTATCAGATGACTAACACGACATGCACCATTGAATACAAATAGTCAAAATTTGGATCCCAGTATGAAACAGGCAAGTACAGTCAGTCGCCTGTGAAACAAGCTGCATGCGCTGGCCATGCAGGTGCGTGATGCTGTGTGCTGATCACGGTCCCTGTGTGAGTGGCGCGCACAACTCAATTGTGACCTCGCGCGCGGGCAAGGACATTGTGTCGAGCTTGGTGTCGGGCCTGCTCACCATTGGTCCTCGATTTGGGGGCGCCATTGACGACGCTGCGAGGTGAGATGGCTCCAGATGCTTGGAGTTGGCTGCCTCTTGAGAATAGGAAGGAAACGGCAAGCATGCATGCAAGGCTGCTCTGAGTCTGCCCCAGGCGCCTCTTGCTGCAGAGCTTTCAACATCAAAGCTTGATGGTCTGTAAGACAGCAAAAGGGTGTTGACTGAATTTTGGCCAAGCAAGCTGCTCCAGCAGCTTCTCAGCAATGCTGGAGGCCCGCCTGCTCCTCCATCCCAGGTGCTTTAAGGATGGCCACGACATGAACCTTACGCCGCACGACTTTGTGGAGGGCCTAAAAAAGAAGGGCATGCGCGTGCCTGGCATTGGCCACAGGTGAAGGGATGCCTGGTCATGTTGTGTGCAAACGTGCGACGACAAGATGTGTGCTTGAGGATGGAGGGAGGTATTATCCTGCTGAACTGCTCTGCTCCACCCCTCTGAGCCTGCTTAATTGTCTTGTGAAGGGTGCTTGTTTTTGGGCGTGGGGTTGGTGTTGAAAAGATGCAGCTCGTGCCACCTCACGTGAGTCCGCCTCACATTGCATGCTGGCCATATGTGATCAAATCCAGGATAAAATCAAAAGACAACCGAGACAAGCGCGTAGAATTGTTGCAAAAATACGCTCGCAAAGTGAGTGCTGTGGCCTTTGGCAACGATCAACCTTAGTAACAGCTCATGCTCCTTAACCTGGTAGTTGATAACGTGCTTGTGCGCTTGTGACGTCACACAACAAACCGCCAGCTCTTTCGGCATGGATTGCTGTAGATTTGCTTGTGAGCTTGGAAGGGGTTGTAGAAGAAGAGAATTCCATTGCCATTTCCATCTTGATTACCTAGTTCTCCTGATGCAGCCGGTCTCATGCCATGATCTGCTTCGTCGCTTTAGTCGCCATGACTATGCAACAGGCTTTGCATGCACCCTGGTGAGCCCTTGTTTGGCAATTCTGAAATAACCCATCCAACAAAACAAATGCAGTACTTTCCATCCACCTGCTATCTGGACTATGCTGTGCGTGTGGAAGAGACAACGCTGCAGAAGAGTGCCAACCTGGTGAGGAGGACAGAGGGGGGACAAAAAGATCCGTCCCCTGGCACATTGCACAACCTGTTCTGCAGATACTTGCATGTCATGCTTTCACGCTTTTGCCTTGTAGCTAGTACTTCTAGCCTTGAGGGATTGGCACATGCAGTGGTTCCAGCTAGGGCCTGAACTTGAATTGCTAATTCGGATCTGTGTTGCCCTGGCTGATAGGTCATGAACGTTGATGGCTGCATCGGAGCATTGTTCCTGGATTTGCTGGCCTCCAGTGGCGCATTCACCAAGAAGGAGGCTGATGAAGTGGTGCAGGTGGGTGCTGACAGTACCATAGTCGCCTAGCAATGCAAGCATGGTCCTGGCGATGCAGGGCATGGTGCATGTGTTCACTCGGTGTGGGTCTGCGCCACTGGACGCTCCCATCAAGACCAATGACATGCAGTAGCACCTGCCTTGAGTGCGAAAGCGTCTGGCTCTTGGTTGGCAATGTTATAGAGCCTAAGTCAAACTTGTCTGACAGGGTGAACATATCATGACTATTGAGTGCTACAACTTGCCCGCAGATCGGCTACCTGAATGCGCTCTTCGTGGTGGCACGCAGCATAGGTCTCGTTGGCCACGCGCTGGACCAAAAGCGACTGCAACAGCCGCTCTACCGGCACCCTTGGGAGGACTGCCTGTATACAAACTGAAACCATCATGTCATGTCAGAAGTTTTTTGCTTGGATTTGGACTTGGGTGTTCAGGTACATCTGCCATCTCTCCTGAATCTGAACACTAAGCAAGAGGGGCATCATGGTTCATCCCTGATCCCTGGTCAACGAACTTGATTGGGCCCGATTATCCTCCCAAATCTAACGAGCACAGTTTTAGAATTGTAATCGCTGAACACAGTCTATAGATTGGAACGGGGGTGTGAGGTTTTTCGGACCAGTACCTTGAAATTTTTTAAAGAACTAGAGACAGATAACGCACGTTTAAGTGGTGTAAGCACCTTGCTACAATGTCCAAGGCGAAAGCTCCCAAGAACAAGGTCATGGCTATGGAGGTGCCCAAGGTGAGCTGGCCATTGGCTTGATGAGCAGAGATTTTCAGCTGTTGTTGGGCTAGGCAGAGCGCGGGCTGCTTGTGTGATGGGTGCGAAACAGCTGCTGAGTTGCACACGCCCCCCCCTGCTCAAACGCACCCTGTACAGGTTGAGTCCACCACCTGCCCTCTGTGCGTGGAGGAGATGGATCTCACAGACCTATCCTTTATGCCCTGTCCCTGCGGGTGAGTGCGTGGGGATGGTCAGGCGGTGCAGGGGCGAGCAAGAAGTACTGGGCCAGGAAGGGCTGTGGTGCCCCGATCCTCCACCCCTTCATCTGCGTTTGGACGTTCAACCCTTCCCCTCCCCTCTTTGCTGCCCGCTCGCCCAATTGCAGGTACCGCGTGTGCCTGTTCTGCTTGCAGCAGATTAAGCTGCACTGCCGCAACCAGTGCCCGGGGTGCAGAAGGGAGTACGGCACTGTGCCGTTCGAGGCCGGTCCCGCCGCGTCCTCCTCCTCTGCCGCGACGCAGGAGTCGCACCTTGCGTCCCTGTCCTCCTCTTTACATCTCAACAGCAGCAGCGAGGCGTCTTCCGCTTTCCACCATCCGTCCAGCGGCAGCAACCATGCCTCGCACTCTGGCAGCAGCAACAACCATCACCACTCCTCCTCTATGCACTACACCGGCGGCAGCGGGCACGGCTCGAGGACCGGCTCCGGCGTGGCGCACGGCAGCGGGGCACGCGGGGGAGGGGGTGCCGTTCACCCTCCCCCCAAACCGCCCCCCTCTAATCTTTCCATGCAGGAGCGGCTAAAGAGGGCTGCAGAGGTGGGTCAGAAACCTTCTGGGTGCTGAGGACTGGGTGTTTGGTGCTGCTGCTGTGCGCCACCAGTACTCTCACGCGTTTGTGAGTGTACCTGCGAAGCACGTCCATCCCTTTTTCTCTTCTGTTTCACACCTTCACACACCTTAATACACACTCACATACTTAACACACGCGCTCGCGCACGTGCGCATATGCACATGCACACGCACATACATGCTCGTACTGTACACATGTCGTGCATTCTCTAGCTCACCCACCTTCCACTTGAGCACGTTGATAGATACCAGGTAGCACTGTCTCCCAAATTACATGCACACATGAATGGTGGCCAGCAGAGAAACTGAAACCGAGTCAGTCGGCCCAGTCACCCGGAGCAACTGACTTCAGTGTTGTGGCTGCCTTTGGCCCAGCTACATCCGCACAAGCCTGCGCTCGTCTGTCCAATAAGAGAGGGTCCATTAGTGCCTCTAGCAGGGATTTTAGCCCTTTTAACCCAGCAGCTCGGACTCTGCATATGGTGTTGGAGCGTCAAGGGCAGGGTTTTGTGAGGAAAACAAGAGGTGTATGGCTGACCTGCATCATTGGTGCTCCACGTCTCAGTCCTGGCTGTAGCGGTTTCAATGGCTTAAGGACATTAGCTTGTGGCTCTTTACACAACCTGCAGCATTCGAGCGCGGCAAGGAAGGAGGATGCGGCTGCCTCTGTGGGCCTGCCCAGTGGTGCAACATGGGCCACGCAGGCCACGAGGCAGCAGCATCAGCAGTACCTGCACCAGCAGGAGGTGGAGCGCCAAGCGCAGCAGGCGCCTGTGGTTGCAGACGAGTCAGCCTGGCCCTCATTGGCAGATACCATACCGACTAACTCTGCCGCCAGCTCCAGCAATACCCACCACAAGGAGCAGCAGCAGAAGCAGGTGCAGCAGCTGCGGCAGTCCTTGCACCAGCAGCAGCAGCGCCAACAGCAACGCGAGCAGCAAGCCCAGCGTGAACGTGAGCAGCAGCAGCAGCGGGAGCGGGAGCGGGATCAAGACCGGGAACGAGAGCAGCTGGCACGGCGGCCTAGCCTGTCAGCTGCAGCCTCCATGGATCGCGTCGCCAGCTCCTCCTCCATTGAGCATATGAGCCAAGATCCCGTGGTTCCCCCTGAGCAGCTGGGCCTGCAACACGGCAGGATCCCACAGCCTCCGTTTGCCCCCACCTCACAGGCCCTCGCTGACGTGCAGCAGCACACCGCGCAGTTCAGCACCAATGTGCACGGCCTGTCGCGCAACGTCAGCATTGCGCTGCCCGCCTCGGCCGCTGTGGACCCGTACCCGGAGGCTGGCCCGCTGCTAGCGTCCCTCAGCTCAGGCATCAAAGCAGGGGGCATCAACAGCAAGGACGCCGCCGCACAGCTAGTGGCGCTGCTCAAGCACAAGGAGGCGCAGCAGGGCAGGATGCAGTCTCTGTTGGCTGCGGGCCGCGCGCCCCCTGGCTTCGCGGTGCCGCCGCCGCAGCAGCAGCAGCAGCAGCAGCAGCTGCCTGCCACGGCAGTGCAGTCCCTGCCCCCCACCTCAGGCATATCACCCCCTCCCTCCTCTGTGGGGGCAGCTCAGCCTTCCAACGGCTGCCTGACGCCCCTGGACAGCCCTGTCGTGCCCACACCCTCTATCGGCCGCTACCAGCCCATCGGCAAGCCCATTGCACCGCCCCCGCCCCCGCAGCAGCCTCCTCAGAGCAACGGCAATGGTGTGCACTCAATGCACAGCACCCACCAGTCGTACGCCAACGGCAACGGCCTGGGCACCTACTCCATGTGGTCTGGTGTGCCTGGCATTGACCTAACGCCCACCTACTCGCCCTTGGGCTCATCCATGTGGTCGGGCCTGGGCAGCTGTACGCCGCCTGGCATTGATCCCGCGGCCCCAGTCAGCAGCGCCTACGCTCATCCGCAGGTGTGCTTCGCGCTTGGGCCGTGCTGTTAAACTTGGGGCTTGGGTGCAAAGCGTGCTCTGCTGCACGTGGGGCTGCAGGCTTGAGAGTGCGGGCGAGTGGCTCAGCTGCAGGCAGCATCACCAGCCTCCGCCATCTGTTATAATGGAAGCACACTGCTGCTATGCCACCGCATGTCCGCCCTGCTCCCAGGCCTGATACACAACACATCAGGCCTTGCTAGACCAGCAGTTCAAGTTGCGCAGCAGCTTGCTGTTTGGTGTCCTGCTCCCAGGCCTGATGCACAACACATCAGGCCTGGTCCCAGGTTGGACAGGTCGGACATGGCTTGCTAGACCAGCAGTTCGGGTTGCGCAGCAGCTTGCTGTGTGGTGTCCTGAAATCCTCAGCCTTGCCGACGCTTTTATCTTGCCTCACCCATCCATCCTGCAGGCGCCCACCACGGCTGCCCCCACCTCCCGACCCCCGCCACCAGGCTTTGGCGGCCCCTCCTACACCCCTGGCCTGCTGGATGCCAGTGCAGCAGCAGCCAAGGCAGGCGCGGCGGCAGCCACCGGGTACCGCCCGCTGGGCGTGCTGCCCGGTGAAGCACGCTATAATCCACTAAATCCTCTGAACTTCCAGTCGTTCAGCACTGCCCCTGCATCCCCCCCTTCATCACAGTTTTCTGCTTACAGGCCCCAGCTGCTGTGATCAGCGCCGCTTGGCCAGATGTGATTGTTTTTGTCCCCTGTCATTATTACCAACTGACATGCTCTTTGTGCACCATTGACTCCCGAGTCAACTGCTCATTTGTTTGCACGCATAGTCCTATTTGATTGAGCTTATCCATGTCCTGTCAGCTGCAGATGATTAGTTTAGGCGCAGTCAATTTAGTTGAGCTTGGTAGGGACCGCATAAGACCGCATAGTTGTGGCTTTGCAACTGAGCTTTATTTCTGCCGGCTAGGTGCTTGCCCTTGTGTCACCTGCTGTTCAACCTCGTTTAATTGATTGCAAGACTGAAGATTCCTCTAATCATGTCCAATTTTTTTACCACTCCTGACCACTCCTGATTGCCTCAGGTGCTGTAAAAGTTTGCAAGTACAGGCCCTGATTCAGGGTAAACATCTGTCTTCCTCTCCTTGCAGATTAGTCAGGGTGCCATGCCTTCACTTGGTTGAGTCAATGCATGAACTAGAGAGTGCAGATCTCCAGAAAATCTCATGAGGAAGGAGAAACTATTCATGCCCCATTAAAGCGTTTGACAATGACAGAGGTCTGGTGCGACAGCAGGCTTTGGGAAAGCTGCCAGAGTAAACGTAAGCAAGGAACATCTCCCTACCCTTCTTCACCATGCATGCCAGCAAAACAAGATGAGGTTGCAAGGTTACAAAAATAAGGCCTCAGTCAAGTAGTTCGACTGTTGGCCTGCTTTAAAAAACAGTGAAGGAGGATGAGCAAGTCCAAAAAAACTGAAAGGAAATGTAAGAACAGTAAAATAAGATACAAAGGAACAAACTATGTAGGCAGTAAGGGTTACAAGAAAAAGGCCTTCAGTCTAGAAGTGCGACTGCTAGCCTGCTCATAAACTTTATGATAGTTTGAAACTATCAGTGCATGAAGGAAGAAATATAGCTTATTGTTTTCCTGGCCCAGAAAAGCAGACACATTGTTTACTGTGGAATAAAATAGGGAAGCATAAGCCCTTCGGAGAGAGACCACATGTGGATTGCTGCAATGGAAAAGGATGTGTCTCTCATCCTGTACATCATGAGCATTACACAGGTCACAAGTAGGGGGGCTATTGCGAGTCCAGGTCACTGTTTCAATTCGTAGAGTGTGGGCGCGAAGTCTGAAGCGAGCCAGAGCCACACTGCGAATAACGTCGCGAGGAAGATTAAGAGGCATGTATTTAGGAAGGGTGTATGGCGAACGTGTGACCAGGGCCCTCCTGGTAGGGAGGGCGTAACATTGATGGTAAGCGGAGCGTTTGCTATTGCGTTCTTGTGGACGTATATCAGAATAAGGTGTTTAATAATCCAAGTGCCTCCCCCTGAGGTCCACAACAAAACGACCAAGATCAATGGGCTCATACTTCAGCAGCCTTTCCTTGAACAAGTAGGATTTTGTGAGACCATTCATAGCAGACATGTGGGATGACCAACGATCATCGCACCGTGGGCTCACTTGCATGTCAGCATGTAAGATCTTTCTCGCAGTGGAGCTATTGCTTTGGGTTAAAAGTATTGTATAGTCGTACTGCCGCCCAGAACCAGTTGAATTGTAGAGGCTCTAGACCACACTCGCACATGACGCACCTATGCAGGCAGTAAGAAACACTCCCTACATTAAGTAAGGGAAAGGGGCCCCTGGGCAAATAAGGGCCTTGGCACTATGACAGTATGAACCCTCCGAGGTTGAGTCCATCCATAGTTGCACAGTACGGCAGTACGGGTACGGGTACGGGTACGGGTACGGGTACGGGTACGAGTACGGCAACTTTTTGTGCGCGGTACGGTGCGCGTGAAACAGCCTTGAAACTTTGCCATTGCACGTGCCAACTCAATGGGTTGTGTCCCTACACTGTGAGGCTGCTCTAGCTTAATTTTTGGCTTAAGATAATTAAGGTGTTAGCCCGGTTGCAACCATTCTCTGAAGATGGCTGCAACT
>LKMJ01001594.1_pt1 | contig 20246 bp, 22 predicted proteins | sample 643391 | NCBI WGS metagenome assembly LKMJ01 (sample SAMN04112250, study PRJNA286221) | soda lake metagenome | biome: soda lake; feature: Kulunda Steppe; material: water; isolation source: sample PL-Br10 brine of Picturesque Lake | place: Russia: Kulunda steppe | collected 2010-07 | reverse complement strand
ATGTGAGCAGGTTTCGCTTGCGAGCTCATACTCTCGCAGTGGAATCCTCCATCTGGCGCAGTGGAAATGGCCACTGTGACAAGTGTTCCTGTGCTGCTGTTCAAAATGAGGTGCATGTTCTTTTTCACTGTCAAGACTTGTTCGTGTGCTCTCTCAGAAGAAAGTACTCTTTCCTTTTCTTCCCTTTCTGCCAATCCTTTTCTATGGAGGCCCCGTATATTCCACATGCCTTGCCTAGTCAGACTGTCTTTGATTTTCTTTCTCAACGGCACAATAGACTCTGCCATTTCATTTTGGACATTATGGACTATTTTTTGGTTGGCGAAGACCAGCAACAAACCAATCAGCCTAACGACCTGGCTGGCGGTTAACCCCCTAAACTAGTAAACTTGTAAACTTGTACTGCAGGTTATCATGCCACACCATCCACATTCTTACATCTAAATTTATTGTTCTATCAGTTTCCAACTGAGTAATTGGCAGGATGCTATGAAGCCTTTTTATAATATAACTTATCTACGCCTTGTATGATGCGATTTATACCGAAGTCTTACGAGGGAAATTTTCTTTGGCCCAAATCCCCAGCGGGGAATGGGGTTCTTATAAAGAATACCATTCACGAATGTCCAGGCTGGCCATTAACCTCGGGTTAATTAACTTGGCACTAATGACAGGCTGACTTGTCACTAATAAAATGACAGCATGATATTGCTTGTGCATTGTTTTGGGCTGAGGTTGCCAGATGCTACCATGTCGTGCCATGATAAATTCTCTATATTTCATGCATCCTAACTAAGATCTCATTCAACAACTTTGTACAGGCCACAAACCAGGGATCCTGACATGACAGTGAGCCGATGCAACAAGTAGGGCCTTGGTTTCCAGGCTGGGTGAGTGAAGCTTCATAACAAAGACAGGCTTCCTTGATCACCAGATCATCTCCAACCACATAACCAATCACCAGGTTCAGGTTTCGGGCTGGACTGGGGCTAAGCCAGTTCATTAACTGGGATCGCTCCCCAGCCAGCCTAACGACCTGGCTGGCGGTTAACCCTTTAAACTTAAACTTAACTGGGATCGCTCCCCAGCCATCCCATTAAGAGACCTTTCTATATAGCATTTTTAAAAGCTTGATCAGGATGAGTTACCAAGCCTGATGACAAGGGAAGAGTGATAAATTGAGAGCAAGCACAAGGAGACGCTCAAATAAATTTGTGGCACAGTTCAGTTCAAGACGCCTCGGATCCTTTGAAGCAATGAATACTTCCTTCATATGTGTGCGCCTGGGTGCAGAGCTTCCAATTCAATGCAGTGCCCGATATTCGTTTTGCATGCTCTGTTAAGCCTGCAAGAGCCATGCGCTGGGGAACACTAATTGTTCAGCCAAGCACGCTCCCGTTGAAGACATGGACCAGTGTTCTCAGTTTAAAGGCGGAAGGGTCTTTCACTTGCGCTAGGCATTTTGTTTGAACATACACCGCTGGCGCACACCAGCCTAAGCAGCAGCCTGCTTCAGCACTAGCTGGGGCGCTAACAAGGGGACCGATCCTTTCATACACGCTCTCTCTGTTTGACGTAGTCCTTGAGTAGTTTGTCAAGCTCGTCACCGCTATCCAGGCCTGCACGGTCAACCAAAGTAAGCACACCTGGAAACAGGGCGTGCGTGCTCCATGCGTTTCCTGAGGAAGGCTTGCACCCCTTTCAGAAGGCAATCGCTTTTCCCACGCTTTCCTGCAATTTTCCGGGACAGCGAGTGGTTTATGTTCACGCTCTGCAACATGCAAGCACACATGTATGCAGACACATGCAGCACGCTCACTTGCCCTCACACTTTTCATGCCTGCTCATTTCACATGTACAGGCTTACAGAGAGCTGCACAGTTGCAGGCGAACCCACGCAGACAAGCATAATCAATGGTTTAACTTGCATATGCTGCTATGGTATTTGCAGCTCTGGCAGCCCTGGCAGGCCTTGTTTGATGCTTTGTTTAAAGAAGCATGGCGTGTGCGCGTATGTGCATGTGTGTGCATGCGCGATTGTTTCAAGCTCAAAGGCAGAGCACGCATGGCGTGCACGTATAAACACATTTGAATGCCCCCTTCCATGAGAGTTGTACAGCAAAAGGATGCTCACTTAAGCGCTCGATCCTGAGCATTGAATGCATCTGGACAGTGAAGACCCGTGGGTACACACACACATCCCGTTCCTTTAGGTGTGGTTAAGACCTGTGGGCACACACACACACACACACACACACAGAAACCCAACCCGTTCTATTAGGGTCGGTGAAGACCTGTGGGCATCCCATGCTGCGCTACATGCTCATAAGTAGCGCAGACTTGTGAGCTCTGCGGTGTATTAGGTGCTCAGAGGTGGTGCATATCTGCTAACCCCCCGTGCTGCGTTGCAATTCACACAGAGGCATGCGCGCACCTAAGTGGTTCAGGCTCGTGGGGCCTTTATACTGTCTGCTAGCCTTGGTGTGCACAAAGTTTGACAGGGTGTCTATACTGGGCATCCTGTCTGCTCTGGCTGGAAGCTGACTTCGGCTGTAGGGAAGATGCGGGGCACTAACTGCTGCGCGCGCCCTGCTGTGTCTTGCCAATGGATAAATCCAGCTGCTTTCGCCTTGGAGCACGCCTCCCTCGTGATGCAAGAAAGGCTGCACATTGCACAGCAGGGAGTGAGGCCACATGGCGTGGGTGGGGCTGCACAGCCAAGGAGAGTTCCAGGCAGCTGTGTGGTTTTGACTTGGGGCTCACGTTCCTCATGGTGAAGATGAGGGCGCATGGTGCAGAGGGAAAAGCCGGACAAGCAATGCAGGGAAAACGCAGCATGCGCAAGCAGGAATCAGCTGCAAAGGCAGTGCAGACAAGAGCTAGATAGGCACACCTTTACTGCAAACCAGGCCAGAGCAGCTTCTCTGGCCAAAAACAGGGTGCACAACAGTGTCAGCGCCTAGAGTGCAGGGGTCAAGTGAAAGGCATGGCTTTGAAGCGAGCGCTTAATCCAGTACGAGGATCAATGCGGAATCTGTATGACCCCACCTGCCCATGCTACCTACAGCTACGTAGCATATTATATGCTCATATACAAAGATCAAATGCTTGCGTGAGGGAGCACCCCATACTCACCTGCACCTCACTTCCCTCGCCTTGAGTCAGCAACAGGGGTGGAGGCTTGGGATAGTGGGGGAGGGCCCTCAAGCCTCCAGCCCCTCTTCTGCCCAGTCCAAGGTGGCTGCCCCTGCATGAAAGGACCGGGCACAGGTGCACAGGAAGGGGGGGTGGGCCATGGCAGGGCCCTTACATGAGTCTGTGCGCCACACGATTCATCAGGCACCGCAGCCCTCAACAAAGCCAGTCTGACATCCGGGCACAGGTGCACAGGAAGGGGGGGTGGGCCATGGCAGGGCCCTTAGGTAGGCCCTAAGGTAAGGTAGGCCCTAAGGAAGGATAGGCCCTTAGGAAAGGTAGGCCCTTAGGTAGGCCATGGTAGGGCCCTTAGGTAGGGCCATGGTAGGGCCCTTAAATGAGTCTGTGCGCCATGATTCAGCAGGCACCGCAGCCCTCAACACAGCCAATCTGACATGGATGGGCCACAACGCTCCGGGAGTTGGCGCGCAGGCAGCCAAAGTAGTCCTTGCAGAGGCCACCACAATGCTGCAGCCATGCTTTGTCCAGAGGGTAGGAGGAGGTCAGCCATGATGCATTATCTGGTCTCTCATTGCAAGCCATGTGCCTGCACCTGAGCAGAGTTCATTCTGAATGCATGTGGTCACACCTGAGCAGCTCATGCACAGCCTCCTTTAGTTGGCTGCCAGGCTGCTGCTGCACTGCATGCAGGGCCGCCAGGGGCTGCTCAAGCTCCATCGGCAGCCGGGAGCTGGCGCCTGTAGAGACAAGCATGATGTAGATTGGCACAGCCAGAAGAGATCAGCTAAACAGCTCAAGGAGTGTGTGCGCTAAGGGGGTCAAGCAGGTGCCATCCACGGTGGTCGCTTTCAAAAGTAAGCCTCAATTGTCAGCCTTAAGGGGCATGGAGCTGGGCGGCGGAGGCTGCAGCAGCCTGCACAAACACAGCTGTGCTGTGGCGCATGTGCCGGTGGACGTTGACATAATTGTGGGACAGTGCTGGAGTCATGAGTAGGGACTCTCCACTTGAGACACTGCACTGGTCACACAGCCGACCACTGGTAGAAAAACACATGATACTTTTGACGTGCATTGCATTGCTCTGGACTTGTTGCATGCGTGCTTTTTCACTGTGCTTGCATCATGGCTCCTGATCAGCCTGGCCTGCGCGCACCCTTCACATGTCTGCACTTGCATCTGCAGGCCGCTGCGTCACCAACCCAGCCCTCCATCCGGGGCTTGTTAAGGCGCACACACAGCTCGCGTTGACACAAAATTGTATTATCGTGTGCTGTTCATGTGGTTTGTCGTCAAGCGCACGGTCAAGCGCTTTGTGCTGCACGTGGGAGCCCTGCAAGCTGTGCAAGCCTGGTTCAGCACCAGCATCAACTACCTCGATCACTCCTAACAAACGCCTCCTTAATGTCTCAAGATGCACCATGTCAATGCCTGCCGGCGAGGCACCGCCCCTTTCCAGTCAGCGGCCTGTTGCTTGTGATGCTGCCAGGAGAACGCTCACCACCAAGTGCTGCCCAGCAGCGCGTCTCAGGCGACCCTCCCCCTTCCCCCTCCCCTCTCTCCCTCTTCACGTGCATCGCTCATCCCTGCCCGCCGGCTCACCTCCCAGCATGCCAGGCGCACCCAGCAGAGGCTTGTGCTGTTGTCCACCATGCAGAGTGTGGTCTGTGAGCGCGGAGGTACTGGAGCTGCTGGGCCACATGATGCGCCCACCCCCCGCTTCCACAGCAGGGAAGCTGCCCTCCATTGCTCCCAAGCTGCTGCACACCTGCGCGCACACCAGACGCGCCACGCATGACGCAAGACGCTGCCACCACAGCAGCAGCAATAGTGCCAACAACCCAAGCTTCATCCCGTGCACACGTGCACAATAGTCAGTCCGTGTTTGCGCGCTTGAAAGCGCACAAGGGAACATGTGTTGAGGTCCACAGGTCTTGGTGCATGGATGTGTTGTGCGCATATATGTGTACTTGCGCGTGAGTCTCACCCTATGCATTTGTCTGTGCGCACGCATACGAGTAGTAGGCATCGATCCAGATTTGCAGACCCAAACATGTGTCTGCACAACTGTTAGGAGCAAGCAACTTGCCGTTAAGCATGTGTAAGCCTGTTTGCCTGCAATGAGGGTTGCCCAAATGTATGCATTTGTGATGATGTGCACACATGCACACATGCACAACCGCATGCAGATAGGTTTAATTGGCGTGCACGTGTGAGCAAAACAAACATGAGGACAGACAGGCCTTCACAACACTGAGGTTATTTTCACACACCTTAGTAATTGTTATGACAGGGACAAACAAACAAGCATTTGCTTGAATTTGCAAGCTTGCGCACGTGCTTGAAATATGCATGTTGCAATGCCTATCGTATCTGCCGCTTGTTCACTTATTGGCATTTCTAGATAAATCGATAAGAAACGGCATACCAAAAGTGCATCAAATCAAACTTGGGCTGCTGCAAGTCATTGGCAGGAGGGTTCTGGTAGCAACTAGGGCCCTTTCCAACTCCTCACTTGTTTGCATCTTATGACATGGACATGCTGCCTCTGGTGGGCTGTTTGACAACCCTCAGTCCATGGCAGTGCACTGAGCATTTGCACAATGCGCCTTTGTCTGCTGCGCATCGCAAGCTTTCAACTTGCAACTGCTTTCTGAGCAGGGTGACCCTGCCAACCAGGTTAAGCTGTGACAGAGACAACTGGCTTGATGTCGCGCACTCCTACCCTGTGATATTGTTGTGCAAGGTCTTGTCGAAGGCGCGTGAGAGACTCCCCAGGTGTTGTGTAGCTCAAAGGTTGCCTGCACGTAGACAGCAGCATGAGCTTGGTTCCTTACCCATGATTTTAAAAGCTGCAAACCAGTGTTACCCTGATGTAAGCAAGCTATGTTGCATCGGAACATTTTTTTTACCCACTGTGGCTGCTGGCTACTTCCCAACACAGACCTACTTCATCCATTTTTGAGCATATATGAAGCAAAAGTTATGAGGCAGACAGTCATGTCATAGTTTACTAACACTCAGGAGGAGACCACACCAAGGTTGACTGACACGACAACAAGCAATTAAGGTCTCACATGTCTGCAATGCTTTGAATGCTCCAACTCATGGATATTAGTTTTTCAAAGGAGGCAGAGAATGACGAGAAGCAAGAAGTGTCATTAAATGCACGTTCTGTGGAGTACAAGACCCCACCCAGACTTTAAGACCTTGCTCTGCCACGAGGCACAACATAATCTGTACCCACCTATCTTCATCCAAGCCTAGCGCCCAAAGGTTCTTGACGTACTTGTCTTCATTTTGGCTAAGATTCTTCTGCATGTGCTGCCGTGTATGACCTCCGAGGTTTGTCCTGTCAAGCTGCTGCATAGTAATCATTAGCAAATCAAATTGAAGGTACTCCTCTAATTGCAGTGCTACATAGTATCTTTAGATAAAAGTGCCTATAAGAGCACGCCCTCACGGACTTCATGCAAAAGGCAATCTGCTACTGAATTGATTAAAATGATTCTGTTACTTCAATATCTCCACATATGTACTGAATATTAAAAAGAAACCAGGGCTTCTGTAACAAAGGCTTTATTTAAATTTACCCCAAATTTACCCCAAAAGAGAGTGTGTTTTTTTATTCCATGCAATCGCTAAATGCTGCTGACACGTACCAGGCGTTCCCTGAACGCTGCCTTCTCCCACACGACCCTGCACAGCAGAGGGATTTGCAGACCCAGGCAGAGCTGTACCCTGCTCTTCCACACGCCCAGCTTCAGCATGCCGGCATACTGGGTGGGTGCATGCTCCTGGAGGTGAAGTTCAGGTTGCTTAAGCTTGGAATTTTGCTTGCAATTTGTATGAATGCCTGGAATCAACCTCACACGCTGATGTCCCCCATGCATAGCCAGAGCCAAGAGATTCACACAGCCAAGCTTCAAGACAGCTGTGTCTGGTCCCGCCTTGCTCATGTGCAGGTGCATATGATCGCATGAAGCGGCGGCATCAGACAAAATACAGGTTGGAATGGGCACGTGTTGCCGTTTTGAGTGTTGCCGTTTTGAGAAGGGGGCTAATGAAGTAAGCTCTTTATTCCTTTGTCTCAGACGTACTTCACTGCAATTTCTGCACCTTATTCTTCCCCTTCTTGCTTACTGCTCCTTCTGATACTTGGCAGTCATAACCCAAACCCAAAGCGCGCGGTCCAGAAGAATTTGAGGAAGGTTGATCAGCATGAGCTGGAGGCAGGTGAGTGTAATCTGTTGGTTTGGTTGTGATATCATCCAAAAATGCTTATGTGCACTCAAGTTCATCAAGCTGAAATTAACAGCAGGTCACACACACCATATAACGCAATTTTACTCTGCAAGCACATGTACTAAACAGATGCCATCATCTTGTGCATGCACAATAAGCGCGAGCACTGGCATCCACATGGTTTGTGCACACGCACACCAACATGCTGTGTGCACCTTAGAATGGGACGTAGCCATCAAATGGAGTTGGTCCTTACACATGTCTCTGGTGCCTTGTCATGGATTGCAGCATTTGTGAAGCTGGTCCAGGGTGAGCTGACGTGCCTGGCACCTGCGCACTGCAGGTGCAAGGAACATGGACAAGATCGACCAGGAGGCCTTGTCAGAAATCCTCGCCATGGCAAACGGAGGTGAGGAAGGTGCAGATACCTTGTGGGTGCCAAGGCTTGCATTGAAGCTGCCGACATATCCACCAGGGCTTGTGTTGAAGGGCTGTGCTGAAACTGCAGACACGTCCACCAGGGCCTGGCCTTCGGCATGGCTGAACGTGTGAAAGCCCAAGTTACCTCACCACTCGCAGCTTGGCCATGAGTGTCTGCCAGCAAGTGGCCAGACAGGTGGAGCAATTAAAAGGGAAGGAAAGTCTGCCTTTTACTTTTATGGCCGCGCCTCTGCGCAGTGGCTGTCATCCACTTGTACACTTTGGTTTGAGAGGTTGCTCCTCGCAAGCGGCTTGCAGCCTTGATTGTTGCATTCACGTTTCTCTGTTTCAGAATGCCCTGACGTCCAGCCAGGAATTAACAATCCAGGCTGCCCTCTTCCCACACATTTTAGAAATGTTGCTTGCAATGCCGGCTCTTTCACCCTGCTCAGTTGACTCCATGGAGAGTTATGCCAACCATCCTTAGGAAATTTAAGACTCATTTAGTCCTCTCTGTGCCAGACTACCCAATGGTCTAACCCTTGCCAACTAATTAACAAGACGTGAGCCCCAATCCATTGAATGCATGCCGCATTACTTCATGCTACCACCATACGCAGGGCAGAAGCTCGGTGACGATGAGCTATTCTCAATCTTTATCCAAGTAGGTTCTAGATCATCAGGCTTGACCCAGCTTGCTCGTCATGATCAACACAGTATGAGCTTGCCCCGGCACAAAATGAAGTGCTAGTGCTACAGGCAGGGAACTACCTTCTTCCTTTTCTGTAGACTTCCATTACGGCATTTGTGCATGTAGTCTCTCATGCAGCTGCAGTAACTCAATAAGAGGGAATACATGCCCCTGGGTGGCCACCAGAGGGTGCTTTAGTCATGAGCTGTTGTCATGCAAGAATTAGTCGCTCAGGGCTCGAGTCGTGAGAAGAGCAGCCAGTGGGCCACCTGCGGTCCTCAGGCGCTTTGTTGGATGAACAAGCCAAACCTTGAGACACCTTTTCCTGGCAAACCATGTTGCAAATAAAAAACTTGCAAGGCGGATGCACGGCTAGTGTGGTAGGTCATTTTGCATTGTGGCACTAGACCGGCAGTCTCCTGGGTGTGTAGAATGTGCTCTGTCTGATCTGTGTGTGCTTGCTGCCACTCCTTGCCTCCTGCTGCAGTGCGATCCAGACGACTATGGTCTGATCAAGTCGAGCCGCGTCGGGGAGGCCCTTGGCTTGCTGAAGCAGTGAGTCACAGTGCCTCGCAGTGAAAGCATCCAAGGTTTTCCTGCCTGGGTCGGGCCTGTCTTGCGCGGGCGCATACACAGGTGCTGCGCATGCACGAGCAGAATGGGCTTGCATACACTGCTGCGCTCTCAGGTCTAGCCAGTTGGCTACCTAGTGAGCCAGTTGGCTACCTAGTGTGAGCTACCTAGTGTGAGCTGTGCTGTATCATACGTGCTGAATGATACAGCTGTATTATACGTGCTGTAAGATACAGCTGTATCAAACGTGCTGTATCATACGTTGGCTACCTAGTGTGAGCTACCTAGTGTGAGCTGTGCTGTATCATACGGGCTGTATGATACAGCTGTATCATACGGGCTGTATCATACGTTGGCTACCTAGTGTGAGCTGTGCTGCATCATACGACTAGCATGGTACCCCATGGATATCAGAGCATATGGTACCCCATGGATAGCATATGGTACCCCATGGATAGCATATGGTACCCCATGGATAGCATACGACTAGCATATGGTACCCCATGGATATCAGCCACCTCCCTGTTCTTTGTTTCCTGAGTCCCTGATCGTGCATTCAACAACTTTCAATCGGGGCCCTCAATGTTGGCACTGCGGAACAATGCCATGGGCAGGATTTCACCAGCAACTACTAGGAAATGGCCATCCACATGAACCTGTGATTCCAGGCCTGAGGTGCATGTGCTGGGTGGCAGAGTTTGCTTGAGCCCGTATCCTCAGGGTCTTCTGGTGATACAGAAGAGCCTCATCATCCGAGCTTTATGCCCTGGCCTGCCTGCCCCTTTTCCCTAGCTGTCTTGGCGGGTCACTTGTGACTTGCTCTTTGACAAACACATGCAGGAATCGGAAATTCTACAGCAAGATGTCTCCTGTTGCGCCTGCCCAGCCCAATTGCGAATGCATCATTTCATGAGTTGTCCACACCTTCAAATGACCACATGTATGTTGCACTGCAGTGCTGCTCCTCTTAGCTGCTTCCCTGTAGCGTGTACGCTCTTGGCAGGGCCAAGGGCGTGCTGCCCTGGCGTGTATTCTTCTTGCCTTACAGCTTTGCAGAAATGCTGCAACGGAGCAAAATAGACAATGCATGGGATGCAAAGGAAGGTTGTCTACATTCCCTACTCATGCGGAATAAAGGCACATGTGCCTAAGCCATCAGTGCCTGCAGTCGATGTTTCTGTGCCTACGGATGCTGAAGAAGCGCTTTGAGATGCTGTGATTACAAGAATCCTGACCAAATAAAGGCTTTTGCTGTACCCGGGTTATTATGGTGTTAAGCCGCCACCTGCTGGGCCTTTTTAGAAGCTGTTGCTCAGTTACTCAGCGGCTTGGAGCAGCGCAGGGTTGTGCCTTTCTTCTATTGAATGCATTTAGTGCAGCATGTTGCTCTGAACAGCACGTCACAATTGTGGTGCTTGCATGCTTGATATGACTCAAAGAGGGGCATGAAAGGGATGAAGGACATACTGGGTGAAGTAGGAATGGTCGGCACAAATTTTGTTCCTTTGTGTTCAAGCAAGTAATCCAAGCTTGACATGTACGTTTACCTTTCTTTCTGTATCTCCCTGGTATACACTATTCAAGGCATGGAGTTGTTTAGAGCATCCATTCCATGGCACGCCCCTACCCCATTTCTTGTACATGATGCTTCATGCTTTCTGCGTTTGGCAATGTCTTGATATGCTCCAATGGCAATGGTTCCAAGTTGCAACCCTGTCATCACTTTCACATCGGGACATCCTCATGGTTAGGCTTCCTTTCTTTGTGTACTTTAAATTGCAGCATGTCGCTTTCTTTCCTGCGGCAGCTGTGTAAGGATTTACTGCGGCAGCTGTGTAAAGAATCACGGCTGTGTTTTCAGGCTGCAGACTATCTTCACTGTATGCGATCATCAAAGGCTTACCAATGGTACCACCACATGCGGTCTTAAAAAACGATGAGACTACTTCAATTTTAAAGTTACAATCTTTTATTTTGCTTAATTTGTTGCGCTAAAATGCTTTGCAGTCCATCACACTGCTTCGCCGCTCTCTTGTTATGCTCATCTCCATGACTGATTGTAACATGTGCATGCCTCAAAAGTTCAAGGAAGAAGGTTTGGACCACAGAAATATACACTGTACACAAACTGCAACCGTTTTAATTCATATGCAACAAGAAGCTAAAACTCCTTGCATGCAAGCCAGTCTTTGAATCAGATAAATGCACGTGCAGATTCTATTCCATGACAATCCTGGTCTATAGGACCGGCCCCTCCATTATATTTCTCACTCTCCGTGGGCGTCCTTCTGATGGTGGAGGCTTAAACTGGTTGCCTCTTCCTAACTTAGGATTCGAAATTGATGTCACCATGAAAGAATCTGGGTGCATGGCCTTTCCTTATTTCATTGAATGCCACTGGCATTGCCCTCTTCTTCTAGTTGGTTGCCCTTGTTCAGCTGGTACAAATGATTAATCTAACCTTCCAGTTGGTTCTAGAAATCTTGCTTGCATCGAGCAACCCTTGCCTTACTCTTAATGCACCTTGCCACATTCGCAACAGCAGCAGGGATGGGACTTGTATGCAAATGCGTTCGTTGAGGCTTCAACTTGAATTGAATTTTCTTAAGGTTAGGTTACAAAGCTGTACCTGCCAAATGAGGGCAGCTTAGCTGAAGCCAAACAGACCTGCAACCGGAACCAAAAAAGGCAAGCTAGGTTGTGTCCTGAAATCTAGGCACAGCAGTCCAGGCTGCCTTTAGCACTCATGCAAGTTGAATTGAATTTGCAGACTTGTTTCAATACTTACCACTGGCACACAAAATTACTGTCAATCAGACTGGAGCTTTTTATTTCTCCCAAGCTTGTTCTGAGGATGTCTTGAACTTTTTCTAGAAGCAAAGATTCCTGTCGTTGAATCTCAGAGCTAATTGATGTTTTCTATATGGCTGGTGTTCACCAGAGACCTGAACAGTCAAACAACCTGGCTGACCTTCGGAAGGTCGAACTTAATCTTGTAAACTTGTAAAATTGCCAAATTCATTTTAGAATTCTATTGGAGCCTCAAGCAATGGGTTTGAGGGATGTTGTTTTTGCCCCTGAGGACTCAAACATAGTTCTCTCAGGCTATTGTGTGCTGCCCTTGCTTTTTGTGCATTCCCTTGACTTCCTGTATATCATGCCCCTTCTAAAAGACAGCCATTTTAGTATGCCAGTTCGTATCTGCAGTCATTGTGCACGGTGTGCAAGATGCTGAGCCAATCTGTTGTCGCTCATACTTGCTTCAAACATCTCTTTCTGAGTCACATAAGCGATGATCACAGGCTTTGATCAATGACCATTAAGTATTCCAAAGTAGTGTCTGTTGCCCCAGTCACAGTCCCTGAACTTGATGCAGCAAAAAGGGCATCCAAGGCAGCTGATGTGACGACTTCCCCAGGAAACAGCAGTGGGACACCTGCAGAACGCCAAGATTTGAGGAATGGAGCGAGGGGTCACAAAGAGATAAACAAGGACCTGCATTCGGCAAAGGCCTGCACCAAGGCCCTGCCCTTAGCAAGGAGCTGCGCAAAGGAGCCATGAGAACTCCTGTAAGTTACAGGTTATTTAGCAGTAAAAGCTTGCACTAGTAAGACTGATACGAGTCAGGCATCCCCAATCCCCCTGCATTCAACTCCCCACCTGATCAAGAGGCCGATCTGATCAAGGATCTAGGGATAATTGCCCTAACTTCATGCAAGTACCAGGCATCTGATATCTTTGCTACCATGTCAGGCTAAGAGTCTGCGGCACGCAAAACTGGCTCTTCGCGCAATGCAACACATTTTGGCTGCAGCACTAATTGGCGTAGCAACCTGTTCCCTCTGCCGCCTCTTTTTCCAGATTGCCTGCCAATAAGTGCAGGATTTCCCGAAGCTGGAAAAGTGTTTGCGCTTCATGATGATCCTACTCTCCGAGATAGCTCGGAAGTCGAGACAGTAGTCCACAGGGACTTTGTCACAATGCAACAAGCATGATCAAACTTGGACACTCTTTGAGCTGCGTACCTGGTGGGTATGGGCACAAGAGCTCTGCACTCACACAGCCCACTGCTTGGGTGTAGTGCACCCTGCATACAAACCGCAACCGACCACACCACGAGAGGAAACACTGTATCACTCCAGATAAGTGCTGCAGCCATAAGTGTGCTGCACTGCGTGTTCAGTCGGTTGGATTCAAATGGCTGAGTGCTTGATGTTTGAGTTCATTTTGCTTCACACTTCATGAAGCAACACACCATAGGCCATGCACCCTGTAAGCATAAGCATTGATGCAGAGCAAACAAGGCATTGTCCCTTGCTCCTGTTGCATCTCATAGTCCACTTTGGCAAGGCGACAGCTGGGTGGCATGAAGGGACAAAGCGTGGTTTTTAGTCTGATTAAGTGTGATTTTAAGTCGGACAAAGCATGATTTTTGGTCACCCAGGGCCAAAAGTATAGACCTGTCACAAATAGCATTACGTAACGTGACTCACCTGACAGCGCATGCCATGTGAGGCAGGCGTGGTACTCTAATTTGCAGCAATCAGGTTACAGCTGATGTTGCCGCAAGGCAGGGAGACCACTGTGGAATTGAATTTGATGGCAAGGCAAGAGTACATCAACCTTGCAGTGTGCATTCAGAACAGCGCCGCCAATGAAGCGCGCGGTGCTGCTATTTGCCATGGAGCAGACTGCAGCGAAGGATCTTGACAGCGAGGCAGGTCATCTGTTTTGAAAGGAAGCCCCTGTTTGCACACTGCGTACCTGCATGTGTTTGCATACCTGCATGTGTCAGCAAAGAGGGCGTCCCGCGGGCTCAAGCGCATGTCTAGTTGTCCAATGCTTTGTTTTAGGGGGCTGCTGCTGCTGCTGCCGCCTGCTGCACAGGCATTGACACAGCTGCCGAGGCTAATCTCACCCGTGGTCAAGCCGCCTGAGCTGCCAAGGCCACTCTCACCCGTGGTCAAGCCGCCTGAGCTGCCGAGGCTAATCTCACCCGTGGTCAAGCCGCCTGAGCTGCCAAGGCTACTCTCACCCGTGGTCAAGCCGCCTGCTGCACAGGCATCGACACAGCTGCCAAGGCTACTCTCACCCGCGGTCAAGCCACTCTCTCCCGTGGTCAAGCTCCTCTCACCCGTGGTCAAGCCGCCTGAGCTGCTGCAACAAACCCCCTCGGCTGTCGCACTCCATCCCGACTCTCTTCCGGTGTTTCCGGGCCCGGCCTTTTCGCCAGCGAGCTGCCTGAAGGCGTGCACCAGCGTATGCGCATCCTCCAAGGTAGATCCTGGGCCCAGCATGAATAGCACAGCCTGCATGCGCACATGTTAGGTTGCAGCATCCTACTTTTGCGGTCGAAAGGCCCACACCAGCGCATGCACGCTTTCTGAGTTGGATTCAAGGTCCAGCAAGAGCACTGCAAGCCTGCGCATACCGCTTTGAACGCAGCAGGACACAGACAGGCCAGAGGTGGGAGTAAGCGACTGAAAGAGAATAACTCGAGCAAATTATATGCTGGCACACCAAGGACCATTTAAGGAGTGCAGGAACAGACGCGACACAACCAAGCAGACCACATCAACGAACGGCACTGGCTTGTGCTCATGGCTGAAATCCATGATGAAGATCACCAACCGCTGCACACCCCAGCAACCCTAAACATGGTGGCTCTAGGGTATGCCTTCGCACACCTGTGCACCCCTTTGCAAATTTGTGCATGCCTCCGCATGCCTAGGCATGTCTTCCTGACCCGTCAACGGCACTCACATTCTCTTTGCTGCCTGCTCTCACTTAATATGCGTAAAAAGCAAGAGGAAGAGACATTATGCTGCTCTACACCGTGCTCCATTCACCGACCCTCTGCAGCTCAGAGAGGGTTGAGGAGCTCCTTGAAGTTACAAGCCCACACCACTTCCATCACTTGACCTCTGGAGAGCCTGGTCAGGTATGAAGCACGACATGAAAGCACAAACGCATCACGCGCTCGTTTCTGGTTTGCTGCCATCTCAAGCACAGCATAGGCTGTCTCGCCCCCTGTGTCCCTTTGCCCCTAGGTCAGTTGCAATGTACAAGAACACCGACATCTTGCGCATTTTCTTTGGCGCCAATGTTGCACCACATTCAAATCTGCCATATTCATAATGGCTGAACCTTAACAAGATCTTCCTTTACTGCACAGCCTGTCACGCTCTGTTAAGTCCACCTTACACCTGCATGGCCAGCTTAGGCATGATGGGCAAGCACCTGAGAGCCTCACTAATCTTCCTTCCGGCCCAGGCTCAAGCATCAAACGCATGAGCGCTTCTGCACATCACACCCTTCACCACCCGCTCAAGCGCCTGAGCACCTCACCCTACCAACGACAATCCATCCATTCATACGTCTTTGTATAGTATATATATATTTTTTTTTGTGAAGCATGCATCAATGGGCAGGGGCCACTAAGGGTGCCACTGATGCCTGCGTGCTCCTTCGAAACGAATGCTCCTGCACAGGAGGGGGCCTGTTGCCAGATTAGCCTGCACAGACCGATGACATCCTGCACAGACTGTCTCTTTTTCCAGCCTTGATGCTGGGCTGCTTTCCTCTAGCCTCATATCTATGCCGCTTACCTCCACCTATGCAACCCCTGCATGGCCAGCTTGCGCATGGCCCTGGCAACCTGCATGGACCATCTCTTCTCCAGCCTTAAGTCCAGACTCTCCCCCACCCACACACCCTCACCCACACACCCACATACCCTGCTTCCTCACCCACGCACCCTCTGTGTGGCCAGCTCAGGTACGACGCCGAAGCAGCGCTCAAGCAGGTCCGCCACCTCAAAGCCCGTCATGCCCCACTGTGACACCCCCACAGTCAGACGCAGCGGGTCGTACGCAGACACCGAGCCTCGGGCCTCCCCCTTGATCTGTGGCTCTGTGCTGCTGCTGCTACTGCTGCTGCTGCTCCTGTCACTGCTGCTGCTGCTGCTGCTGCAATCATGGTTGTCACAAGCAGCTGTGCTGCCGCTGCCGCTGCTATGAGCATTGCTGCAACTGTCACTCACACTCCCGCTGCTGGCTGGACGCAGGCCTGTGCGACTGAGCTGACCAGGCTGGTTGGTCCCCTGATTGCCAGGCTGGTTGTTCCCATAATTGCCAGGCTGGTTGGTCCCCTGATTACTAGGCTCGTTGGTCCCCAGGTTGCCAGGCTGGTTGGTCCCCAGATTGCCAGGCTGGTTGGTCCCCTGATTGCCAGGCTGGTCAGTCCTCAGATTGCTAGGCTGACGGGCCCCTAAATTGCAAGGCTGGCCTGGCCCCTGGTCACCAGGCTGCCTGGGCCCCTGGCCAGGCAGACTGTGCTGCACCCCACCATCATAGTACGTGCCCAAAATGCACAGGCCTGGGATCTGGGACAGGCCGGCCCTTGCAGCCTCCGCGGCTTGCAATGGAGCTGCAAAGCATGCGACTGGGTCTTGCGCAAGCAGGCGTGCAGCGTCAAGGGAGGCCATGAGCAGGTAGGAGGGTGAGGATGACTGCGTGCAGGGCAGGCAGGGGCAGCAGGGGCGGCCAAGGCCATCAAGAAAGGGCAAGGGCATCCACATCAATGGGAGCCATGAGCAGGCAAAAGGATAAGAGGGTCAAAATGACTGCATGGTGCTGACGCAAGGCAGATGAGCAGGGAAGGGGTTGAGGATGACTGCATGGCACCGAGGAAGGACAGGTGAGCAGGTAGGAGAGTAAGGATGAGTGCGTGCAGGGCAGGCAAGGATGGCAAGGGTGGCCAAAGCATACCTGCGCACGCCGATGAGCAAGCTCCATGTCTACACCCCCCGCTCACCTGCAGTGTCCTCAAGGCGCGTGAGACTCGCTCTGTAGACACCATACCCCCAGACACATGCAGCATGGCAGCCTACATTGCCACCCAAAAACCACCACAGGAAAAAGGTTGTAAGCCAGGAGTAGATTAGATACGGGTGCAGTCCATAAGTGGGTTGTGCAATGGACAAGTTTTCTCTCAGAGTACGCATTTGCAAAGGACTGCCTTACACAGCAAGGCCTGTTCGACAAGTTGCAGAAATGCAAGGACAAGGGCAATGCCTTGAGGTTTATGAGCTTGGGTTGGATGGTTCAGAATGAAGCCAGGCAAAATGAGCAGCAACATTGTCCTGATGCTGTGTGTGAATTGCTGATGCTGTGTGGCTGCAGCAGAGTCAAGTGGGAAGATCACTGAGGTGTGATGGTCGGATCCCTTGGAAAGCTGATCACCTGCGTCATGGCCGACAGCATCTTGTGTGTAGACTGCATGCAGGAGAAAACGTGCAGGGGAACAAGTGATTGCAGGGGGATAAGCATTGGCACCATGCAAATGACATGGCAAGGGAATGAGTCATGGCTGACAGTATCCTGTGTGTAGACTGCATGCAGGAGAGGCAAGTGAGGGAGAACAAGTTTTAGAAGCTCAAGGAAACTTGGCTGAACCAAACAAACATCAGAACCAGGTATACACAGCTGAAAGGAGAGCTCGAAACCTCTTGTCTTACAAGCGGGGCATAAGGCTTACACACACACACACACAAAAATATTCAAAAGTATTCAGCTACAAATCTAAAAAACACATGTACAGGTATGCTTGACAATTTAGACAGTGGATTTGTTGCTGGTGGTAGCCGTGTTTGCTGGTGTTGCTGATGGTAGCCGTGTTTGTTGCTGGTGGTAGCCGTGTTTGCTGGTGTTGCTGGTGGTAGCCGTGTTTGCTGGTGTTGTTGGTGGTAGCCGCGTTTGAGTACACGGTTTGAGGACACAAATGCGTACAATGAGGTGCCCAAAACATGCATGCTGATGCATGATGCCTACAAAAAGGCTCGCTGGCAGCAGAGGGTGCATGCAGGGACACGCTGGCAGCAGAGGGTGCATGCAGGGACACGCTGGCAGCAGAGGGTGCATGCAGGGACACGCAGAGGGTGCATGCAGGGACAGCAGAGGGTGCATGCAGGGACACGCAGAGGGTGCATGCAGGGACACAGCAGAGGGTGCATGCAGGGACACGCTTTTGTGATCACGTAATACACATAACAGACTGTGCGCATGATAGGACACATGGACACAAGCCAGCTGCACATTCTATTCATGATTGGATCAAGGGTGCAGGGCCAGCCACAGCACCAATTAACAGCACTTACCTGGATCACCAAGTCTGCGCCTTGCTGGAGGCCACTGCAAGCCAAGAGCAACAAACAAAGTGATGAAGCCGGATTCACAATCCCACGCAGATCCTATCTCTTCTTGGTGAAAGGCAACGGCCAGGCTGTGATCAACCAGCGGCCAGGCTGTGATCAACCAATGGCCAGGCTGTGATCAATCGACGGCCAGGCTGTGATCAACCAGCCATCAGATTCAAGCACAATCAACGTACACCAAGTATCTTGCACGGCCGTGTCTTATTCTGACATTTGGGACACAGTGTGGTTCTTTCTGTCCCCCTCTGGAAGGCTTATAGCAGCTGTGCTTGTTTGGCCTCAGGGATGAGGTGGAAGCCGCAGGCTCAGATAATGTGAAACAACATGCAAGGGCAGAGAGACAGGCCAAGACAGGCTGCCGGCTAGGGTCTTGTCCCCTCCGAGCTGGAGTGCTTCACTCTGGCAAGGCTGTGACGGGCGCAACAGCAAGCTGTGAGTGCCGAAGGCTGACACACACCTGGCCGGTAAAGCAGGATGCAAGCCAAGGTGGGCTCCATGAGCTTCATCCACCAAAAGCACAGTGCCTGCCTCGTGGCAAATCCTGGCAAGCTCTGCATTGCAGAAAGCGTGACGTGATGGCCAGTGATGCTGCTGATGGCGTGACTCCCTTAAAAAGGAGCGTGCAGCAGATCGGGCAGCAGAGCACCCTACCTGGGAATGGCGCACATTGAGATGCAGCTGCTTCTGGAAAAGCTAGGATATGAATTGGAAGTGATGCGCACGGAAGCTTCACCAGATATGGTGGTTTTCAAGCCACTGATAAGCAAGCCAGTCTGAGAATTGCCCACGCCACTCTACTGTGCAAGGGCATGTTGGAAGCCTATGACATCGTGGTGATGTGACCCAGTGTAACACCCATACAGCGATGCTGCTGCGCAATTGAGCCATAAGGAAGTTTGTCGGAAGTAAAGTGCAGGCAATCTAGAGAGATTTAAGAGGAGGCATAAATGAGGGCTTGATTGTATCACAAGTCTGGTCATGGGAAAATTGCATACCAACAGCTTATTTGTCATGTATGCGTGGACGGTCAAAACTTCTCTCGGTCTGGAGGATGATGACATTCAAGCAAGTGAGCTTTTTATGACGAAACCTTACCCAGGTTTTTTGCTTTTTGGGGGATATCAAGCCAAGCACTTGAAAGCCCCTCAAACAGAGCAGCTTTATCTTTGTGTTTCTGTATGGGAGCGTGGGTGAGTGCACACACTTGCATGACCTTCCGACAGAGCAGCCACCCTTAGAATGCGAGAGAGGCAGCTCTCATGTTGCTTCAGGACTGCAGGCACATTAAGAGTGTGCAAGAGGCAGCTTTCATGTTGCTTGCAGGACTGCAGAACCTTTGCCTTTCGCAATGCCAGACCACCAAACAGCCGCGGAACCGCTGTTGCCTGAGCACAGCCTTCAACAACAAACATCAGATGCTCCAGCAAGGCTGCATGATTTAACGCAACCTGATGCACTGATACGGCCTTGGTACAAAAGGACCAGCAGCAAACATTCCACCCTCACCTCCGATGTGTGAAGCTGCGCCAAAGTAGGTAGGGGACACAACCAAGACACCAGCCACATGGCGCCCTAGGGCCTTAGCCTGTTGCAAACCCAGCTTGAGAGTCTCAGGCATGATACCATGTGCCACCTGGAAGCGCGCGTCAATCTCTGGGGACAGCCAGTACGGCACACAGCCTGTGAGCACCAGCAAGCAAGGACTTGTGTGAAGGACTTGTGAGCAGGTGAATATGCGCGGTGTGGGGTGTGCCTGTGAGCGTCTGCGCGCGCAAAAGGAGGCTAACAGATCACAGGGTAGCATGCTCGGGATGAATGGCACGGGCAGGTGTGGACATTTCATGGCATCAGGGTAGCATGCTCGGGATGAATGGCACGGGCAGGTGTGGACATTTCATGGCATCAGGGTAGCATGCTCGGGATGAATGGCACGGGCAGGTGTGGACATTT
>LKMJ01001593.1_pt1 | contig 20249 bp, 15 predicted proteins | sample 643391 | NCBI WGS metagenome assembly LKMJ01 (sample SAMN04112250, study PRJNA286221) | soda lake metagenome | biome: soda lake; feature: Kulunda Steppe; material: water; isolation source: sample PL-Br10 brine of Picturesque Lake | place: Russia: Kulunda steppe | collected 2010-07 | reverse complement strand
TGTGTGTGTGTGTGTGCGCGCGTGTGTGTGTGCGCGCGTGTGTGTGTGCGCGCGTGTGTGTGCGTGCGCACTTGTGCAAGCATATTTTTTAATTGTAGATCCTGTACCAATTCTGTACCGTTTCTGGAGGGTCAATTGACAGGTCTGATATCGGCTCTAATTAACCCAGTATCTGTTGGTGCCCAATACTTTCTATTATCGGCTCTCCTACCACCAGTCAGTGAAACACCGCCATTTCTCTTTGAAGACACCGAATTCGGGCTCTATTCTGCCGGAGGCAGTAGCTTAGCCGTCGGCCCAAAAAATATTTGATTTGACAAGTTAGTGAGGAAAGGAAACTTTGGCATGCACACGAGGGGCTTAAAGCCAGGAGGCGACATGAACCACATGAAGAAGCTTAACAGTAGCCTGGATGACATCATTCGGCACGGGAAAAAAGGGAAAGGCAAGGAGCCCGTGCTGGTAAGGCGCGCTTGCATCTTAGATCCAAGCCGCGCCATACTTCTGGACAAGGGTTCCTCACTTCAGGGCTTCAACTCTATCCATCATGCACTTTCCTTTGCTGTTTCAGAATATCAGCACCTGAGAAAGCATCATTGCTGTGGATCATCACTATCTATCTATCATGCCCCATGTATGCTGAGCTCTTGAGTGCAGCCTCATGAAGCGGCACCAAACCTGCGAGGAACGTTCCCACTCACTTCCTGTCAGTTGTACCCTGCAAACAAAAAAACAAATAAACAAACAAACAGCAAGGGCTCCATGACCCTGCGCGCCACTCAAATGCTCACAGCAATGAATCAACGTGAGCAAGCTCACTGCCCCCCAATTGCTTTGTAATTGTCACTTCAGACTGTAAGACCCTGGAACAAGTGAGCAAGCTCTCTACCTTTCGCCCTTGTCAGGATAATGATGTGCATCAAGCTTGAGCGCAAGAGTAGAAAGTGCTGTTTGTTTGCCACTCGCGTTTGCAGGCCTCGCTTGGCAGCAAACACCCGCAGCAGCTGAAGGCTCCCTGGCAGCAGCAGCCTGGTCTGAGAAGCAAGCCGCCCTCTGGCATGGCAAGCACAAACATTCCAATGCAGCCGCATGGCTCCAACACCAAATCCCAAGGATCTGCGCGCAAGGCCGCCACGCAACACCATGCCAGCGGCGGCACCAACCTTGCGTATGGGCTCAAGCCTTTGCCCCCGTTCCGAGGAGGTCCGCTGGGTGGGCGGGTGGAGGGCGGCAGGGGCGTAGGAGGGCGAGGACGGGGTGCAGCGCCTCGCCCTGCCAGGCAACAGCAGCAGCAGCAGCAGCAGCAGCAAGCGCACCAACCGCGCCAGCTGGTGGCACAAGGCAGAGGTGGCTGGCGTCAGGCCAACACCAGGCCACCCTTTGCGTCCATGCCCTCTGACGGCACCGTCTTGCCGCCGTTGCTGCAGCCACCGCTGCCGCCGCCGCCACCGCAGCAGCAGCAGCAGCAGCAGCAGCAGCAGCAGGTTGCCGCGGTGCTGGAGGCACTGCATGACCCTGGCCACCCCCTCCATGGCACGATCCAGCGCATGATCGAGCAGAAGGTGCGCCAGGCCAGGGGCACTGAGGAGTGGCAGGAGGGGCCAGGGGCCTCAGAGAGAGGGGCAGCGCCCCAGGGAGGGGGCAGGGGCAGGCAGACGGGCGAGCCGCCAGAGTTTGAGCAAGGAGAGGGGAAGAGCCCAGCGGACGATGATGACGGTATTGCGGACGCCGCGCTTGACCCTGCCATCGCGCAGCTGCTCCAGCGCTGCTCCTCTGCCCGCGCACCCGCCCCCCTGCCGTCAGAGCTGCCCCTCGCATGCCTGCCACGCGCGCACACAGGGGCGCCGGGCATGCGCCACGGGCTGACCCTGTTATCCCCCGCCCCCCTTGGCACCTCCCAAGGCCTCATCGCGCGCGTGCGTGCCCAGAAGTACACGGCCGCGGCTGCAGTGGAAGCGGCGCACGAGGCACATGGGCCAAATGACCTGCCCTTCACCAGCATGCAGGCCCCAGTCACGCTGCTCCCCAGCAGGCACGCCACTAAAGACTTCAGCTCAGAGGAGCAGCAGCGCTATTGTGGCCCGGAGCAGCGGCAGCAGGCGCAGCTTTGCACACGCAGCAGCGGTTACCATAACCAGGAGGAGCCGCAGCAGGCGGGATTTTGCGCACGCCGCCACCAAGACTACAAGGAGTGGCAGCAGGCGTACTGCTCCAGAGGCGGCAGCTACTACGGCCACGGCAGGGCGCCCAGCCCCAGCCGCAGCAGCCGCAGCCGCTCGTCATCTCCACCTCCCTACCACCCCCACCGCCGTCCCCACCTGAGCCTCCACCCCCACAGGGACTACCATGGGAATGCGTACACGCATGGCAGCATGCGCCGCCGCAGCCGCAGCTGCAGCCGTGGCAGGGAGAGGAGCTGCAGCTGGGAGTACAGGAGAGGATACGGGGGAGATGCGGGGGAGGGCGGGGAAGGAGGGTCCAAGGAGGCTGACGTGAGGGCGGTAGCGGAGCGTATGGCGAGAAGCGTGGGGGGCGATAGGGCAAAGGTTGCAGGCAAGGGGGAAGTTGCAGAATAGCAGTTGGGTGTCAAAAGGCGTGTCTGCTTGGCTTCAGCCATACTTGGTAGGAGCCAAGGAGCAGCTGCTGGACGCCAAGAGGCGTCGTCTCCCTGGTTTGCGCCTGCCAGGGGAGCAGGAGGAGCGGCGCATCCAGGGGGGGCGGCAAGGGGGCATCGGTAGCAGCAGCGGCAGCCTGAGCAGCAGCCCCCGCCGCAGCAGTAGGCTGGCGTGCTCAGCACTGGGGCAGCAGCAGCAGCAGCAGCAGCAAAGGCTTCAGCAGCGGCAACAGCATGCTGCTTCACAGCCCGGCCCCTCTCCCCCCCCCTTCTTTGCCCCCTGCTTGTGGTGCACAGGCGCAGCAGCACCGTACTCCAAGGGACATGCCCAGCATGCACTTTCTGGTGCTCTTGTGAGCGCCTCCTCCCGGCGGCCTGCCCAGCGACCACCACTTGTGTGCGCGTCCTGCCTTTTGTGGCCCGCACAGTGGCACCAGAGTGGCCAGCCTTGTTTGCGCGCACACCCATGTAATGGCATGCAATGGCCCACAGCGTGCACGTGCACGCCCCATGAGTGCTCTGCCGCTTGCGTGTGCGTTGTCGCCGCGCTTTCCAGGGCCCTGCGCTGCCGCATGGCCCTCTCGGCACCATGGGAGGTGACGGCAGCAGCAGCAGCAGCAGCAGCAGCGCGCGCGCGAGAGAGAGAGAGAAGTGGCAGCAGCAGCAACAACAGCAGCAGCAGCAGCAGCAGGGGCCATGACAGCAGCAGCGGCGGTGGTGGCAGGAGCAGGGCCTGGTTGCTTGTGCTTGGAAGGTTAGCCCACAGGTAGCACGGCTCGTAAGGCGCAGAAGTGGCCGCCTTTTTGCAGCTGCCCCCCATGCCAGTGCGGGGGTGGCCTGGGGTGCAGCTCCCAAACTATTCACGGCAGCAGCGCCTGCACTGCAAGGAGGCACGCTGAGATGGGCGCGTGAAGAGAGGCCTCTGGCAAGGGTGTGCCGACAGGCCGCCTTATGTTTGTTGTGGAGGGTCAGAGGAGCAGTTGTTACAGCGACAGCAGCTATCAAGCAGCTGCAGTAGCGGCGGCCTCTTTGAGGCAGCTGTGGAGCAGCGGTGGCAGTCATTTGTGATGGCAGCCGTGCAGCAGCGCCAGCCGCCATTGGCCTCTGCTGTTAGCCCAGACGCAGAACATGTGTTTCTGCGGAGCAGCCGCAGGCCGGGTGCCTGACTCGCGGCCTTGCAGTGACACAGGGTCTGAGTGCGCCATCGCTTGTGTCACAAACTTCTCAAAGGTGCAGCAGGATTGTTTGTGAGCAGCCATTGTGGAGGAGCTGCAGCTCAGGCGGCACAGCCGACAGCCAAAGAGTGGTAACAGATGAGCAGCAGCTGGAGCTAAGCGCAGCAGTGGCTGAAATGTAGTGGCAGTTGCAGTGCAGCAGCAGCAGGTAAGGAACTGCAGATCAGGAGCATCAGTGACTTGGAAGAGCAGTAGCAGCAACAGCAGCAGCAGCAGTCATGACATTGAAGCCGTCGCAGGACTTTTGGAGCCAAGCAGCATTAGCAGCTGGGGCAATCTGAGGCCTGACCAGGCCAAGATCAGCGTGGCTCCAACACTGCCCCCAACCTGCTATGTCATTGTCGCCCCTCACTTCCACCTCCACCACCATCTCCACCACCATCACCACCGCCTCTGCCTCGCCAGCTGCTCCAATCATTTGCGCACCTGGCTGCCCTTTTGAGGCACCAAGGGAGCAAGGATGGAGGCCGAGGCAGCATTCGTGGGGAGGGAGCAAAATGGGCATAACTGGCGGGAGGCGCGGGGAGCCCAAGCACCCCTCCCCTACATGCCACAGCCGCTCCCTACATGGCACAGCCGCTCCCCTTCATGGCACAGCCGCTGCCACACAAGCCCCCCCTCTGCCCTTCCAACCTTGTTGGCTGCCTTTGCTGCTTGTTTGCTTCAAGGCAAGCCAGCCCCTTGCAGCCATGCACACCCGCCTGGTTTTGCCAATCAGCCCTCATTGGCCCTTGCCTCTCCCATGGCATCTGCAGCAGCTCCAACACTGTTGCCTCAGCCGATCATCGCTTTCTCAAACTTATGGCTCCCAAGCAGCGGCTCTAGCTTCAGTGGAGCCAAATTGGTGTCTTCACATTTGCATCAGCTGAGGCACACTGTGCCATGCAGCACACGCAGTCTCCATGAGCCGACTGATCTCTGTGCCATCACCTGCTCAGTGCTATGCTGTAGCATCACCCATACTGCTCATGGCAGCATCGCCAATGCTGCGCAATACTAGAAGAAGCGAGTCTCTCCAGACGCCTTGAGGCGCTACCTTTCTGAAAGGGTATAACCATCAGCAAAGGATGCAGCTTGCCATTATCTGCAGAGTACTTGCAATGACCGCAACACAGGGCATGTGCTGCATGCTTGTCATTCAGGAGTGGCAGCTGAAACCCATAGAGTTACGTGTGCTTCATCTTGCCTGCCCACAAAAAGGATCACCTTGCAGTGATCCCTGAGATTGGGGGCCACAGTGATCTCAAATACACCAAGGAATATTGGCTGTCTTTGCTGGCCTGTTTGAAGTGACTTGTTTTGTGCGTACCCTTATCACTACAACTCGGCGTGTCGCCTGCCTGAGACAATCAATTGCTTGATGTGCCTGTTGGCTTAGAAGCTTTCCTTTTAATAATGGTACGCCTTCGTGAAAAGGCGTGGCCTTCTTGGTGTCTATCACATGTCTATGTTGGATGAACAAAATTGTAGACATGTTAGCAAAGCACGGGTGTATGTGTGGGAGTATGCGAGCTTGTGCGCGTGCACATCCCTTTTGACCATGGGACAACACACAGAAGGTGTGTGAAAGCACTCAATGAATGAACTTGGCGCATGTATTTCTCCTTGTGGCCTGTGGAGTGCCTGTTGCAGAGGTTGAGTGGACGAAGTTCTCTCTTTACTTTTACTTCACTTTTTATTTACCTCTAAAGTCTTTGTCACTGCTTGTCGCAAGGCATACAGAGCATCTATCTAGGAAGCTCAGCTGAAGTTGCAGAGGCCAGCGATCAAAGCGAGTTTGGATTTCAGGTATGGCTAACATAACAAAACAGTACATTGAGGCTCAGTATAGGTGAGGTAAAGTGAGGCTGAGGTTCCTAAACAAAACTCAACGCAGGTAAGGTGAGGTAGAGTGAGAAACATGATAAACCAGAACAATTTGGAGGTAACTTACCTTGAAGGTGGGGCTGAAGCCTACCATGCCCACACCGCCAAACACTTGGAAGTCAGGCGATGTGAGTGCCAATGATGCATGGTAATGTTACATAGCTGTATCCGCTGAACAAGCAGCTTAGCTGAAGCCAATCTGGCCAGCAACCTGATCTGCTTTCTAGAAAGTCGTGTCTGTCAGAGGAGAGGTAGTGCCTAAAAGCCAGAGGTTTGGGTGAAGAGCAAAATGTGTAGCGCCAAAATCAAAAGACGCTTAGAAGGACAGGTGCACGTGGGCTGATGATGCAAAGTTGTGTCTAACTAAAATCAAACACCTGTTGCTTCCAGGCTCATCGTCAAAAGATGGGTTAAGTTACATAGTTGTATCCGCCGAACGAGGGTAGCTTAGCTGAAGCCTAAAAGGCCTGCAACCCCAAACCAAAATTAAAAGCGCTCAAATCAGAAGAAAGGTGGTGTCTGGAAGCCAGATGTTTGGTGAATAGCAGAAAACAGAAAACCGGAAGATGTTTGAAGGCAGTTCACAAGCACGCAAGGGCAAGATCACAGCGAATGATGACAACTGGATAGATCAAAAAGATCAAGGCTCGCTGACTAGCTACTAGCTACTAGAAGTACTTCAACCAACCAGCCGCCAGAGCGCTCACACATTTGTGAGCCACTCCACAAGCACACTCTTGGAGGAGCTCTTTTCGTCATCAACCTGAACAAAGGCAATTTTGGAGGAAACATCATTTTTATGATATTGGATTTTAAGATATTGAAAGTGACACACGGATGGCTCAACAAAGTCAGGTCTTGCCGGCACATGCAGCAAACAGGACTTTACCCCAATGGCTTCTACCAAACCAAACCAAGCAGACGGCATTTGAGCCTGCTCAAGACCAGATGCTATTTGCATACTGCCAGTTGGAACGAAAAATGCCCATCAAAGAGACATACAGGCTATACACCCTTCGCGCTGGGATGTACACCTCATTGAAGTAAAATATTATGATGAGACACGACCAGAGCAACAACTAGCAAGAGCAACTGAAATAGCATATTGGATTGAAACACGCCCTTGCACAGCAATGCCACGAAGTAAGCCTACATACCACCCTGATTGGAATGGTGAAGACCATCTATAAATGTCATACCGAACTACCCCTCAGTAAGCTTGGCCTAGACCGGTGTAGAGTTAGAACTTACTCTCGATCTAAACACTCATTCTATTCAATATGCAACAAAGATCATTAATACAAGTAGGAGGTTGAAGAACACCAAGGAAAGAACATATGGCTCTTTTTAGAACCCTCCCGACTCCACTTATGACCTTCTTCCTAGTTTGATGGTGGAGGTTTGCCTGGTGCTTGCACCAGATGTAAACGTCTTCCTTAATTCACACAAACAGGGGGAAACTTGTTGGCATGGTCTTTCTTTCTTTCTTTCTAAACACCAGCCTTGCTGTAAGGCTGATTAGTCTCTGGCTGGTCATCGCCAGCCAAGAAGTATTCCATAACGCCTGAATTGAGAAGCAAAGCTGTTTTTGTCCCATCTCAATGAGATCAAGTACTGTGAAGACACTTGCCCTGAGCAGCAGCTCCCAGCTGCCCATGCTCAGCATGGTCGCCTTAGATGCAGCATTGCAGGAGACCATGTTCTTCGTGTCATTCTCTTAGGTGTGTGGGGGGGTTGTTTACATTCCTCACTCTTTGGTTCTTCTGAAGAGTCTCGGCCTTGATTCGCGCAGAGTCAAGAAACTTGTTCTCAAGCTTCATGCTCATTCTGTGCACTATGCTGAGCATAGTATGCTCATAAGCTTGTACAGACCAGACGTTCTCTTGAGCATTCTCCTCACCTTCAAACTTATCAGATGAGGTCTGCAGGCTTGACTGCCCGCAACCCTCCTGATCCTCAATGACTACTTTCTTCTTATCTGGTGAAGGGGCTTTTCTTCTCAAGTGGCCGCTTTTCCTTTATTGATGTGAGGAGCTTTTTTGCTGCTTTGTCACGCCAGATTAGTGCAGTGCCAGATTTATGCTGCATTGTGACCTGGAGGTTGGTTGAGTCAGTTGGTAGAGTATTTGCATTGGAGTATTTGATCCTGTTGTCAGTTCAGCGATAGCGGTATTTGAGACGACAAAGACAAACTCGCAGTAATACCTTGTTTGCTCCTAGCGACCTTGTAACATGTACGCCAGGGAGTAGACCCCTTTAGCCCTTGGGGGGCAACAGGCGTGGCAGTCCAGTCCAGTCCAGTCCAGTTCTCCGTCCAGTGTGAGTGCATCTGACAGCAGCTGCATGCAGCGCTGACCTTGCCTATTTGCAGGCTGAAGAGAGAGAGAGAGAGTACGTGTAGGGAAGGATAAGGGTATCAGAGGCTCCTCAGTCTCATCGCGGGCAACCTGTTGTCTGCTTGGTGTACACTGTCGCTGTCAGCAGCCAGTCCACACACCACATTAGTTATGGTCATGCTACGAGTCTAGTTTGGATGCAGCAGTCTCTCGGCGTGAAAGCTTGCGTAATTTTTCTTTCTTTTCTTTTGTGTTGCGCCACTTTAAAAGGAAATCAAAGACAGTTTGATAAGGCAGAATTGTCTTGAAGCCATGCAAAATATTAAGGGCCTCCACAAAAAATGATTCTGGCAGAAACGGAGAACAAGGAACGAGTATTCATTTCTGAGAGAGTTCACTTATAAGTCTTGACAGTGAAAAGATAATGCAACTCAATTGCACAGAAGCACAAGAGCACTTGTGGCAATATTCATCTCTGCTGCGCTTAAGGGAGGATTCTACTGCAAGTGTGTGCACGCAGACCAAACCTGCTCATATTTCTTGTAACATGCTTAGAATGGTCAAGAAACAAATAGCAAGGTGGCAGCTTGCTGTATGCCAAGTACCAGCTGCTGAATTTGCTGTCAACAATTCAGTTAATGAAAGCACTGGGGAAACACCAGCTTTCCTCATGCAAGGTCAACATCCACTTACACCAGTCACAATTCAGACTGACAGTGATGTCCTTGCAGCAAGGCTCTTTGCTTCCCAACTTCAGCAGACCATCATCAAGGTCCAGCGCAACTTACGCAAGGCGCAGAAAAGGCAGAAGGCGTATGCTAACATCCACAGGCGCGATGTTACTTATTCAGTGGGTGACAAGGTGTTGCTCAGCACACGTAATTTGACATTCAGGGCACAAGGCACCAGGGAATTTTTGCCTAAATTTATTGGGCCATTTCTTGTCCAGGCAATTGTTAACAAGGTTGCTGTGCGTCTCCAATTGCCGCACACATGCCGCATTCACCCAGTATTTCATGTGTCCCTGCAGAGGCCATACAAGGTGTCTGAGTATACTGCCATGCCCCTGCCACCATTGGAAGTTGATGCTGAAGGCATTCCTGTCTATGAAGTTGAGGATGTGCTTGCGCTTAAACCGCTCAAGCAAGGCAGGCGTTTGGCAGTTCTTGATTAAGTGGGAAGGCTTAGCCCATAACATACTTCTTGGGAACCATTGACTAATATTGCCACTCCTGAGTTGACTTTGGGGCCGTACTGGAAGTCCATTGGTGAAGAAGCAGAAAAGCCCAAGGCAAATCCTAAAGGCAAAAAGGCTGCGCCAAAGCGCAAGGGTCAGGCTGTATATTTTGTCCTAACGCAAGACGAAAGGGTTAAGGCATATTGATTCAATACATTGCAGGCTTTTACAAGGCGAGTTCAGGCACTTGGTTGGTGAGGATTTTAGGCTTGTGATCTCAGGCTCGTACCTCTCCTGAACGGCCGGGACGTCCGTTCTTAAGCAGGGTGGAGATGTAACAAAATCAGGCTTTCCTTCATCACCAGATCATCTCCAACTACCTAACCAACCACCAGGCTCAGTTTTTGGGCTGGACTGGGGTCAGGCCAGTTCATTAAATGGGATCATTCCCCGCCCAGTCCATTAAAGACCCTTCTTATAGCGTTCCTTACATCTGGTTGCTGGTGCTTTGCATACAGTGCCGGTTGCATTATGTTCATATTTCCAGCTGGTGTTCGACAGTATATCTGATGGAGAATCTCAAAATCGAGATTGGGACTGGAGAGTCTTGAAGGGGAGCGTGAAAGGTGATTGGGAGTACTTTGTTGTAGGAAGTCTAGTAGGCAAGAGGGAATGTTGAGATTTAAGAAAACTTTTTACCTCCCATTTTTGGAATACTTGAACAACCCAAAACATGCAGTCCAATTTCACCACATTAATGCTCTAGTATTCTACCCCCCTTCAAAGTGTGGATGATATGCATCCCATGTGCCAATGGTTCTTGGCTGTTCTCACCCTGTCAATCTAGTTTTGATAATGAACAGGCACCGCACTGCAATGAGCCTATTCTGCAAAGCCATCAGTAAGAGCAACTTTAGGACAGCACTGATGTCCATGGATGCAAGCAGCACCAGAACGCTTACAAGACAGGGTTAACAATTCACCCCAGATGTCATGAGAGAGATTCCTGCATGGCTTTTCCCAACTTCAGAGAGGCCTGCACATTCCAGGCAGCAGAGCTGACCATAAGCTATACGGGTCCTCCCCATACAAGGGAGGGCTAGCAATGGTGTAATTGCAGCCCCCAGCCATATCCAACCAAGGGATAGGGACATCCACCTTATCAAATTCCGTGCAGGCACCATTCCTGATAACAACCTACCAGTTGCATCCTCACAATGTGCCAAAACCTTGTTTAGACTGAGTTCCCGGCATTCTGGGCTTGTTATTGTCCCACTGGCTGGATAAATCCCTAAAGGGTTAGCAAAAAAATTGCCGTGGTCACAGATCAAAGGATAACTCTTCTAGAGTCTAGTGGTTGCGGCGGGGCAATGAGAAGCTTGTTAGCTACACCAGTGACCTTTCCACCATACAGGCTGCCTGTTACTTGGTCGGCTTACCCCCAGATGGGACTCCAGATGGGTTGCCATGCAAACCTTAACCCAAAGATTTAAGGGGATAATGAGGGCCTACCACCAAAAAAAACTTCGCCCAACACAAGGAATTCACGAAGTTTTTCAAGAAGCGTCGCGAAACAAGGTTTTCTAGATGCCCTGCATTGCCACAACAATGCCATCAGTTGACATTTTGGCATTATTGAGACATTCAAGCTAGTGTCTAGGTACTTTTGTGTATAAACCTCCATGCAGAAGGATGTAGACAACTAGGTGCAGGAATGTGACGCTTGCCAGGTGAACAAAGCAAGCAGGAAGGCTTGTGCAGGCAAGCTGCAGCCTTACCCATTCCAGGCAGAAGATGGGAGCACATTATGATGGACCTCATCGTTAAGCTGCCAAAGACAGATAATGGCCATGATTCCATTCTGATCTTTGTGGACAGGCTAAGTAAGATTGTAAATCTAGTACCTATGGTTGAGACATTATCTGCCAAGGGCTTCGCAAAGCATTTTTGAACTGGATCACACGGTTTCACGGCATGCCAGCCTATGTACTTTCAGACAGAGGTCCAAAATTAAACAAGTGTTTTGGTCGAGGTTGCTAAGCTGACCGGTATGCTTACGTTATGAGCATACCACCCACAACCTGATGGGCAGACAGAGCGCTTATGGCACTCTGGAGGAGAGGCTTATTAAGCTCCAGATCAGCACGATTGGGATGGACATTTAGCCTGGGCAGAGTCTGCTATAAACAACTCATGGCAAGAGTCCATGTAGAACATGCCGTTCTTTTTGACCTACAGTATACATCCACTGACACCTGTCTCTTAAAAAGTTGTTAGTCGTCAATAGACAGTGTCAGACCACAACAACATAAAGGAGCCAGTAGAAATTAAGGGGGTTCTTTCAATAAAAATAGTTAGCAATGTGCCTTTGTGCCTCTTTCACTGTGAAACCCCAACTTCAGAAACCATAGGTAGTGGACATTAGTTTTGGTTTTGGCAAAAGATGAATGTGTCAGGACTCATGAGTTACGATGCATTTGGTTCTTCTGGCCCAAGTCTGACAACCACGCAAAGATATGGAAAGATGCTAAGCATGACATGTTTCCTGTCCCTAATGCCTACTTAGAACAAACTTTCCAAATGCTTGCTGTGACGCCTGAACAATTACATGCCGGCCTGAGCGCTCACGCGCAAAAAGCTGCTCCCTTTGTTTCCAGCTGGTCAAGGAAAGTTATCTAAATGTGTAGTACATGCTAGAAAAATTTATTGATGCCTGTGCTTGAAATTGAGTGAAATTCCATTGGTATTTCCCTACAGGAGTCAAACCGCCACTACAGGAGTCAAACCGCCATACGGTGGTGGGGTTCACGGATGCAAAAATTGAGCTTTGGAGGAGAGATCAATGCTTCTGTTGATGAACCTAACTGTGTGCTCCGACTGCCCAGGTGCTTCCCCGGAAGTGTGCATTGCTATTGAGCTAATGATGCTATATTTAAAAGGCAAGAGGGCAGAATGGATGGGAGTAGGACGGGAATAAGTCAGGAGGGGGGAGATTTATAGCAAATGATTTTTTAAAGTCAATTGCCCTGCAAAGCGGAAGGGAACTCAGCAGCATAGGGATAAATAAAATTGTGTAATGAGCTTGGCCTGCGAGCAAAGGTGCTACAGGGAGGAAGGAGTATGTGGTGCAGGAGTGATTCCATAATGACTAAGCAAGTGTTCAGCAGGGTCAGTCAACCACAACGCAAGTGAATCGCACCGCGATACTTTCCTCCCTTGCAATAGCCCCGTTTCAACAACCAGTCTATTTGATGAAGTCTATTTGACACAGCGGATGTAACAAAGCACGAGCATCAGAAGGCAATAAAGTTTGTCCACGCTTTTAAAAAAGGAAGAAAGGAGTGCAGGAATCTCTGGACTGATTATCATTTGAAACAGCCCTCCAAAGCAAATTTGTAACCATTGAAAAGCTTAAGCTCGCTTATTTGGATGGCATCCGGAAGCCATTTCCATCAGGAAAGCCAGCAGCAGTGGGCCCCTACAGAGGACTTACCCTCCGTACGGATAACCCCACTCCAGTAGGGATCATTTGAAGGGCTTGCCTTATCAAACTCATTGAAACCTTATTTAAATTTTTCCTCCCAAGCACCTGTATAAAGCAAGCACAGACTTGGCAAGCAAAAAGGGACGACACTTGACACAGTGGGTGGGGCTCAGCGGGTGGAGTTCTTCAGCAATTGTCTTGAAGCGTCTTGAGACTGGCGCTCCATTTGGAAGCAAGCTCATACATCTTTAAGAGCCAGGAAGTGCAAGGAACAGGCACACAATGATTGAAAGATTCCGATTAAGAGAAATCATTTGCGTGTGTTGCGCAAAGAATATCTCAGTCTTTTTGACAATCTCGTAATTCAGCAATAGATTGATTGACCTGTAGAAATACTGCAAGGGTAGCACATCATCTTTCGATTCACCAGTTTCTCTTCATCTTTGGAGGACCACCAAGCTTGAAAGCCTCAAAGCCTGGGTATTTAGCCAGATTGGTGCAAATCAAGCGCTGATGATGTGCAGCATGTCGTGCGCACACCCATGCATCGGGCGCCTGGGCTGAACTGACTCCCCTGAGGTTTCCACAGGACCCCACTCTTCCTTTGATCTCTCCCTTTGACCCTGCTTGTGATGCTGCAATTGTCTGACGGTTGACCTGAGAGAAGTGTCCATTTTGCCAGAGGGGGCTGGCTATCTGAGCAAAAGTCCGGGCATGATCCTTTTTTTGATTTAAACTAAACTTTTATCATATAACTAGGCTGCAGGAAAGTTTGGGGTGAAAAAGACAACCCTGGTGGCCTGGGTGGGTGTTCACCCTCTGTTTTTGGCCTATTTTGGCATAGATAGCGCATGTGCGCCCTCACCACGAGCCCATCAGAGCTCCTTTTACCTCCAAAACCCCACCAGTATACTTCTATTATGTTGCTCATTGATATTGGATGAAATCCAGGTTTGGAGGGCGTCGGATTTTGACCCATTTTGGCACCCCTTTTGCTGCTTTTTTCCCAGAGGGGGTTATCTGAGCAAAAGTCTGGGCGTGAACCCTACTTTTCACAGCCAGATGTCCACACCAGATCAGCCACTGTACCAAATTACATGATTTTTGGTGTTTTGGTGCTCTTGTAATAAACAAACATCATTGCAAAAAAATTGGAGTGAAAACACCCAGTGGTTGGTAAGAGGTGCATTTTGGGTCATTTCCCTTAGAAAAAATCAGCAGGAGGGGTGCCAGAAAGGGTCAAAGTCCGACCCCCTCCAAACCTGAGTTTCGACATCCAATATCATTTATAAACATATTAGAAGTATATTGATGGTGTTTTGGGGGTAAAAAGACGTGTGGTTGGGTCGTTTTGAGGGCAAACGTGTGCTGTTTATGCCAAAATAGGCCTAAAACAGAGGCTGAGCACCCACCCAGGCCACAAGGGTCGTCCATTTCACCCAAAATTTTACCAGTAGCCTAGTTATATGATGTTTTCACAGTTTGCATCAAAAAAGGATCATGCCCAGACTTTTGCTCAGATAACCCCCTCTGGGATAATTGAGTGATTTTTTTGGAGAGGCTTGATCGATTATTACGCAAATTTTGCTGAAGGAAGCGCGGAGTGAGCGCACACACATGAGGCCCAGACACAGATATGTATATTAAGGGCTCAAAATGTACGCAAGCCAACATGCGCAGCAGAGCTACCTGGGACTGGATGCCGGGTACGAGGGGCTTAAATGAAAGGCAATCGTGTCGAATGAGCAAGCAGTTTGCACCCGATAGGAGTCCGGGTCTCCTTCCTCAACCATTCCCATCTGGCGGGGTGCCGTGATTGCGCGAGCTACGCAGAGCACGCGCTATGCCTTTGTTTGGGGCTGACCCCAATTGTTTTCCGGGCCCTTTATCTTTACATGGTTGACTTCAATGAGAGGTTTTTACCTCTTGCTAACATTGAGCATGTGAGCTCTGTGCACTTCTCTATTAGGTTGTCTTGAATGTGACACGATGCAAATAAGGCGTGGTAGGCGACTTGGATTTTGATGGTAAGGGAGACACCAAAATGGCAATAGGGCGAGGTCCCTGACAGATAAACAAGCATCAAAAGCCAGCAGGGTAATGTCCAATTACTGGCATGCTCAAGATTTTGAAAGTTTCTTTGGAGTGCTGCCGTCATTCAAATGGACCAGACATCCTGCCAGAGGGGTTTTGCTGACAGCTACGATGATGCATCTGCATGCAACGTAATAGCGTTCAGTAATCATACCAGAGATATACTCTGTTGACACCTGAAAGAATCATTATGATATGGAGAGCATATCATATGAGCATAACAGATGATATGGAGAGCACTATCTGCCAGAAAATAGTGATTATCAAGAATTGGCCCTCCAAACATCCAGGCTCCGACCAACAACTGTTGGATCTCAAGCACACAGTCTCAGCATCAATTTGGCAAAGACACAATACAGCATGACAAGGCACTTCAGTATCATGTATACCTAAGTGCAGCACCTGATATATGCTGCATTTGTATGCACAGTCAGTTGTGGTAGTTGACTGGGTATTTATGGCTTGTTTTGCCTGTATTACTTCGTCGCTTTGCACCTCCAAAGGAGCTTGTCTCCCACCTACCTTGTAACACTAACTGGTTAAGGGGGGCCGGCTATGGAGCGAACAAACAGTGCAAGCTTGTGTGCAGCTGCAGCCAGTAGAAAGCTTAGCCTAAGGGGAGGGAAAAGGTTGCAGCCGATGCCGGCCACTGTGGAGGAGGGTGGCTTCAGGAGCAGCCGGGGTATCCACACGCTGGTGCGTGCACCTGAGAGCCAGCCCTATCTGGTGGTGGATGTCAGGCAGATGTGTGGAGGTGACCTGCTTCGTCCCGCACTGAGCGTCGCCCGACTCCCCAACCATCGATTGTTATCCTGCTGCCATGACGCTACTTTGTCTGCAGCATACTCTCGGCGTGACAACATTGACTCATCTAACCCTCAATTTGCACAGTGGAGGACAGTCTTGTGCTTGCATCGGATGCAAGCCTCAGGCTCTCCCCTATTTCTACGCCAATACCAGGTTACGTCAGGGTTGTATAATTATCCCTGAGGGCATAATATCTTCTTCTGAAGCAGTAGTACTACTGGTGGACTAGCTGACACAATGGACAGAGAAGGATGGCAGCATAGCTACCTAATGTAGCACCTAATACAGTCCAAAAGAAATTGCAGATCGAAAGGCACTGACAAGCACTCAATATAGAAAGCATGCTTCTAACAAAGCCGGGAAGTTTTATGATACAATTGCAAGCACTTGTGCTTTAAAATAAATGAGGGGTGAGTACTGATGGCGTACTAAGCGTATTATACAAAGCTCCCGCTGTTCAGAAGCTCACAGCAATCATGCACACAGAAAGGACTCCAAGCACTCTGTTGTGTAAAATGTGAGAAAGCTTCACATAATTATGAGGTATGGTACACGGGCATGGTCAAATACACAAATAAGAAATGGTTATGTGTGCCATAGAATTGCATGTAGGTCTACTGGAGTCTTAGCAGGATGAGCTTGAGCAGATGCAATCTGAATTGATACAATTCAACGGAAAAACCAGAGCCACACATAATCACAGCAGCACTTATCTAGGCTACAAGAGCCATTCAACAGCTTGACTCTTGCAACTCCGGATGGCACCTGCGCAGAAAAGTAGAGTTGCTAGCGTTAAATACTCGTCGTGTGACCATCATCCAAAGAGGTCCAAACACTGCTTGGCACATGCAGAATTTTGCATCAGGGAACCTACAGGCGTGTCTGTTCACGAGTACATGAGCATGCTTGATTATGTATGTGTGCATGAATGATGTCAGTAATGAATCCATCATCGCTCAGCTCGTCTCTCCTTTGTTCAGCTGCCAGAAATTCTAGACGGAGAGCTGATTAACAAGCCATCAGGCCCATTCCATGTGTGCCCACACTCTTTTATGTTTTGAAGAACCTTCCTTAGAAAACTCTTGACATGGGCAAAAAGTACTAAACCCTAAGTAAATTCGGGCATGACTCTCTCTCCACACCTACCTGACCTCAAGCAACCTGTTGGCGGTGACTGCACTTGAATAACTGGCACACGTAGAAGATTGGAATTGCTGAAGCAAGCGACCTGCAAACACCAAGGCAGAGTTAATATCTACTGATTATTCTTCTCTTCTTGTTTCGGACAGGATCTCCATTTTGGGTGTCAGGCTGACCATTGCAACTTGCAATGAAGTTCGCGCGCAGGTCGATGCGTGATGATGACAGCAAGGCAAGGGAAAAGCCAAGAAGCTTGGCAAGTCAGCACTCAAAAACCTCTGGCTTTCAGACACTACCTTTTCTTTTGCAATGAGCGCCTTTTTAGTTCTGGTTCAGGTTGCAGGCCTTTCAGGCTTCAGCTAAGCTGCCCTTGGCAGATACAGCTATGTGACCTAACCTAAGACAGCACTCAGCAGGACGAACTGCCTGGATACAAGCAGAGTCCCGAGTCCAGAGCGTACACAACTGTTCAGTTTTGAGTATTAGGCATGTACATATGTTTGTATATTGAGTGCGCAGGCGCCAAAACACATAAATCAAAGTATGCAGAAAGGGGGAGGGTCACAGACCAGATACATTTGTATCTCGTCCAAATGTATCTCGTCCAAACAAGATCTCAGTGCCTCAAGCGATTAGCAAACAGTAAGGAAAAAGTGACGCAATGTGGTCCATCCAGCAAAGGTAACGGTTAACTTACATGGCCCCGGATAAATACCAGAAAGACACTCACAGTACAAAACCCAGCCCCAAGGCGCCCAGGAGGAGGTCAAAGCATTGGTCATCGGGGAGTGATAAGTGCACGCACAAATACCCAGCGACCTGGAAAATTTTGGGAAGCAAAGTTGACAATTACTCCAGGTGTGGCTCGAGACAATTACAAGTGCAAGTGTTCATTCAAGCCCATTCAGGGCTGGATGAGGGTTTGGCTGCATTGCTGAATGGAGTTGGAAGAGGTGAGATCTCACTATATTATTCATACACCTACATCAGCTGTGATGCGAATGGGACTGTTGTGGTTGTGCAGTCTGATGAGGAGCCGCACATAAAAAACGAGCAAAACCCATGCAGTCATTAAGCAATTGGCTGCTGACATATGGAGGGACACATGCGTGTGCACGCACACACACGTCCATGTCCTTTCCAACGTTGACTTAGAGCGCAGACTTTGTTGATGCAAGTAAGGTGCCTAAAGCAGCCAATGCGCCTGGCAGCATGGGTGATGTGCAGGTCCCCAAACGCAGCAGGCAACTTTTGAGCCCAGGCAGATTGCTGAGCCCTGGCAGATTGTTGTTGACTTGAGCCCAGGCAGATTGTTGTTAACTTAGAGCCCTGGCAGATTGTTGAGCCCTGGCAGATTGTTGTTGACTTGAGCCCTAGCAGATTGTTGTCGACTTGAGCCCTGGCAGATTGTTTTTGACTTGAGCCCTGGCAGATTTTTGAGCCCTGGCAGATTCTTGATGACTTGAGCCCTGGCAAATTGTTGTTGAATTGAGCCCCAGCAGATTGTTGTTGACTTGAGTCCTGGCAGATTGTTGTTGAATTGAGCCCTGGCAGATTGTTTTTAACTCTAGCCCCAGCAGATTGTTGTTGACTTGAGCCCTGGCAGATGTTTTTTGAAAGGGGTCCCAACATTGTTCCTGTGCTGTGTGCAAATATGCTGCGTGGGAGATGGTGTGTAAGTTTGTAGGTGTCGGCTGACAGGAGGAGCCACGTCGTCACAGTGTTGGCTGACAGGAGGCGATGACCAGCCACAAGCCAATCAGCATAACGGCCAGGCTGGTGATTAAGCCCAGTTTGTAAGTTTGTTGGAGTCGACTGACAGGAGGAGCCATGTTGTCACAGGCCTGGTGCTAGTAGGGCGCAGGGCCTGGTGTTAGCAGGGCCTGGTGCAGGCAGGGCAGGAAGAGCCGTGTACTCATAGGGCCTGGTCAAGCACATGGCCTAGCAGAAGCAAGCTTGCCTCCAGGTTGCCCCTCAGGGCACCTTTGAGCCCGATTGCACCTGCTTCAGGGTCAAGGGGCACGCGTGCCCACAAATCCTCGCACCTGGTTCAGGTTCGGAGGACGCGTGTGTGCACAAATCCCCGCACCTGGTTCAGTGTGAGGTTCACGACCAGCGGTGCCAGCAGGCCCAGCACAGTGGGGCACAGTATACAGAACCAAAGGGGAGGAGCGGCAGCAAAGGCGGCGGCCACAGCCGCCGCCACGGAGGGTGCCATGACCGCTCGCAGCTGTTGCACGACGGGCTGCTGCGCAGCAGTGCCAGCCACCTGCAAAGCATGTGGCAGGTCCCCAGCAACTGTGTTAGGGTTGTAAAGAAAAGCCCTGCCAACATTGCCTCAATCAAATGAGCATCCTGTAAACACACACCCATGTCCCCAGCATTGCCCTTGCGCAAGGTGCCATGTGTGCACTCCGCAGTATTGACAGCAGGGGAGCACCAGGGGGCCACAGGCATGGACAGCAGGGGAGCAGCTGGGGGGCAGAGGCACAGAAGGCAGGAAATTGCAGGCCATGCCCAGCAAAAAGGGATGCAGAGGGTCCATACAGATACAGCGAGGGTATGGCCGCAGGCTTTGCAGGAAAGGGGAGGGGGGGGGCGCAAAGAGTAAGTGGGCAATGTGGTGGGGTTGGGTGGGGGTTAGGGCGCGAAGGGCGTGCTGTAGCGGCCTGATGCATGGTCTGACGCGCACAGACATATGAAGAACCACAGAGGCACAGACGAATGGAGAACAATCCTACAGAAGCACAGACAAACGGGCAGCAATCCCATAGAAGCACAGACAAATGGGCAGCAATCCCGCGGAAGCACACACAAGTGGGGAGCAATCCCGCGGAAGCACACACAAGTGGGGAGCAATCCTACGGAAGCACAGACAAATGGGGAGCAATCCCACAAAAGCACAGACAAGTGGGGAGCAATCCCACAAAAGCACAGACAAATGGGGAGCATTCCCACAAAAGCACAGACAAATGGGGAGCAATCCCACAAAAGCACAGACAAGTGGGGAGCAATCCCACAAAAGCACAGACAAATGGGGAGCAATCCCACAAAAGCACAGACAAATGGGGAGCAATCCCACAGAAGCACAGACAAATGGGGAGCAATCCCACAAAAGCACAGACAAATGGGCAGCAATCCCACAAAAGCACAGACAAGTGGGGAGCAATCCTACGGAAGCACAGACAAATGGGGAGCAATCCCACAAAAGCACAGACAAGTGGGGAGCAATCCCACGGAAGCACAGACAAATGGGGAGCAATCCCACAAAAGCACAGACAAATGGGCAGCAATCCCACAAAAGCACAGACAAATGGGGAGCAATCCCACAAAAGCACAGACAAGTGGGGAGCAATCCCACAGAAGCACAGACAAATGGGGAGCAATCCCACAGAAGCACAGACAAATGGGCAGCAATCCCACAGAAGCACAGACAAATGGGCAGCAATCCCGCGGAAGCACACACAAGTGGGGAGCAATCCTACGGAAGCACAGA
>LKMJ01001592.1_pt1 | contig 20252 bp, 16 predicted proteins | sample 643391 | NCBI WGS metagenome assembly LKMJ01 (sample SAMN04112250, study PRJNA286221) | soda lake metagenome | biome: soda lake; feature: Kulunda Steppe; material: water; isolation source: sample PL-Br10 brine of Picturesque Lake | place: Russia: Kulunda steppe | collected 2010-07 | reverse complement strand
GGGCTCACCTGAGGACGGGCTGGCGTTTGGCCGTCTCGCCCTCGAGTACGGCACGCCGAGGATTCAGCCGCTCGACGCGGTCAAGGACGACGCCCGCATCGTGACAGTCAGCGCCGTCGGTGCGCCCGCCGCGACCGAGCGCCACGTCAAGCCCGCAGATTACGTGAGGGCGCTCGAACTCGTCCGTGACCATCTCGAATCGCGCGGCGAGACGGTTGCCGGCATCATGACCAACGAGATGGGCGGGACCGCGACCGTGAACGGACTGGTGCAGTCTGCGGTGACGGGTCTTCCACTCGTCGACGCGGCCTGTAACGGTCGTGCGCACCCGACCGGACCGATGGGGTCGATGGGGCTCGCGCCCACGCACACGACGGTCCAGGCCGGGGTCGGTGGTGACCCGGACGCTGACGCCCACGTCGAGTTGCTCGTCGAGGCGTCGCTGGAGACGGCGGCCGACACCATCCGGCAGGCCGCACAGGACGCCCTCGGGCTCGTCGCGGTCGCCAGGAACCCCGTCACTGCGGAGTACGCCCGCGAACATGCCGCACGCGGCGTCTACGACCAGGCGGTTGAAGTCGGTCGCCTTATCGAGGCGGCGGCCGGCGGCGAGGAGGCAGCGGAGTCGACTGCGGAGTTTCTCGACGGCGAGCGCGTCTGCCGGGGAACAGTCGACGAGGTCGAGCTCCGCACCGAAGGCGGTTTCGACGTCGGGCATGTCGCCGTCGCCGACGTCGACTTGACGTTCTGGAACGAGTACATGACGGTCGAACGGGACAGCTCCCGGCTTGCGACGTTTCCCGACCTGATTACCGTCCTGGACGCCGAGACCGGCGCACCGCTCACCACGGCCGAAATCGAAGTGGGTCAGGATGTCGTCGTCGTCACGGCACCTGCCGACTCCCTGTTGCTCGGTGCCGGAATGCGACAGCGAGACCTGTTCGAACCGGTCGAAGAGGTTCTCGGGAAATCTGTCATCGAGTACGCGTTTGACGACTCCGTATAGGTATACACAATGTTCACACAGATTCAAGAGACACTCGAGTTGTTGGATAGTCCACACGTTACTGGAGACGACGTAGCCGAACAGTTCGCCGAAAACACTGCCGAGGTCGACGTGACCACCATCGAGGGCGACGAGGGCTCGACAGATTTCGTCACGGTTCGCGTTCCTGGCACGGACCCGGACGCCCCGACGCTCGGCGTCGTCGGCCGGCTCGGCGGCATCGGTGCACGCCCCGCCAAGATGGGGCTCGTTTCGGATGCGGACGGCGCAATCGTCGCCGTCGCCGCCGCGTCGTACCTCGCCGACGCCGTCGACGACGGTGAGCATCTCGGCGGTGACGTCATTCTCAGCACGCACATATGCTCGGACGCGCCGACAATCGACCACGACCCGGTCCCGTTCATGTCCAGTCCGGTCGACATCGCGACGATGAACCGCCACGAAATCGAACCGGAAATGGACGCCATTCTGAGCGTCGACGCCACGAAAGGGAACCGGACTCACTGCAGCCGCGGGTTCGCCATCACCCCGCCCGTGAAGGAGGGCTGGATTCTCCAGCCGACCGAGGACCTCCTGGACATCATGCAGCGGGTCACCGGTGAGCCGCCGTCGACGCTCACTATCACGATGCAGGATATCACGCCCTACGGCAACGACGTTCATCACATCAACAGCATTCTCCAGCCGTCGACGGCGACGGACAGCCCAGTTGTGGGTGTCGGCACCACGAGCAACGTCCCCGTCGCCGGCAGCGCGACCGGTGCGAACTACATCCCCGACCTCGCCGCCGCCGCGCAGTTCGTCGTCGAAACTGCCAAAGACTACGGTCGACACCGGGCGCAGTTTTTCGACCACGAGGAGTACGACCACCTCCTCGACCTGTACGGCTCGATGAACGTGCTCCAGACGCAGGGTGAGGGAGAATGAGCACACTCCAGACGAGAGGTGAGCAAGAATGAACAGGCTCGGGCTGGTGACTATCGGGCAGGCACCGCGTGACGACGTTACCCCGGAGGTGCTGGCTCACTTCACCAACACGCCCGAGGTAATCGAAGTCGGGGCGCTCGACGGGTATGAAGACGCAGCCGCCGTCGAAGCCGACATCGGAGTCGACGGTGACGAACCGCTGTACGTGACGCGGATGACTGACGGCACTGCTGTCAGAGTCCGCCAGCACGCGGTGTACGAGCTTATTGGCGAGCGCCTGCGAGAGCTCGAAACCGAGGTCGACGTCATCGGATTGCTCTGTACCGGCTCGTTCCCCGAGTACGACGTCGCAGTACCGGTGCTCGCGCCGAGTGACCTCCTGCACGCGTGGGCACGCGCTATCGACCCGGAGACGGTCGCCGTGTTGATGCCCGACGCGAAACAGGAAGCACAGACGATGGACAAGTGGGGAGACGACTTCGAGGTCGTCCCCATCGCGGTCGATCCCTACGACGAGGAGACATCTTTCGAGGCCGCAGGCGAGGAGATTCCAGCCGAGGCCGACCTCGTCGTGATGGACTGCATCGGCTACACGGAATCGATGCGACGGACGATTCGGGAGGCCGCCGACACACCAGTCCTGCTCGGTCGGTCCGTGCTGGCCAAGACTGCCGAGGAGGTGCTCTGATGGCCGAGGGCTTGCAAGCGGTCGCGAGCGAGCTGCTGGAGTTCAATCTCGGTGCCGCGGACGGCGAACGGCTGGTCGTCGTCACCGACACGCCGACCGAACACATCGGGCGGGCGCTGTTCGAGGCCGGAGAGGACCTCGGGCTCGACGCCGGGCTCCTCACCATCCTTCCCCGCGAGCAGAGCGGGCAGGAACCGCCGAGCTTCGCTGCAGCAGCGATGGCCGACGCCGACATCGTCGTCTGTCCTGCGAGCACGTCGTTCACCCACACCCGGGCACGCGAGCGTGCGGCCGAGGCTGGCGCTCGTGTCGCAACGATGCCGGGTATCACCGAGGAGATGTTCGAAAGCGGCGCGGTCAGCGCCGACTACCGGCGCGTCACGGAGTTATCGGGCAACCTCGCCCGCCGCCTCACCGAGGCCGACACTGCGAGCATCGAGTACCAGGGCGAGGAGTTTTCGGTTTCACTCGCCGGCCGCGACGGAATCAGCAGCGATGGCGTCCTGCAGGAGCCGGGCGACTGGGGGAACCTCCCCTCCGGAGAGGCATACGCTGCGCCGGTCGAAGACACTGCCAGCGGAACGCTCGTCTTCGACGGCGGTATCGCTGGCGGCGGGGACGAGGCCGTCACCGTCACCGTCGAGGACGGGACCATCGTCGACGTGGACGGGGCGGACCCACCGGAACCGTTCGTCGACGGGCCGGAGTGTGCGCGACGGGTGTGCGAACTCGGCATCGGCACGAACCCGGCGGCACGCATCATCGGAACCGTCCTCGAAGACGAGAAGGTCTACGGGACGTGTCACGTCGCATTCGGAGACAACAAAGGGTTCGGCGGTGCGATTCAGTGTGACTCGCATCTCGACGGCATCCTGCGCGAGCCGACGGTCTCGCTCGACGGGGTGACGGTCGTCGAGGGCGGTGAGGTCCTGGTATGAGCGACGCCACCAGTCTCTGGAACCAGCAGGTTCCGGACCTCGCACCCTACGCGAGAGGCCGTGCGACGGTGCGACAGTTCGACCCCGAGGGCGAGATTCCCGACGAGGAGCTGAAGGAGATAGTCGACGCGGGTCGCAAGGCACCCACGAGCGGCACGACGCAGGCCTACAGTTTCGTCTGGGTTCGCTCGCCGGAGCGCCGCGAGCGGATTCACGAGCTGTGTGCGAAAGGTACCGACCAGGTCGAGACGGCGAGCCACTTCCTCGTCGTCTGTATCGACGCCCGCCGGAACATGCAGCTGCTCGAGCACCGCGACCGGCCCTTCGCGCTCCCCGACCGGATGGGGCTCTTAGAAGGGACAATCGACGCAACGCTCGCCGCACAGTTGATGATGGTCGTCGCGGAGAGCCGGGGCTACGGCGTCTGTCCCATCGGTAACATCCTGAACAACATCGCCGGTGTGGCCAAGGAACTCGAGCTGCCAGCAGGCGTCCTGCCGATTTTCGGGCTCTGCATCGGCATTCCTGTCGAGGACGCTCCGAAGGAGAACTGCCCGCGGGTACCGCTAGATGCGGTTCTCCACGAGGAGACGTACAGCGACCTGTCCCCGTCGGAACTGGACGCGTGTTACGAGCGGATGGACGCGATGTACGGCGACAGTGTCTACGGCGGCGACTCGACCACGTGGGACGAGACGCTGTTCCGCTACTGGGGGCCGGAGGGGTTCATGAACCGACGGGAGGACGAACTGCGAGAGACGCTTCACGAACAGGGCTTCGGGACGCTACAGAACGGCGTGGCTGAAGATAAACAGGAGACGACAGCAGATAGTGAACAAGACACGAAAGCAGACCGCGAGCGGGAGACGACAGCAGATAGCGAACAGGAAACCACAACAGATAACGAACGTGATTCGACATGACGCTCGAACTCGGTGTACTTCGCGTACTCACACAGGACGACGAGGCGACCGCCGTCCACGGTCGCTGGATAGCACAGCACTACCCGAACATCTCGACGACCTCGGCGTGTATTCCCGATCACCCTGACGGCATTCCCGACGAGGAGAGCGAGGCAGAGGCGATCCCGTACATCGTCGACCTCGCACAGGACCTCTCCGGGGACGTCGACGCGATAGCCATCAGCTGTGCGCTCGACCCGGCCGTCGACCGGCTCCGGGCGGACCTCTCTGTACCGGTGCTGGGGGCGGGTGAGTGCGTCACCCGGAGCGCGCTGTCGCTTGGCACGAACGTCGGCACGCTCACGCTGGAGAGCGGCGTCGGCTCGAACGTCGAGCAACTGCTCGGCGAGCGCCACCACGCGACGGAGTCCGTCCCCGGGGCTGAGACGACGAACCACCTCACCACTGCGGAGGGGAACCGGGCGATAACCGACGCGGCCGAACGGCTCGTGGACGCGGGCTGTGACGTGATTGCGCCAGTCTGTACGGGGATGACGACCGCCGGCGTGCTTCCGTCGGTCAACGATTCTCTCTCCGTTCCTGTTCTCGACCCCGTGCTTGCGATGGGCGCGACGGCTAGCCTGCTTTCCTTCGACGACCCGGACAGATGACGTCCGGGGAGTCACGGGCGCGGATGGCCGTCGATATCGGCGGGACGTTCACCGACCTGGTGGCTGTCGACGACGGCCAGCTGACCACGACGAAAGCCTCGACAACGCCCGCCAACCCGGCCGAGGGTGTGCTCGATGCCGTCGAGAAGAGCGGTCTCGACTCGGAGCACGTCGCGCAGTTCGTCCACGGAACGACGGTCGTCATCAACGCGATTACCGAGCGAAGCGGTCAGGACGTCGCATTGCTCACGACTGACGGTTTCAGGGACGTGCTCGACATCACGCGGGCGAACCGCCCGGACATGTTCAACCTCCGTTACGAGAAGCCCGAACCGTTCGTCCCGCGCCGCCACCGCTGGGAGGTCGGCGGGCGTATCGACGCCGCCGGGGAGGTGGTCCGGGAACTCTCGGAGGCGGACATCGAACAGGCGGTCGAGGAGATTCGAGCGGAGGGAATCGAGACGATTGCGGTGGCGTACATCAACGCCTACGCGAACGACCGCCACGAGCGCCGCACCCGTGAACTCCTCGAGGCGGCCTACCCGGAGGCCTACGTCACGCTCTCGCACGAACTCACCGGGCAGTACCGCGAGTACGAGCGCACGAACACGGCGGTGCTCAACGCCTACGTCCGCCCGGTCGTCGATGCCTACCTTTCGGACCTCGAAACGCGACTCGCCGACGCTGGCGTCGACGGGGCAAAATACGCGATGAAGAGCAACGCCGGCACGAGCAGTTTCGAGCAAGCCCGTGAGACACCCGTCGAACTGGTCGAGAGCGGCCCGGTCGGCGGTGTCTACGGCGCTGCGGCGCTCGGAGATGCACTCGACGAGCCGGACGTTATCAGCTTCGACATGGGCGGCACCACGGCGAAAGCGTCGCTCGTCGAGGACGGCGAGGTCGCCATCGAGACCGAGTACTGGGTCGAGCGGACGTCGAACTGGGAAGGGTATCCGCTGTCGGTTCCGGTGGTCGACATCGTCGAAATCGGTGCCGGTGGCGGAAGCATCGGCTGGATAGATGACGGCGGCGCGCTGAACGTCGGCCCCGAGAGCGCGGGGGCGGAGCCGGGACCAGCCTGTTACGACCGGGGCGGAACGGAACCCACGGTGACCGATGCGAATCTCGTGACCGGTCGGCTCGACCCCGAGTACTTTCTCGGCGGCGAGATGCCCCTCGACGTCGACCGCGCGCGAGCGGCGCTAGAGCCGATTGCCGACCAGTTCGATACCAGCGTCCGCGAGGCCGCGCACGGCATTCTGCGCGTGGTCAACTCCAGCATGACGAACGCGCTCAAACAGGTCAGCATCCGTCGGGGCTACGACCCCCGCGAGTTCGTCCTCGTGGCGAGCGGCGGTGCTGGCGGCTTGCACGCGCCCTTGCTGGGAGACGAGCTCGGCGTCCGGGAGGTGGTCGTGCCGCGCGTTCCCGGCCAGTTCTCCGCGTGGGGAATGTTGCAGACTGACGTCCGCCGCGACTATATTCGGACCACCATCATGCCTTTCGACACCGGGGCGGTCGAGGATATCGCGGCGCTCGTCGACGAGATGGGGGCTACTGCCCGGACGGAGTTCGAAACCGAAGACGTGGGCGAGAGGCTCGCGTTCGACCGGTCTGTCGATCTCCGGTACGCGGGGCAGGAACACACCGTCCAGACGCCGATGCCCGGCGGCGAGGTCACCTCCGGCACAATCGAGACGACGCTCGACCGCTTCCACCAGTTACACGAACAGACGTACAACTTCCGGCTGGATGACCCTGTCGAGGTCGTCAACGTCCGGCTGGTCGCCACCCACGAGGTGCCGTCTCCGGAGATCTCTCCGGCCGACGTGGAGGAGTTCGCTGGCGACCCGCTGAAGGCAGAGCGCGAAGTCGACTTCGAGACGGAGGGCACACACACGACCCCGGTCTACGAGCGAGCGCGACTCTCACCGGGGACGACACGGTCCGGTCCGGCAATCATCGAGGAACCCTCGTGTACAGTTCTCGTCTATCCCACACAGGAGTGTGCCGTCGACGAGTTCGGCAACCTGCGGATTAGCACACACGACCCATGACCGACGATTCATCGATTCCTGATGGAACCGACGACCCGCCACCGGCGATCGACGCCGACATCGACCCCTTCACACGCGAGGTAATCACGAACGCGCTGCGGAGCGCCGCCGAGGAGATGTTTATCAATCTCGGCCGAACTGCCAAATCAAGCGTCATCTACGAGACGCTCGACTACGCCTGCGGGCTGGTTGACCCGGAGGCAAACGTCATCGCCCAGGCAAACGGCGTTCCCGGCTTCCTCGGCACGCTGAAGTTCTGCGTCAGGGACGTCATCGAGAAGTTCGGGCTCGACGGTCTCTACGCCGGCGACGTCGTGCTGGTCAACGACTACCACGGCGGCACCCACCTCAACGACGTGGCGATGGTCGCCCCCATCGTGATAGGCGGGGATATCGTCATGTTCGCCGTCTCGAAGGCACACTGGACGGACGTCGGTGGCAAGGACCCGGGGTCGTGGACGACCGACTCGACCAGCGTGTTTCAGGAGGGTGTCCAGTACCCGATGGTCAAGCTCTACGAGGAGGGCGAACTCAACAGGGGCGTCCGGGACATCGTCGCCGCGAACACGAGGATGCCCGACATGACCCTCGGGGATATGCGGGCACAGGAGGCGTCGCTGGACGTCGCAGTCGAACGGGTGCAGGAGACACTCGAAAAGTACGGCACAGCGACGGTCGAGGCTGCAATGGACGCCTACCTCGAGTACGGTCGGGAGCTCGTCCTCGCAGAGATCGAGAAACTCCCGAACGGGACGTACACGGCCGAGGATGCGATCGACGATGATGGAGTTACAGACGAGCCAGTTCACGTCGAAGTCGAGGTGACGATAACCGACGACTCGGTCCACATGGACTACACCGGCACCCAGGAGTGTACCGAAGGGCCGATAAACGCGCCGTATCCCGCCTCAGCCAGTAAGATTCGGGGGCTGTTCCAGTCGATAACGCTCCCTCAGGCCGAGACGAACGAGGGGTTCTTCGAGCCGCTCGAAATCACGATTCCCGAGGGCTGTGTGTTCCACGCCACCAAACCGGCCGCAATTGCGACTGACTGGGAGGCATCGACGATGGCCGCCGATCTCCCCTGGCAGGCGCTGGCACCCGAGCTCCCCGAGCGCCTCTCTGCCGGGCACTTCCTCAGCGTCTGTGCGACCATCGTCGGCGGGACCGACGACCGGACGGACGAGGAGTTCCTCGTCATCGAGCCGCAACCAGGTGGGTGGGGGGCCAGTGACGGACAGGACGGGGCCGACGTGCTCGTTTGTGTCGGCGACGGCGATACGCTCCACATGCCGGTCGAAATAATGGAGGCTCGCTTCCCCCTCCTCTTCGAGCAGTTCGCACTGGATACGCCACAGACAACCGGCCACGGGGAGTTCCGTGGCGGCACCGGGCTCGTCCAGGACTACCGGGTGTACAACGAGAGTGGCGCGTTTCTCACGGCGTCGTTCGGACGGTCGACCTACCCCCCATGGGGCGTCGACGGCGGCCAGCCCGGAGACGGCAACTACATCGAACTCCGTCACACGGACGGCCGCGTCGAGCGGCGACGGAAGGTGACCACCTACAACCTGGAGGAGGACGCGATTGCTCGTCTCGTGACGAGCGCCGGCGGTGGGTACGGAGTGCCGACCGACCGTGACCCCGAACGAGTTCTCGAGGATTACCTCGACGAGTACATCACGGCGGAGATAGCACGCGAGGTCTACCACGTCGTCATCGACGAGGAACACGAGGCGGTCGACTGGGAAGCGACGGCTGAGCAGCGGTCGGATTGACGACTGCCTCGACCGGTGAGAAAATAGGTCGCCTCACTCACTGCTGTGGGCTTCATTCGCTGTCGAGAACCACGTTAGCGTCATCCGTGAACTCGACGCCCGTAATCTCGAAGCGTGCGCCGCCTTCCGTTCCGTCGGTAATCTGAACGTTCCAGCCGTGGGCGTCCACGACCTGCTTGACGATGCTCAGGCCGAGTCCGGTTCCGTTAGCGTCAGTCGAGTGTCCGCTTTCGAACACCGTCGTCCGGTCGTTTTCGGGAATGCCGGGGCCGGTATCCTCGACGTAGAAGCCATCGCTCAACTCGCCGACCGTAACCCTCACACCGCTACTGCCGTGTTCTTCGTCGTTCTGATGAGGGTTCGACTCGGAACTCGTCGACCCATGTTCCACGGCGTCGTCAGGCGTTGCCTGACTGCTCGTGGAGCCGTGCTCCACCGCGTTCCGGAGCAGGTTCTCGAGGAGTTGTTGAAGACGGCTGCGGTCGGCTTTGAGCGTCCGGTGACAGTCGGTGGTGAGCGTCGCACCGTCTGAGTCGATGTGTTGCCAGCAACCCTCGACAAGATCTTCGAAATCGACCCACGACTGCTCGTCGACCTGGTTGCCTTTCCGGGCTAGCGTCAGCAGGTCCTCGATGAGGTTCTCCATGCGCTCGTGAGCGTTCCTGACGTCATCCAAGTGGACACTCTCGCCGGTGTTTCGCGTCATATCTAGCCGCAACTGGGCGACGTTCAAGGGGTTTCGGAGGTCGTGTGAGACGATACTGGCGAAATCCTCCAGCTGTTCGTTTCGTTGCGTCAACGCTTTCTCTCGCGTCCGTAGCTGCTCGGTCCGTTCGATCTGTTCGAATGCTGCGACGATAGTGCCTGTCAGGAGTTCCCCCAGGATGACGTCGTGTCTATCGAACGCGGCGGGCGTGTCGGAGGTCGCAATGAGAATGCCGTGCTCGCCGAGCGGAAGAAACAGCTCGCTCTGTGCTGCTGAGTCTGGATTGTAAATATCGGAATCGTCGTGAACGTCGGCGAGCGCAAGTGACTCGCCGGTGTCGTAGACGCGCCAGGCGATACCGTCTCCTTCTGTGAACGTCGGCGGGTCGCCGATGAGTTCGCTGGCGACATCCGTCTGTGCGACCGGAACCAGTCCCGACTCGCCTTCGTCGTACAGGTGGATGGCGTTCGCATCTAGTCCCAGTACGTCTTGTGCCGCGGTCACGCCGATATTGGCGATTTCAGCCTGTGTGTCTGCACTCATCAGGTCGTGAGCCGTCTCGTTGAGTGCCTCCAGTTGCTGCTCACGTTTCTGTCGTTCGGTAATTTCGTGGAAGATACCGACAACGAGGTGTCGATTCGCCAGCTCGAAACCTTTCGCGTGTATCTCGACCGGGACCGTCGTCCCGTCGGCTGTCTCGACGTACAGCGGCGACCCGTCCGGGAACCAGCGGTACATCTTCGTATTATCCTCTGGTACGTCGTGTTGTTGGAACAACTCTCGATAACGCTCCTCTTTACCTGATGGATGGAGGGCAGTCTGTTCTTTGCCGACGAGTTCTTCCGACGAATAGCCCAGCAGTCGGTCAACCTGTTCGTTGGCCTCGACGATTTCGCCAGTCTCTGCGTCCGCGATGATGACTGCATCTGGAATCGATTCGAGGATAGTCCGGTACTGGGTCCGGTAGACTTCCTGCTCACTGGTGTCTCGGACGGAAGCCATGATTTCGACCCCACTGCCGGTATCGATAGGACTCAAACTGATGTTGACGGGAAACGTCGAGCCATCCTTTCGCTGTGCCTCGAGGTCGAGGGCGGCAGCCATCGGTCTGGTCTCTGGTGCCCCCATGTACGCCTCACGCTGTCCAACGTGTCCCTCCCGTAACTCGTCGGGGACGAGCACCTCGATGGGCTCTCCGAGCAACGCCGCAGGGTCGTAGCCGAACAGGTCTGCAACACGGCCGTTGGCGTAGGTGATTCGGCCATCGGCATCGACGAGAACGATTGCGTCGGGGGACGCCTCGCAGATAGCCTCGTATTTACTGCTCGGTGACGAGGACATGCATATGCCCGTATAGAGCAATATCGGAAACTTAAGCGCAAGGATTAGTCTCGGCCTGTAGAGACGTATCGTTCGAATTACCCACCGAGATACAGTTCGCGGATGCGGTCGTTGTCGAGAATCTCGTTGGCGTCGTCCTCGAACTCGACCTGTCCCTGTGCGAGCACGTAACCGCGATCGGCGACTTCGAGCCCCTCCCGGGCGTTTTGCTCTATCATCAGAATGGCGGTCCCGAGCTCGTTGACCGTCTCCAGCTCGGCGATGACGTCGTCGACGATAGAGGGGGCGAGTCCCGCGCTGGGTTCGTCGACGAGCAGGACGTCCGGCTCCATCATTAGCGCACGAGCGAGCGCGAGAATCTGGCGCTGTCCGCCGGAGAGGTTTGTCGCCTTGGTGGTCCACTTCTCTTCGAGCAAGGGGAAACGGTCGCGGAGTTGCCCCATGATTTCGTCGGTGTCGTCGCGGGCGACGCCGCCCATCAGCAGGTTCTCGCGGACCGTCATCGACGGGAAGACGTTGTCGATCTGTGGGACGTAACCGACGCCCTTGCGAACGATGTCCTCTGGAGCCGCGCCGGTGATGTCCTCGCCGTTGAACTCGACCCGTCCAGCCCACGCATCGAGGAGACCAAAAATGGTCTTGAGGACGGTGCTTTTGCCTGCGCCGTTCGGGCCGATGATACAGACGATCTCCTCCGATTTGAGGTACATCGAGGTACCGTGGAGAACTTGTAACTCGCCGTAGCCACTCTCTAGACCCTCCGCGACGAGCACCGCGTCGTCGGGAATTGTCTGCTCGAACTCGAGGTCGGCGTCGGCCATCAGGGCTCACCCCCGAGGTAGGCTTCCATCACCCGTGGGTCGGTACGCACCTGGTCGGGTTCGTCCTCGATCAGCACTTTCCCCTGGTCGAGGACGATAATGGGGTCGGCGATGTTCATGATGAAGTCGATGTCGTGCTCGATAATCAGCAGTGTCATTCCCTCCTCTTTGTTGAGGCGGACGATGTGCTCAGCGAGGTTCTCGGCGAGCGCCGGGTTGACACCGGCGACCGGCTCGTCGAGTAACAGGATGTCCGGCTCGGCCATCATCGCCCGGGCGAGTTCGAGCAACTTGAACTGACCGCCGGAGAGGTCGGCCGCGGGTTCAGTGGCAAGGTGGTCGAGCTCGAACAGCTCGAGCAGTTCCTCGGCGCGTTCGAGATTCCGACGTTCGTCGGCGAGCACGCTCCCCGGCGACAGCCACAGTGGCAGGATAGACTCACCTGCCTGGTGCTGTGCGCCGATGAGCATGTTCTCGCGGACGGTCATCCCCTCTAACTTCCGCGGCGTCTGAAACGTCCGAAGGAGGCCCTTGCGAGCGATTTTGTCGGGAGACAGTCCGGTTATCTCGTTTCCGTTGAGCGTAACCGTTCCGCTGTCGGGCTTGTAGAAGCCCGAAATCAGTTTGAACAGCGTCGACTTCCCGGCCCCGTTCGGGCCGATGAGGCCTGTGATAGTTCCCTCCTCGACGGCAATCGAGGCGTCGTCGACGGCGGCGAGCGCACCGAACTCCTTGCGAAGCTCCTCCACCCGGAGGAGCTGGTTCGGCTTCTGCAGGTTGCCGCCGTCGTAGCTGTACGACACGGTCTGGCTCTCTAATGAACTCATCTGTCGTCACCTCCGTCGTGTTCGCGTAGTGCGCCCGGCCAGATGTGCTCGCGCTGTGGCGGCAGGATTCCCTCTGGCCGGAGTCGCACGACGACGATAACTAGCAGCCCGACGAGCAACAGCCGAAGTGCCGACACGTCGACGGTCATGAAGAAGAGAATCGTGTCGATGCTCTCGTTGAACAGGCGCGTGCCCTGCAGGATGACGACCACGGTGAACGCGCCGATAATCGCGCCGCGGTTGCTCCCGCTGCCGCCAAGAATGACCGCGACCCAGATGTAGAACGTCTCGATGGGTTCGAGCTCCGCCGGAATCATAAACCGAACGTGGTGGGCGTAGTACCAGCCGGCGATGGCCATGATGACACAGCCGAGGACGAACGCCTGCATCTTGTACCAGTAGGAGTTCTTCCCGAGTGCCTGCGCGATATCCTCGTCCGCTCGAATCGTTCGGAGGACGCGCCCCCACGGCGAGAGCTGGATGTGCCGCAGGACGAAGAACACGATGATGGCCAGAATCATCACGAAAAAGAGATCGTGAACTGTTCTGGCCTGGGCTCCCGTCAGGGTAGCTATTCCTCCCATCACCGGTTCAGTAAGTGAGAACGGCCAGGTACTCAGCAGCGTCGGAATGCCGCCGACACCGAGGCCGCCGTCGGTGAGCCATTCCTCGTTGAGGATGATGATGCGGATAATCTCGGAGAAGCCGAGCGTCGCGATAGCGAGATAGTCAGCCCGCAACCGAAGCGTCGGGAGTCCAATCGCTACCGCGAGTACGACGCTGAGGACGATAGCGAGCAGGAGTCCGTACAGCGGGTGGAGTTCGAGTTCGTGAGGCGACCCGGTCCCGGTCAGGAGCGCACCGCTGTAGGCACCGATGCCCCAGAAGGCGATGACGCTGAAGTTCACCAGTCCCGCGTACCCCCACTGGACGTTCAGCCCGAGCGCGAGGAGCAGATACATGCCGGCGATTGCCAGCGTCGAAATAATAAACGGTACCGTCAGCGTCGGAACTGGGAGCGGAACGACAGCATCGACCGGATTGAGCAGGAGCATCACCGTCACGACGCCGAGGAAGATGGCGATGAACCGCGTGACGCGTTGCTCCTCCTCAGTGAACGATTCCCAGCGTGCCTGGAGTCGGTCTTGCGTGCTCATGCTGACGTCTTCCCTCCCATAATGCCGCTCGGTTTCACGACGAGTATCAGAATCATGAGGACGAACGCGACTGCCGCGCCGTACTCGCTACCGAAGTCGGGGAGCAGCGGGAGCGCCCCGGAGATGTCCCCGAACAGGCCAGCCATCTCGTGGGCCATGCCGATGACGAATCCACCGAGCATCGCGCCGTAGACGCTGCCGATGCCGCCGAGGATGACGGCTGCGAACAGTACCAGCAGGATGGAGAAGCCGATGCGCGGCCGGATGACGAGTTCGAGTCCGAGGAAGACACCACCGGCCCCGGCGAGTGCGCCGCCGATGAGCCACATCGCGGCCAGTACCTGTCCGGTTCGAATCCCGCTAACCCGTGCGAGGTCCTTGTTCTCTGCCTTCGCGCGCATCATCCGTCCCAGCGTGGTGTACTGGAGAACGACGTGCAGTGCCGTCACGAGCGCAAGCGTCACGAGCACGATGACCGCCTGGCGTGGCGTCACCGTCACGCCGAACGTCTCTCTGACCCAGCCGATTCCGCCCCGACCGCCCACGTCGTAGCTCTCCGAGGACGGTCCGAATCCCATGAGCAACAGGGCGCGGTAGGCGAAGGCGACGCCGATACTCGTAATCAACAGCTCGATAGGTCTCCCCTCGAGCGGGCGATACACCAGTTTGTCCGTGCCGAGCGCGACGAGCGCTGTCGCCACCATCGCGACGATGAGTGCAATCGCCAGATGGAAACCGAGTATCACGTTGACGACGACTGCTGTGTACGCGCCGACGGTCATCAGGTCCCCGTGTGCGAAGTTGGGGAAGTCACCGACGGAGTACACGAGTGCTAGGCCGATACTCCCGAGGATGACGATACTGCTGAACACCAGTCCGCTGGCGAACAGCTGCCTGTAGCCGCCGAGCCACTCGACAAAATCGATAGCGAGTTGTTCAACCACGTTCGAATCCCTCCAGTGTCTGTGTTACCAACATACTTCTCTATTGCGAATTACGTACATCACGTTACCGCCTGTGTCGTGACCGTTCCCTGTTTCGAATTACACAAATCGCGTGTCACCGCCCGTGTCGTGATGGTTCCATCGTCCCCACCAAGATGAGGACACCATGGGACGAGAGCGCAGTTAGATCAGGAAATCGCCCCACTCGTACTCGTGGCCCTCGACGTGGTACAGCTGATAGGCACCTGTCGGGTCACCGTTCTCGTCGAGTTCGATGGGGCCGCTGACACCCTCGTAGTTGACGTTGTCGGGGTCACCGCCATCTTCGACGACCTCTTTAGCTTCTTCGAGGTTGTTGACGACCTCGCCGGGGCCCTGAGTCACCTCCCGAACAACTTCAGCGATTGACTCGCCTTCGAACTCGTCCGCAACGTGTATCGCGATGGCGCTCACCATTACGGAGTCGTACGCGTACGCCGACCAGACTGATGGGTCCGTCCCGTACTCGTCGTTGAACTGGCTTTCGTAGTTCTGGTAGGCGGCCTCTTCGGTCGGTGCGGTCTCCGAGACGCCGACCATCCCGTCGTGGCTGCCCTCTGGTGTGTTCTCCAGAATAGTGTCGGCAATCGTGCTCTCGGCACCGTAGAACTGAATCTGCTCGTGGAGGTCCCGGTCGTATATTTCGTTGACGAAGACGGTGAACTCCTCGGCGTACGTGATGAATATCCAGGCTTCAGCGCCGGTTTCCTCCATCTCGCTCACCTCTCCGCTGAGCGACGGCTCCTCCTCTTCGTGTGCGACCGTTGCCAGCACGTCGCCGTCGAAGTTCTCCTCGAACACGTCCCGCAAGGAGACACCGTAGTCGTTGTTCACGTACGTGAGCGCCACTTCGTCGTAGCCGTCGTCGGCGACAATTTCAGCGAGGTGACGTCCCTTCTCGGCACCACTCGGACTGATACGCAGCAGGTCCGGGTGCTCGCTGAGGACCGCACCAGTACTGTTGTGACTTATCTGAACGGTGTCTGTCCCCTCGATGACACTCTCGTGAATCCCCATGGTGACGCCACTCCCGACACCGCCTATTAGGATTGGCACGCCTTCCTGGTCCACGAGGTTTCGGGCCGCGTCGACACCCGGCTCCGGCAGGCTCTCGGAGTCCTCCACGATGACCTCCAGCTCGCGGTCGTTATCTCCGATGCCCACGCTGTTGATGTGGTCGAGGGCCAGCTGTTTACCCCGCTCGTTACGCTCGCCGAACGGTTCGAGGGAGCCAGTCCGTGAGTCAACCATGCCGATTTCGTACGGACTGTCGTCGTCGTCGTCACCGACACAGCCTGCCAGCCCACCGATCGCGACTGCCGCGCCGGTTGCTTTCAGTACGTCCCTGCGTCCTATCTTATGAGTGCGATTCTCTGCCATACAACCTGATGAATGATATAGGTGTATTTAAAACCAGTGTTTTTACCAGTGATATAAATAGAGAATTGACCTTTTCGACAGTCGCTCGCGCCGGTATGTGGTCCTCGATAACTTGTTTCGGGTCGCTCCGCAATCCCAGGAGACCAGTTGGTGACGAACGATTCGTCCGCGGTCGATTCTCGCTAGTCGGTTATTGCGCCTTGCGCTGGCTGTGGTCAATTATTAAGTCCTGCGGGGCATCACGGCTAGCTATGTCAACCCCGGAGCGACAACTCGCCGATTTCATTACGTCTCTCAGCTACGACGATATACCCGACACAGCTCGTGAAACCGTTCGCCGGGGGTTTGTCGATACGGTGGGCGTCACTCTCGCCGGGGCGCTCGATGACGCCGGCACGACGGTGTTCGAGACAGGCGGTACTGACCTTCGAGAGGCGGGTCCCGCGACGCTGCTGGGGATCCGCGGCGACGTTCCGCCCGAGACCCGGGCGTTTCGAGTTGGAACAGCGAGCCACGCGCTCGATTACGACGACCTCTCGTGGGCGATGGACGGCCACCCCAGCGTAACGCTGGTGCCACCGCTCCTTGCACTCGCAGACGAAACGGATGCAAGCGGACGAGATTTCGTCACAGCGTACGCTGCAGGGTTCGAGGTGGAGTGTGCGCTCGCCGCCCCTATCAGTCCCGAGCATTACGAAGCCGGGTGGCACGCGACCGCCACGTTCGGTACGCTGGGTGCTGCAGCGGCGTCGGCAGTGCTCCTCGACCTCGACTCCGACCAGACAAGACACGCGCTCAACACTGCTGCGTCCATGCCCGCTGGCCTCAAGCGGAACTTCGGCTCGATGACGAAGCCTCTCCATGCGGGACTCTGCTCGCGTGCTGGTGTCACTGCGGCGAGGCTGGCGGCGTCCGGACTCACCGGCGATGCGACGGCTATCAGCGGAGAGAAGGGTTTCTGGGACCTGTACAGTCCGGACCAGCGGGACGAGTTTTCCTTCGACCCGACCGGGTGGGTGCTTACCGACACCGGCATCCACATCAAATGCTATCCCTGTTGTTACTTCACCCACACCAGTATCGCCGCCACACAGGCACTCGTGGAGTCGAACGACGTCGACCCGGTCGACATCGAGTCAATCCACGTTCAGGCCTCCCAGGGGGCCGCCGACGCCCTCCATCACACGGACCCCGACACCGGCCTCGAGGCCAAGTTCTCGATGGAGTATACCGTGGCTGCCGGGGCGGTGCGTGACCGCGTCGGACTGGCGTCGTTCGAGGACTCGGCGGTTGCCGACCCGGCCGTGCAGGCGGTTCGCGACCGCGTCGAGTTCAGCGTAGACCACGACCTTCACTACGATTCCCACGCCGCGTTCGTCGAACTCCGGACGGCTGACAGCACCTACGAGCGGTCGCAGACGGACCCGCCTGGAACTCACGGAAACCCCCTCTCTGAACGCGAACTCCGGGCCAAGTTCGACGAGTGTGCCACCCGAGCCGTCAGCAGCGAGACGGCGACTGCTCTGGCGGCTGTCTTCACAGACCTGGACGCCTGTGAGAACGTCGCTGATGCGGTCAAAAACGCCGAACGGCAGTAACTTTAAGCTGGTTGCCCCAGCACCTGCTAGCACTCGATGATCGATAGAGACACGGTCGAGCTAACCGACCAGCAGCAGTTGGTACAAAACTCGATCCAGGACATCTGCGACGATTTCGGGGCCGAATACTGGCGTGAGAAGGACAAACGGGCGGAGTACCCCCACGAGTTTGCGGACGCGCTCGCCGAGCACGGTTGGTTTGGAGCGCTCCTCCCCGAGAAGTACGGTGGCGCCGGGATGGGAACCGAGGAGGTCGTGGTCATGATGGAGGAGATTGCTGCCTCCGGTGGTGGGTTCGGCGCAGCCCAGGCCGTTCACGGGGCAATTTACAACTCTGTACCGCTCGTCACGTACGGCAGCGAGGAGATGAAGGCGGACCTTCTCCCCGGTGTTGCTGAGGGCGAGACGTCCATCCAGGCGTTCGGCCTCACCGAACCGAACGCCGGTTCGGATTCGACGTCGATCGAGACGCGAGCCGAGCACGACGGCGACGAGTACGTCATCAACGGACAGAAGATATGGACCTCCCGCGTCGACGCCAGCGATTATCTCGTCCTGATGGCCCGCACCACGCCGATTGCCGAGGTGGAGAAACGGACGCGCGGTCTCACGATGTTCCTTGTCGACCTCGAAGCAGCGTACGACCAGGGGAGTCTCGAAATCGAGCAGATCGACAAAACGGCGAGCAACTTCGTCCACGCCTACGAACTCTTCATCGAGGACCTCCGCGTACCCGCTACCAGCGTCATCGGCGAGGTGGACGAGGGGTTCTACCAGATGCTCGACGGGCTCAACGAAGAGCGACTTGCCATTGCTGCCGAGTGCATCGGTCTCGGGGAGGCAGCCATCGAGGCCGGGGTCGAGTACGCTAACGAACGGGAAGTGTTCGGCCGGCCAATCGGCTCGAACCAGGCGATACAGCACCCGCTTGCGGAAGCCCACGCTCGCGTTCAGGCCGCCAAGCATATGGTTTACAGCGCGGCGAGCGCGAGTGAGGGTGCGAAGCAGAAGGACGTGGGTGCGATGGCGAACATGTCGAAGTTCCTCGCTGCTGACGCGGCGTTCCAGGCTGCGGACGCGGCTGTCCAGACCCACGGCGGGTTCGGCATTGCGCGGGAGTACGACGTCGAGCGGTACTTCCGGGAGGCACGGCTCACGCGACTCGTTCCCATCACACAGGAACTCGCGTTGAACTACATCGGCGAGAACGTACTGCGACTCCCACGGTCATACTGATGACTGATACCAATACAACGCTCAAGACAGGGTGGCACGGTCGCTACTACGAGGACTTTGAGGTTGGCGACGTCTACAAACACCCGTACGGACGCACAGTAACCGAGACCGACGACGTCTGGTTTACGAACGTCACGATGAACCTGAACCCGATGCACTTCAACGAGGCGTACGCTGCCGAGACCGAGTTCGGCGAGCGCCTCGTCAACGGGACGTTCGTGTTCGCGCTGGCCGTTGGGATGAGCGTCATCGACGTCTCGATGAACGCGACGGCGAATCTCGGATACGACAACGTCCAGCATCACGGACCCGTCTTTCACGGCGACACCATCTTCGCCGAATCGGAGGTGCTCTCGAAGCGCGAGTCGGAGAGCCGGGAGCACGTCGGCCTCGTGACGACGGAGCTTCGCGCGTTCAACCAGGACGGCGACCTCGTCCTTTCGCTCGAGCGCACGCCGATGGTGCTCAAACGGGAGTTCGCCGACCCGTCGCCCGAACAACCGCCGGGATGGCCCGAGGGAATCGGGACGCAACCTGACGAATGAGTAGCGACCGTTTTCAGGGCGACCTTCCCCGCACGACGGCCGAGGAGGCGGCTGATTCAGTCGAGGACGACGCGACAGTACTCGTCAGCGGGTTCGGCAGCGTCGGGTATCCGAAAGCCGTCCCTGCGGCGCTCGCCGACAGTCGGAGGGACCTCTCGCTCACGGTCGTGAGCGGCGGGAGCGTCGGTGCCGAGATAGACGTCGACCTCGTCCAGAGCGACGCAATCGAGCGGCGCTTCCCCTACCAAGCACGCCAGTCGGCGCGGACAGCGGTCAACGAGGGGAGAATCGCCTTCCACGACCGGAACATCAGTTCACTCGCCGATGAGGTCCAGTACGGCGCGCTCGCAGACGGCGACGTGGCAGTTGTCGAGGCGCTGGCAGTCGGTGAGGACTGGCTTGTCCCGACTACGAGCATCGGGCAGACGCCCGCCTTCGTCGAGAGCGCCGACCGCCTCATCGTCGAGGTCAACACGACCGTTCCGGAGGCTGTACGGACGTTCCACGATATCTACCGGCCCGAAAAGCCACCGCACAGAGCACCGATTCCGCTGACCGACCCGGGTGGTCGAATCGGGACCGACCGCATCGAGTTCGCTCCGGAGAAACTGACCGCGGTCGTCGAGACGACACGCCGCGACCAGCCGTACGAGTTCCGTGACCCGACTTCGGCGGACCGTGCGATTGCGGC
>LKMJ01001591.1_pt1 | contig 20254 bp, 18 predicted proteins | sample 643391 | NCBI WGS metagenome assembly LKMJ01 (sample SAMN04112250, study PRJNA286221) | soda lake metagenome | biome: soda lake; feature: Kulunda Steppe; material: water; isolation source: sample PL-Br10 brine of Picturesque Lake | place: Russia: Kulunda steppe | collected 2010-07 | reverse complement strand
TCACCGCGGCCGACAGCTGGTGCAGCATCGACTGCTCGGGGGAACCCATCCCCCAGAAGGCGTGCTGGGCCGCCTGGCCCACCTGCTCGTACATCTCCGCGAGGTGCCAGGGCAGCGGATCCCACACACCGATCGCACGGATGTAGCTGTGACCCTCGTGGGTATAGACGACCAACTGACTGCGGGCGCGACCCATGAAGTGTCCCTCGTGGCTCACGAGGGCGAGGAGGGCATGCACCTGTGCACCGTCCGGGATCGGGGAGGGTTGGTCGGTACGTGAGGAGAACGCCAGCCGCAGCTGCGTCAACCAGGCGTCGAGTGCCTCCTCGTCCGCGGCAGTGACGAAGGCGTCGGCTGTCACGTGGGCGCGCAGCACCACGGGGGTCCGGGGACTCGGGAACCCGAGGACCTCGATCTCGAAGGTCTGGCCCCGTAGCCCACCGCTGCGCAGGGCCGTGAACCGGCCGAGCTCGCTGCCGTACTGCGGCCACTGGTCGACCGCTGCGAGCGCCGCCAGGGTCGCGTCCGCACCCGCGACCTCGACCGGGGGGTAGGTCGACCAGACCTGCTCCTGGAGCGCTGCCGTGGGCGGTGACAGGGGCCGCAGCTGTGCCTGTTCGAGGCGCGCCTCGGGCCGGTAGTCCTGTTTGTCCTGCTCGGAGCGGAACACGATCCCCCATCCACGCCGCGCGGGATCGCCGGCCGCCGCACTGAACCAGTCGCCGAACAACTGCGCACCACCGGCCAGCAGCGCGTCGGTGTCGAGGGTGCCCTGACTGCCGCCCGCCCGGTGCAGCCGCGCGGTCCCGAAGGCCCGGTGGAAGCGCACGAGGTCACGGGCCCCGACCGGACGGTGGCCCTGCTCGTGCCAGTAGGTGGTCACGATGGCGAAGGCCAGCCGCAGATCGTCGAGGTCGCGGCGTCCCGCGTCCCGGGCGAAGTAAGCGGCGTTGAGGAAGTCGGTGATCCACGGTGCCGCGGTCGGCGCGGCGATCGTGGTGCCGACCAGCCGCGCGGTCGCCGTGGGGTGGGCGCCCTGGAGCCGGTTCGCCAGGCGGTCGGCGGCGACGCCGATACCAACCCCGGCGGCAGCTGCGAGAAGATGGGTCGCGGCCATGGCTGCCTCCTGCTGCGGTCTGCCGCCCGCGGTCTGCCGACCGCGACCTGCCGACCGCGACCTGCCGACCGCGACCTGCGCGGCCACGACGACGATAGGGGAATGTGGGGGAGGTGGCGAGCGGCCGGGTCACGGCTCCAGGCCAGGTGGCCCTCGGACGAGGCCGAGTGGGCCGCGATCGCGGAGAACGAGATGCTCGACCGTGGCGTGCTCGAGGACGACACCTTCGATGCGGGCGACGGCACCTTCGAGGTCCGCTGCGGCTGCGTGCCACGACCGCTCCTGCCGCCGTCCGACCGCACTGCTCCCCGGACGTTCGGACGACGTCCGAAGGTCGCTCACCCCGCTCGGTTGTCGGAGGCAGTCCACGCCGTGACTCCCCACCCTCGGGTCCTGAGCGACGACGCCGACAGGGCTGGAGCCACCATCCGCACTGCACGCCCCCCACACCGCCGGACGCTGCTGCAGGCCACGGGCCTCGCCGCAGCTGCGGCCCTGGCGCTGGCCGCCTGCGGACCAACCGACGAACAACCGGAGACCGACCCGGAACCGATCGAGTCACCGCAGGACCAGGCCGAGGAGCCCGACGACGAAGCCGACCCCGATGACGCCATCGATGGCGAGGAAGCCACCGGGACGGACGAACCTCAGGACAGCCAGGAAGACGAGGAGGCCGCCGCGGTCGCACCACTGGACGTCGAGGAGACCACATCCACCTCGGAGCGCGACAGCGTCGACGGGCGCCTGATCGTCACCGATGTACGCGTCGGCACCCACGACGGCTTCGACCGTGTCACCGTGGAGCTCGAGGGCGAGGGCGAGGTCGGCTGGTTCACCGAACTGACCGAGGAGCCCACCTCCCAGGGCTCGGGCGAGCCGATCGGGTTCGAGGGCGAGGTCGCCTTGTGGCTGGCGGCGCAGATGGTCACCCTGCCCGGCGACGAGCCCGCCGGCGTCGACGAGGAAGCACGCGTCGACATGGACCTCACCGTCGCGGGCCCCACGGGCGGTGTCATCACCGAGGTGGTGGGTGACACCCTGTTCGAGGGGCTGCAGACCTTCGCGATCGGCCTCGACGCGGAGCGCCCCTACCGCATCGAGCGGTTCGAGGACCCCGAGCGCATCGTGATCGACGTGCTCCACGACTGACGACAGGAGGACCTCCGACCACACGGGCACGGTGGCGGGCCGACGGTGTGGCACGCCACCCGCCACTGACCAGTACCGTCGACAGTGCCCACACCACCCCGCACCTGGAGGAGCGGCCCGGTGCAGGAGCGCATACCGACCGGTGCTGAGGCCCCCGGGACGGAGACCGTCAAGGATCGGGGCCAGTGGTCCTCGGAGCCGGCCTTCGTGTTCTCCATGGCGGCCGCCGCCGTGGGGCTCGGCAACATCTGGCGTTTCCCCTACCTCGCCGGGGAGTACGGCGGTGGCGGGTTCATCCTCGCCTACCTCATCGCGATGGTCGTGGTGTGCCTGCCGCTGATGTACCTCGAGGTGGCCGCGGGCCGGCTCGCCCAGGGCAACACCGTGCACACCTTCCGCCAGGTCCACCGCACGGGCGCGTGGTACGGCTGGTTCGTGGTCGCCCTGACCACGGCGATCACCAGCTACTACCTCGTGATCACCGGGTGGACACTGGGCTACGCCGTCGATGCGCTACGGGGCGAGGTGCGGCTGTTCGAGGCGTTCTCCGACGGCTACGCCTCGCTGGGCTGGCTCGTGGTCGTGGTGGTGCTGGCCGCCGCCCTGCTGATCCGCGGCATCGCCGCCATCGAGCGGTTCTCCAAGGTGCTGATGCCCCTGCTGGGGGTGCTCATCATCGGGCTGGTCATCACCGCCAGCCGCACCCCCGGGTGGGGCGAGGCCCGCGAGTTCCTCCTCGCCGCGGACCTCGGTGCGCTCACCGAGCCCAGCCTGTGGGTCATCGCCTTCGGGCAGGGCTTCTACTCGCTGGCGATCGGGCAGGGCTACCTCGTCACCTACGGCAGCTACATCCCCAAGCGCGCCCACGTACCCCGCGCCAGCCTGATCATCGCCGTCACGGAGACCTGCATCGCCCTGCTCGCCGGATGGATGATCTTCCCCTTCGTGTTCACCCACGACCTCGATCCGGGCGAGGGCAGCCAGCTGGCCTTCAGCACCCTGCCCCTGGCCTTCGAGGACATGGCCTTCGGGCTCCCGCTGGCGATCGCCTTCTTCGTGCTGTTCTTCATCGCCGCCTTCAGCTCCAGCCTCGCCGGGCTGAAGGTGATCCTCAGCGCCGTGGCTGAGGAGTTCCGGCTGCGCCACACCCGCGCCGTGCTCCTGGTGACCGGGGTGATGCTGCTGCTGGCCGTCCCCTCGGCGCTGAGCTTCACACCCGTCGAGCTGCGCATCGGCGACGAGCGGGTGCTCGACTTCATCGACCAGAACATCGGGGGCCAGGTGATCCTGTTCTCCGGCATCGTCGGCGCCGCGTTGTTCTCCTGGCTGCTGCCCGGTGACCGCCTCCAGCAGGCGCTGGGAACGACATCGAGGTGGTGGCTCCGGCGCGTCCAGGTGGTCGGCCGGTGGCTGCCCGTGGCCGTGCTGGTCTGGCTCGCCATCACCCTGGCGCTGTGACGCCCGGGTCCGCCGTGTGCGCCCGTGCGGCTCACGGCTTACACCAGGATGAGCGGAAGCTGGCGATCGGGTCCGCCACCCGCCACAGGCGGTTGCTCCACGGCGTTACCTCGACCGTGTCGGGGAAGTCACGTGGAGCAACGGCGCGGAAGGGCCGCGACGCCGTACGGCTCACCAACGTCGGCGCGTCGCGGCCCGGAGCTCGCGCAGGGTGACCGAACGCATCGCCCCCTGATCAAGGGCGGCACCGAAGGCCGCGAGCAGGTCGAACAGCTGCACCGACGCCGACCGGGAGCAGACCTGCGACCCGATCGTGGCCCGCAACTGGCCGGGCGAGCGCCCTGCCAGCGCCGCGAGCTGCAGCGCATCGGCGCGCGACGGACCGAGTAGCGGCGCCGCGGTCTGCAGCAGCGCGACCTGGACCCACAGATCCACGTACCGCCGGGACCGCAGCACCGTCGCCACCCGCGCGATCTCGTCCTCATCGAGGGCCAGCAACTCACCGATCGTCATGATGCCGAGCTCTGCGAGCCGCCCCGTGCGGACCCGGTCGATGCCCTTCAGGTCGGCCAGCGGCCGGTCGCACCACAGGGCGAAGGCCGTCGGTGCGGCAGGCTGCCCATCGTCCTCCTCGCCGCCGCTGCCTCCATCCTGGCTTCGGGGACGGTCGTGCAACGCCTCGCCGCGGAGCACGAGCTCGATCTGCCAGCCGCTGCGGGCCGGACCGGAGCGCACCACGATCGGGGAACCGGTCGGTTCGGGGCGCTCCACCTCGGCGTCGCCGTCCCCACGGCCACCGCCACCGCTATCGGTGTCCGAGTCCTCGAGGGGCTCCTCCTCCTCCGGGTCCGGCTGCGGGCTTGCAGGCTCGCCCACGCGCACGACCGCCGCCACCACCTCGAGGGCGCCCTGAGCGGCTGCGGACCGGCTCGCGGCGATCCCCGACCGGACCTCGGCGAGCAGGGTGGCCGCGAACTCGGCCACATCCAGGCGCTCCTGCTCCGGCTGCTCTGCCACGCTCAGGGCACGGTCAGGTCACGGTGCGGAAGGTCAGCTCCACCTCGCCGTACACGCTGGCGCGACCCGTCGCAGCCTCATCGTCGCTCGCGTCGGCGGTGTGGACCTTCAAGCGCACGTCGCGCAGGATCTCGGGGACCACGCTCGGGCGCCGCAGGTCGGGCAGGCGACCCGCCAGCACCAGGGGGTTGCGGCGGGCGAGGCCACCGGGGGCGCGCAGCGGCTGTCCCCCGAGCTGGCCCGGCAGCTGCCCGCTGGCCGTGGGGCGAGTGCCGTCGTCGGGCTCCGCGGTGTCGTCCTCCGCAGCCCCACCGTCATCGACATCCTCGACGGCCTGCTGGCGGAACTGCAGCGCTTCGAAGGTCACGCGCGCGGTGATGCGCCCCCCGTCCACCCGGACGCGGGGGATGCCGGACTCCACGAGGTCGCGGGCGGCCGCAACCTGCTGCTCGGCCAACCGCTGGCGAGCCGCCGCAGCGAGGCGGCGGGCACCGCGGGCCAGCAGACGCCCGGTCTCCGTGCTGACGTCCGCTCCCGTGAGGCGCACGCCGAGCCGCTCGACGTAGGGCGGCTGCTCGTGCTCGTCCCCCTCCCCGGACCGGTAGGGCGTACCGCTGGCCGCGTCGTGGGGCCGATCTGCAGCGGTCGCAGGGAACAGCTGCGCGAGGTAGGCCTCCACCTCGGCGTCGCCGACGTGCCGCGCCGCGAAGGCCGCAGGGTCCAGCGAGGCGGCCTCCAGCAGCTCACCGCGCCGCTGCTCCTGCTGTACCTGGTTGCTCACGACGGACTCGAGCACCTCACTCAGCAGCGAGGAGACGAACTCCGGGAAGCCGATCTCGTCCAGTCGTGCCGCCTCGTCGAGGGCCGCTCCGATGCCGTTGGACATCGTCACTCCTCTCCCAAGGACCGGGCCATCACACACCTGCCGGTGCGGACGATGCCGGGGTGGCGATCACGCTACGTAACTGGCACCGCGCGTCAAGAGGCCCACCACGCACCACCCATCACCCGAGGCAGCGATCGCCCAACGGCATCGCGCGCGTTGGCGCGACCCGCACAGGCGCCGGTCACACCAGGTCGCGGGGCACCTCGAAGCGCCACTGACGGGCAGCCACGCGCACGTCGCCCTCGTAGGCGTCGAGGGCGTTGGTGACATGGAAGGTGGTGGCGTCCGCCGACATCGTCGAGGTGGCGACCACCCGGACCCGCCAGGCACCGCGGGACACCTCGGAGGTCCGCTCCGCCACCACCTCGGCGGACAGCGGCGCGCCCTCCACGATGGAGAAGCCCCGCTCCCAGTGCTCGGTCAGCTCGAGGCCGTCAGGCAGGCGGACCTGCTGCTCGTCGAACCACGCCCGCAGGGTGGAGCGGCCGGAGACCCAGTCGTGCACCACCTGGCGCTCGCCGCCGCGGGTCGGCTCATCCGGCCCGTAGCCGTGGCCCAGCACGAAGCGGGGCAGTTCCTCCTCGCCGGGCTGCAGGGTGCGCAGCGGCAGGGCGAGGATGCACCCCTCGTCGGGGTAGAGGCTGAGGGTCACCGGCTCCGGTGAGGGCCACGCCCAGGGCCAGTAGGTCGGCGAGATGGCCACGCGCAGCCGGCTGCCCTGGCTGAAGGTGTGCCCGGCGGCGCTGAGCTGGATGGTCACCTCGGTCTGCTCGCCGGGGACCATCGGCGTGGGGTACTCGTGACTGTCGCGGTGGGTCAGGTTGAGCAGACCCCGGGCCACCAGGCGTGACACCCCGGCGGGAGTGATCTCCGTCAGGCGCACCGCGGCGAGCGCCAGTGGCTGGTCCACGGACAGCTTGAGCCGCAGCTCCGGCTGCCCGAGGATCGTCAGTGGCGCGTCCAGGGGGGCGGAGTCGTAGGTCAGGGCCAGCCCGTCCTCGCGGCGCTGGTCACCAGGAAGGTCCTCCACGATCCCGGCGCCCATGTAGGCCCCGGCCTCGATGCCGGCGACCTGGCTGCCGACCAGGGTGTGGGAGCTGTCGGGTGAACGGTCGGGAGAGGTCAACCCGTCGTCCAGCCACAGCCGGTGGTCGCTGCCGAGCAGCCACCGTCGCTCGCTGACTGACGGGGAGGGCCAGCTCGGCTCGGTGGCCCACACCCCGACCCGTTCGGCCCGGTGCGGGTCGTCATCGACCGTCTCGCGCAGGAACACCCGCAGCATCGGCTCGTCCATGATGCCGGTGTCGATGCCCTTGAGCCAGTGATCCCAGAACCGGATCATCTCCCCGATGAAGTCGATCGGGGCGCCCGGGGCGCCGTAGTCGGGGTAGACGTGGCCCCAGGGTCCGATCAGCCCCTTGCGTGGCCCGGAGTACCCCTCGATGACTCGGAGCACCGCGTCACGGTAGGCGTCGTCCCACCCACCGACCATGTAGACCGCGGCCTGCATCGCATCGAGGTCCTCGGCAACCGAGCCGTGCTTCCAGTAGTCGTCACGACGCTGGTGGTGGAGCCAGGTCTCCGCGAAGGGGGTGACGTCGAGCCGCTCGAACCACGCCTCACGCCAGCCCTCACCGAAGTGCTTCGGGTCCGGGGGGCGCGCCCCTGCCGACAGCATGCGGGTCGACCACGGCAGCATCTCCGAGGCGATCACGCAGCCGCCGTGGTAGTGGACGTCGTCGGCGTAGCGGTCGTCGGTGGAGCACACGCTGACGATCGCCTTCAGCGCCGGCGGGCGCAGCGCCGCGATCTGCAGAGCGTTGAAGCCACCCCAGGAGATGCCCTTCATCCCGACGTTACCGTTGCACCACGGCTGCTCGGCGAGCCAGGCGATGACCTCACACCCGTCGTCGAGCTCCGCTTGCGCGTACTCGTCGTGCATCAGGCCTTCGGAGTCACCCGAACCACGCACGTCGACCCGGACCATGGCGTAGCCATAGGAGGCCATCTCCGTGCCCCGTTGCCGGTCACGGATCGCTGTGGCGTCGTTCTTGCGGTAGGGCAGGTACTCGAGCAGCGCCGGGACGGGGTGTTCCTCGGCGTCGACCGGCAACCAGATGCGTGCGGCCAGCCGCACCCCGTCGGACATCTCGATCCACAGATGGGTGCGCTCGCGGACCTCACGGGTCGGGCGGGACGGTGAGTCGACGCCCGGGATGGCGGTGTCTGGGCTGGCAGCACCCGCGCTGGCGGCAACCGGGTCGTCAGCACCCGCGCTGGCGGCAACCGGGTCGTCAGCACCCACGCTGGCGGCGTCTGCGGTCACGCGCGCAACTCAATGACGCTGCGGCCGGCGCGGCGCAGCGCACGCACCACGATGTCCTCGCACAGCTCAGGGAAGGACACCCCTTCTGCCGCAGCGGACAGTGGGAAGCTGGAGCGCGGCGTCATACCGGGCAGGGGGTTGGTCTCCAGGAACAGGAACCGGCCGTCAGGGGTCAGCCGGAAGTCCGCCCGCGAGGTGGCATCGCCGATCCCCAGGGCGTGATGGGTCATACCGGTCAGACGCCGCACCTCGGCGGTCTGCTCCGGGGTGAGGTCCGCCGGGCACTCCTTGCGTCCCTCACCGGGGGTGTACTTGGCCTCGAAGCTGAAGATGTCCCCGTCACTGATGGGCTCGACCACGGCGAAGACCCGTTCACCGAGCGCGGCGATCGTCAGATCCCGGCCGGGGATGAACTCCTCGATGATGGCGTCCTGGCCCTCGGCCACCGCCAGCCGACAGGCGGCGGGCAGCTTCGACGGATCGGTGACCTTGGTCAGCCCGATGGTGGAGCCGCCACCGCAGGGCTTGACGATCCACGGCGCCGGCATGGCAAGGCCCTTGAGGTCCTCCTCGATCTGGTCGCGACGTACGACGTGCCCGGCGGGGACGTCGATCCCGTGGGCGGCCACGACCTCCTTGCTACGGGCCTTGTCGAAGGTCAGCTCACACACATCCGGGGTGGGACCGGTGTAGACGATCCCGTGCTTGTCGAGGTAGCGCTGGGTGTTGCCCATCTCACCCTCGTCGCCGAAGGTGGTGACGAACACCACGTCGGCGGCCTGCAGGATCGGCAGGAGCCCGTGGGCCAGCACGCCCTCGTCCTGCTGCGCACGGACCTGGGCGAGCACCTCCAGATCGGGCGGAACGGTCACCGTCGGTGAGATCGGTCCCTCCGGCACCGCATCCTGCTCCAGCTCGGCGGTACTGAAGGCGTACGCAGGGTCGCGGTCGGTCAGGAGTGGGGCCTGTGCGGAGTCGACGGCTGCCACGGCGTGGCCGACCCACCGCAAGGACCGGGCGATGGCCGTTCCCGTCGACAGGGAACCGAACCGCTCCGTGTTCCCGCCGCCCATCAGCACCGCGATCCGTAGAGGTGCGGCCAGGGTGGAGGACGGGTGCGGCCGTGGCATGGCCTCGTCCACGGTCAACTGCTGTCCGTCATCGCCGTTCGAGCCTGCGATCTGATCCTCCATCACGGTTACTCCTCACTCGCTTGCATCCGGGGGCCCGTGACCCGGGTGGCCGGCGCGAGCTCCCAAGACCCAAGCTACACCGACCCGAAGCGCGGCCCCGCCGTTACCCTGCACCTATGGACGAACACAACGTGCTCGATGGTCCGCTCGAGGGTTGCAGCGTGGACCCGTTGACCGGCTGGTTCCGCGACGGTTCCTGCCGCACCGGCCCCGAGGACCTCGGCAGCCACACGATCTGCGCCGTGGTGACCGAAGAGTTCCTCGCCCACCAGCGAGCGATCGGCAACGACCTCAGCACCCCGCGGCCACAGTTCAACTTCCCCGGTCTCAAGGCTGGCGACCGGTGGTGCGTCACCGCGCCGAACTGGTTGCGTGCGCACCAAGACGGGGCCGCAGCGCCGGTGGTCCTGAGCGCGACGAACCGCCGGGTGCTCGACCTCGTGCCGCTGGAGGTGCTCCAGCGCTACGCCGTGGATGTGCCCGACGACCTGCGCGACCTCGACGGGTGACGCTGGGCTGAGCGCGGATCGAGGTGGCACGTGCCGTGCCGCCGCTGCGCCTGACCGCCATCAGGCCACGTAGCACGACCGCCCGTTGGACAGGACCGCGTGCCGCCCTGTGCCTGACCGCCATCAAGCCGCGTGCCGCGCACTGCGAGGGCATCGCCGGACCTGTGGTACGGATCCGGCCACCGATGGCGGCCGCATGGCCACAACCCCACTACATAGTGAGGTCGCTGCCACGATCGGGCCGCCGATGGCCGCCGAATGGCCACAACCCGGCACCGCGGCGAGCTCGCTGCCACACTCCGGCCACCGATGGCCGCCGAATGGCCACAACCCGGCACCGCGGCGAGCTCGCTACCACGATCCGGCCATCGAAGGAGGTCGCGGATGTCCGGACCCGATGACGGGCGCCTCCTCGTGGACGGCCTGAACGTGCTCGGCAGCCGACCCGATGGCTGGTGGCGAGACCGCGTGGCCGCCTTCGCACGGCTGATCGCCGAACTGCAGCCCCTGGCGGCGCGCCGCAGCGGCCCGGTGATCGTCGTCGTTGAGGGCAGGGCGGGTGCAGCCATCCCACAGGGCCGCCACGGCGACGTCGAGGTCGTGCGCGCGCAGCGGCGTGGGCGCGACGCTGCGGATGACCGGATCGTGGCGTTGCTCGCCACCCCGCCAACGCCGATCACCCGACGCAGCTGTCGCGACACCGTGGTCACCGCGGACCGCGCGCTCATCGACCGGGTGCAGGAGCTCGGCGCCGAGGTGCTCAGCCCAGCGGCGCTCCTGCGTCAGCTCGACGGCGCCGACTGAGCGGCGCACCGCACGCAGGTCCGTGCGGCCGGACGGGCATCGTGGCGTTCCTCGGGGATCGCCGCGCCACACGCGGCGCAGCGATGGTGTTCCCCGGCGGCCAGCCGGCCCTGCGCTACCTCGATGTCGTCGAGTTGGAGCCGGGCAGCCTCGAGCAACGCGGCGACCTGGGCGCGCTCGAAGGCGATCGTGTTGCCCTCAGGATCGTGCTCGTCGTCGCGTGCGGCGTCGTTCGACCCCTCGATGATCTCGTGGAGGTCGCGCGTCAGCGACTCGATCCGCCCCAGGGCACGGGCGTGCTCGCCGTCGAGCGCGCGTGCGATCTCGCGCCGGCGCGATGCCTCCACGAAGGCTCCTCCGGTGCTGGGTGGGATCGATGCTGGGTGGGATCGGTGCCAGGTGGGATCGGTGCTGGGTGAGATCGGTGCCCGGTGGGATCGGTGCCCGGTGGGATCGGTGCCGGGTGGGATCGGTGCTGGGTGCGCTTGGCGCCGGGGTCACGGTGACGCGACCCCCGCCGAGGCGACCCGCCCAGCGGCCCAGGTCGTGACCATCGCCAGCACCCGGGGGTCGACGGGCTGCTGCGCTGCGAGCTGTTTGCGGTACTCGGTTGGGGAGCCGGTGCCGTTGGAGTGGCGGAGCAGATGGTTGACCGACGGGACGCGGTGCGCCTCGACGCGAGCGCGCGTGACCAGGGCCGCGATGCGGTCGACGTCCTCGGGGTCGACCTGGAGATCGAGTTCGCCGGTGACCGCGAGCACTGGCACCTCGACCCGTGCGAGGTCCTGCGCCGGATCGTGGTCCAGGAAGCCTCGCATCCACCCGGCGTTGATCCGCCGCCCCTGGATGCGCATCACGTCCTGCTCGGTGCCACGGACCTTGGCGAACAGCTTGCCCTGCGCGCGCTCCGGCGTCTGACGGAGCAACCGCAGCACCGCGCGCACGGGGGACGGAAGGGTCGCCACGATGTGATGGGCCTGCCATCGCAAGGCCTCCTCCCCGGTGACCGCAGGACCGGCCAGCAGACACACGCCAGCCAGCTCCGGGGTTGCTGCGGCCAGCGACGCCGCGTGCACCGCACCCTCGCTGTGACCGATCACCAGCACACGGTCGCGGTCGGCCTCAGGCTGCCTGCGCAGCGTGGCCAGCGCTGCCGTGGCGTCGGCGCGCGCAGCCGCGAAGGTGGACGCCAGATACGAGCCACCGCTGGCACCCACGCCACGCTTGTCGTAGCGCAGCGAGCCGATACCGGCGTCGGCCACCGCCTCGGCCAACTGTCGCGTCACCCCGGTGCGCATCTTCGGGTGATCGCTGTCACGGTCCACCTCGCCGGAGCCCACGAGGAGCAGGGCCACAGGGTGCGGTCCCTCACCCGCTGGCAGCTGCAGCGTGCCAACCAAGGTGCTGCCATCCGCAGCAGCGAAGGCGACCTGGCGGGCCTGCCGGGGCTGTCCGGCCCCGCCGGCCTGCCCGTGGAGAGCGAACTCCTCCCGCTGGCCGGGCTGTTGGTCGTCGTCCACCTGCGCCACCTGCTCCATCTGCGCCTCCAACCTCGCACCCACACGTTCTCCGGAGCGGTACCGGGAGCGTTCTCACTATTGATAATGCTACGGTAGCCTGAACACCTCGGGACGAGAAGGGGCATGACACGGATGGGCGACACGCGCACGTCACTGCTGCTGCATCCGGTGCGCCTGCGTGTCCTGCAGGCCGCGCTCGGACGCGAGGTCACCACCACCCAACTCGCTGGCTGGCTCGCGGACGTGCCGACAGCAACGCTGTACCGCCACGTGGCTGCACTCATCGACGGCGGGGTCCTCGAGGTGGTCGATGAGCGGCTGGTCCGCGGGGCTGTCGAACGCACGCTACGGGTGGCGCTCCCCGCCGCATCCTTGGGTGTGGATGAGGTCGCTGCGCTCTCCCGAGAGGAGCACCTCGACGCGGTCACCGCCTTCCTCGCCGGCGTGCTCCAGGCAGCGACGGACTACCTCACCAGCCCCAGCGCCGCGCCGGCACGCGACGGCTACGGCTACCGCCAGGTCGCGCTGTGGGCCGATGACGATGAACTCCTCGAGCTCACCAGCAGGCTCCGGCAACTCCTCCATGACGCCGCCCACCGCGGACCGGCACCCGGACGGCACCGCCGGATCCTGACCACGGTCCTGCTACCGGACCCACGGCAGGAGACGCACGTCCCCTCGGACACGCCTGCCGCCGACCGCACCGCGGACGCCGTGGGGAGCCCCCCCGGCTGACCGATGCCGATCGCTCCCCACGCCGTCGGCGCGTGACCACGATGTGCCGCCCCCGGGACGCGTCGTGGAGCACCCAACATAGCGGCATCCTCCGGCGCAGAAGGGGTGGAACGCCAACCTCGCATAACCTCGCACAGGGTCATACAGCGCTGCGGTGCCCGGTGTCCCCGGATCCCGTCAGACACCGCGCCAGGCCGCGTATCGCCTCGCACGACCGACATCGTGGGCTCCGCCACGATGAAGAACGAGACCAGCAGGCACGTCGGAACCGGGCCGGCGCACCCCGTCGACCTCGATGCTGTCACCACGCGCGCGCGGTTCGGGGAGCTGCTCACCGAGGTGCGTCAGCGTTCGGGCGGGAGGATGCGACCCGCTTCTTCGGTCGCGAGGCGCTGGTGGCCCGCACCATCGAGCGCCTGCGCACCGTCCTGTCCGCGCCCGGACGCCCGACTGCGCGCACGGACGGCACCGCCGTGATCGCGGCGACCCGACGTGTCGCCATCGCGGAGGCCACCCAACTGTGGCTCGACAGCCGCGAGGACGAGTCCGCGTTGGCCCGTGGCGTCCTGCTGCAGGCGATGCGTGACGCCACCCAACCGGGCGCAGGCTCGCTGCAGCTCACCTCCACCGAGGAGCGGTTCCTGGCCGCCAGCGTCGAACGGGCCCGTGCCGAGGAGCGCACCGTGCGACAGCGGACGCGCCGCCTCGCGGTGCTGGCAACGGTGACCTCGCTGCGGGCGGTGCCGGCGGCGACGCTGACGGTGGTGGCCGGCAACGCCAGGGCCGAGGCACTGCTCGCCCGCGAGGAGGCGTTGTGACGCCCGCTCGCCCTGGTGGCCGAACGGCTGGCGGAGACCGACCCTTCCCTGGGTGCGAAGCGGGCCGTGGCCGGCTACGACATCGCCGGGACCACCGAGGCCTGCTCCGTCACTGGGAACTGGATACGGATCTGGCCGCGGCAGCGATCTGTGCGGGCGTGGGCGATGTGATGACCGAGGAGGAGTGGTCCCTCCACCTGCCCGAGCGCGCCTACGACCCGCCCTGCGTGTGACGTCTACGGTGGGCAGTGGCGGGTGACGACACAGAGATGTCGCCGGTGCCTGCCGACCCGGAGGGAAGGGACGACCATGCGCACACGGAAGATGCAACGAGCAGGCCGTGAGGTGGCCGAGATCGGCCTCGGGACCTGGCAACTGGGCGGTGGTTGGGGCACCGTGACCGACGAGCAGGCACGCGAGGTCCTCCACGCCGCCCTGGACGCCGGTGTCACCTTCCTCGACACCGCCGACGTCTACGGCGACGGGCGCTCGGAGCGCCTGGTCGGCGAGGTGGTGGCCGACCGCGGCGACCACGACCGTGTGACCATCGCGACCAAGGTCGGCCGACGCGCAGATCCCCACGTCGCCGAGGCTTACCACGAAGAGGCGCTGCGCGGGTGGGTGGCCCGCAGCCTCGACAACCTCGGCGTGGAACGCATCGACCTGCTGCAACTGCACTGCCCCCCGACACCGGTCTACGACGACGATGCGGTGTACGAGGCCCTCGACGCGATGGTCGACGAGGGCCTGCTGGCCGCCTACGGCGTCAGCGTGGAGACCTGCGATGAGGCGCTCACCGCCATCAACCGGCCCAACCTGGCCAGCGTGCAGATCATCCTGAACGCCTTCCGAACCAAGCCGCTGGAGCAGGTGCTGCCCGCCGCCGCGCAGGCCGGGGTCGGCATCATCGCCCGGGTGCCCCTGGCCAGCGGACTGCTATCGGGCCGCTACGACCTCGACACCACCTTCGCCGAGGACGACCACCGCACCTTCAACCGCCAGGGCGAGGCCTTCGACGTGGGCGAGACCTTCGCCGGGGTGCCCTTCGAGGTCGGCGTGCGCGCGGCCGGTGAGGTGACCGAACTCGCCAGCGATCAGCTGCCGGCCGCCCGGCTCGCCCTGCGCTGGATCCTCGACCAGCCGGAGGTCACGACGGTGATCCCCGGCGCCCGCAACGTCGAGCAGGTCCACGGCAACGTCGCGGCCAGCGAGGTCGCGCCACTCGACGACGCCACCCACGAGCGGCTGCGGGAGATCTACGACACCTCCATCCGTGCGCACGTGCACGAGCGCTGGTGAGCGTCGGCCCCTGGCGGGCCCGGCGGTCCCGCGACCGACGGACCCGTTGACGCGGGTCAGTCGCCGAACAGGTTCCTGAGCCACTCGAGGAAGCGCTCGAAGAACCCCTCGATCTCCTCGGTGTCGATATCCGGCAGGTCAGGGACATCCGGCAGCCCGGGTCCGTCGCCGTTGCCCTCATCGGGCCCCGGCTCTGGCGCAGGCTCCGGCTCCGGTTCCGGTTCCGGTTCCGGCTCGGGTTCGGGCTCGGGTTCCGGCTCTGGTTCCGGCTCCGGTTCAGGAGCCGCCGGCCCCTCGCTGATCTCGATGCTGACCGTCGCTCCCGGTGTGACCTCGGTCCGGGCGCCAGGGTCCTGCGCGATCACGATCCCGGCCGCCTCGTCGGCGGGTACCCGGCTGATCAGCACCTCGAAGCCACCGGAGTCGAGCAGGCGCAGCGCATCGGCCTCCTGCCGTCCAACGACCTGGGGCACCTCGACGGCGGGGTCATCCTCGGCTGGCACCGCGAGCACGAGATCGACCTCGTCGCCGGGCTCGGCGACCACCCCGGTGACCGGGTCGGAGGACAGCACGCGACCCTCGGGCGTCTCCGCGGAGGGCGCGAAGCTGACGATCCCGAGCTCCAGGCCGGCGTCCTCCAGCGCCCGTTCCGCCGGCCCGCGGCGCAGTCCGACCACGTTCGGCACGAGCACCGCGCCCGGAGGTGCAGCCGCGGTGAGGTCGATCTCCGTCCCGGGGCTGACCTCGGCCTCCGGCTCCTCGCTCTGGGCGAGCACGGTGCCGGGTTCCTCGTCGGACTCCTCGGTGTCCACGGCTCCGAGCTCGAGCTCCGCCGCGTCGAGGAGGTCCGTGGCCTCCTCCAGCGTGGAACCCACCATGTCCGGCACGGTCGTGCTCGGGCCGCCGAACAGCCACAGCAACGCCGCGAGCACCGCGAGCACGGCCGCACCGATCCCCACCCAGATCCACGGGGAGCGCGTGACGGGCGCCAGCACGATGACGTGGTCCTCGGGCACCTCGTCGGTCAGGGTGAGCTCGACCTCGCTGGGCTCGTACCCGTCGGCGGTGACCGCCAGGCGGTGCGTCGCCCGCGGGTGTCCGCCATGGTCACCACCGCTGGTGGCACCCTGCGTGGAGGCTGCCGGCGCCGGCGCCGGCAGCGCGGCCAGCGGGATCACGAAGCGCCCATCCGGATCGGTCGTCGCCTGGCCGGCGAAGGTCCCGTCCGTGGTCCGCAGCTTGACCTGCGCATCGAGGAGCGGTTCCTCGCTCTCCTCGGCGATGACCTGACCCTGCAGCTCCGCCGGGTGCAGCTCGACGGTGATCGGAGCGGTGAGACCGTCGCTGCCGAGCCGGCGTCGCGCGGTGAAGTAGCCGGGTGCCGTGACCTGGAGGTGGTGAGGTCCTTCACCGGCCACCTCCAGCGCGAAGCGGCCCGTGGCGTCGGTGGCGGTGCGACCGCGCTCGTGTCCCGCGTCATCGAGCAGCGCGACCTGGGCCTCGACGGCATCTCCCGGCGCCGCGTCGACCAGGCGGACCGAACCCGTGGCCCGGGCGATGTGGAGGTGGATCTGGACCCGGCTGCCCGGGTGCTGGTGCTCCTGCCGCTCGGTGAGCCGACCATCCTTGGTGACGACCACCTGGTAGGTCCCCGGCGCGACGCCGGCGACGACGAACCGGCCGTCCGCGACGGTGGTGGCACGCCCCACCAGCTGCCCGTCACGCGCGAGCACCTCGACCTCGGCGGCGTCAACCGGTCCGCCGTCGGCCGCGTCACTCACGCTCCCGCGCAGCGGCGAGGGGCCGTCGGGCTGCTCCTCGTGGAGGGGGACCGTGGGGTCATCACCGCCGGACTCTGCGGCAGGGGTGCCGGCGGGATCGCCGGACGGACCACCGGGGCCGTCAGCCGCAGGCTCGATCCGCTGCGTCGCGTCATCGGCGCCACCGGAGCCGGGCGGCGTCGGCGGTCCTGTCCCGGGGCCATCGGTCGGGTGCTGATCGGAGGTGCTCACCAGGTCTCTCCCCACACGTCGTCACGGCGAGTTGTAGCACGCCGTCCCGTGCCGGCAGCCTAGAGCGCGCAGCGATGCCGGGACATCACCCGTTGTGGGTGGCGGCTACCTCTGCGAGGAGACGTCGGAGCCGATCGGTGGACAGCGCCACCGGGTTCCCGCGGGTGGAACTGGCCTGCTGGACGGCCGTCACCACCTCCTCGGTGGGCAGGTCGTCGAGGTCGAGGGTGGGAAGCGCAGCGGCCGCGACCACCTCGGCGAACCAGTCCGCCAGCGCCTCCGGTTCTGCCGGCTCACCGGTAGCCAGGGTGGCAAGCTGTGCGTAGCGCTCCAGCGCCGACGACGGCTGCTCTGCCCGCAGCTGCTCCATGGTCGCCGACAGGACAGGGGCGGCGAACCAGCCGCAGAGCGCGCCGTGTGCCAGGTCCCGGTGGCCGCCGAGCACCGCAGCGAAGCCGTGCACCGTGCCGAGCTTGCTGTTGGCCAGGGCGATGCCGCTCAGCAGCGCGCCGTAGGCCAAGGCGTCGCGGTCGGCCTGGCTCGCACTCCCCTCCACCAGCCGCTCGAGGGCCGGGAGCGCGGCCTCTGCGCCCGTCAGCGCCGCCGTGGTGGTCGGCGGTGAGGCCAGGGGTGTGGCGGCGGCCTCCACGAGCTGTACGGCGGCATCGAGCCCTGCCGCCACCGCGACCGCGTGGGGCACCTGCTCGCTGCACTCCGGGTCGACCAGGGCGATGCGCGGGGTGAGCCGTGGGTCCCGCAGGCTGACCTTGCGGGCAGCGTCGGGGACGCCCAGCACGGCGTTGTGGGTGGCCTCTGCGCCGGTTCCGGCGGTGGTGGGCACAGCGACGACGGGAAGGGGATCGGTGGTCAGGGGGTAGCCGGCACCGACCACCTCGAGGTAGTCACGGGGTGCGTGCTCCTGGTTGGTCAGGAAGGCCGCCAGGGCCTTCGCGGTGTCCAGCACGCTGCCACCACCCGCGGCCAGGACCAGGTCGGGTGCTGCGGGACGGACCCGCTCCACCTCCGCGCTGACAGCGTCGAGCACGGGTTCCCCGGACACCATGACCCGTGCCACCTCGCTGTCGGCGTCGGGCAGCAGCTCATCGACCATCCCGGCGGTCGAGGCCGACACCACCGCCAGCACCCGGGCGCCGGCGGGCAGCAGGTCGGGGAGCTGGTGACGGGCCCCACGCCCGAAGACCACCTCCTGTGGCAGGCGCAGGCGCCAGGCAGCGGTCACGGTCATGGAGCCTCCAGTTGGACCGGTCAGCCGGCGTGCTGCTCGCGCAGGAACGCCAGGGCGTCGTCGGCGTGCACATCCATGTTGGTCTCACTGGCGATGCGGTGCAGCACGGTGAGGTCGCTGCCCAGCACGATGGTCTGCCGCTTGCTCGGGATCGGCCCGGGCCGCTTCGCGCCGAAGGCCTTGGCGACCGTGCCGTCGGGGTCGGCGATCAGGGGGAAGTCGAAGCGGTGCTCGGCGGCGAAGCGGGCCTGGGTGTCCTGGTCGTCGCGGCTGACCCCCACCCGACGCGCGCCCGCCGCAGCGAACTCCGCACCGAGGTCGCGGAAGTGGCAGGCCTGGGCGGTGCACCCGCCGGTGAAGGCCTTGGGGTAGAAGAAGACGACGAGGTGCTCACCGTCGGCCAGCTCGGACAGGGGCACGCTGCGTCCGTCGTCGAGGTCGACGGTGAGGTCGGGGATGACATCTGCGGTGGTGGCCACGGTGGACTCCTGGGGCGGGGTGGTGACGCGCAACGGTACTGAGCACGGGGCCGCAACCGTCGCGCCGAGCACTATCGTCAGGTGGTCATCGCAGCGGAGGGCACGATCGTGCGCATCATCGGCAACCTGTTGTGGCTGCTGTTCAGCGGCATCGAGATGGCGCTCGCCTACCTGTTCGCTGCGCTGCTGTCGGTGGTCCTGATCGTCACGATGCCCCTTGCGGTCCCCGCGGTGCGCCTGGCCGGCTTCACGCTGTGGCCCTTCGGACGCGTGGTGGTCCGCCGCGAGGGTGCGGGCGCGGGCTCGGTCATCGGCAACGCGGTGTGGTTCATCGTGGCGGGCTGGTGGCTGGCACTGCTGCACGTGTTCTTCGGGCTGTTGTTGGCGATCACGATCATCGGTATCCCCTTCACCGTGGTGCACTTCAAGCTGGCAGGGCTGGCGTTGACGCCCTACGGCAAGGACGTGGTCGAGGCGCGCTTCGCCCACCAGCACGACGTCGTCATCGAGCCGCCGGCACGGCCGGGTACGGCGGACTGAGACCCGCGAGGTGGCCGCGGACTGGCACCCGCGAGGCGCCCGCCGGCCGGTGCCCTCGTGCTGGTGCCCTCAGGCCTCTCAGACCCGCCGGTTGCGCCGGCCGGTGACCGCTGCCTGGGCCTGGGCGAGATCGGTCTCCCCCGGCTCGATCGCGGCGGCGAAGGGGGGCCGCCAGCGCGCCAGCACCCGCCGCGCCCGCACGCCCGGCACGAACTGCGTGAGGTCGATGCGCTCCACGTAGGCGCACGCCACCCGGTCGAGATGCTGGCGCACGGCATCGCGCTCGCGCTCGTCCCGGGCGACGGCCAGCGCCAGGGCGTTGTGCCAGCCCTGGGTCCGTGACGCCCGGAGCAGTGCCTCGGCCGCGTACTCGTCCAGGCGCATCGCCAGGGTGTCGAGGACCCGGCTGACCCGGGACTCCTCGGCGAGCACGGCCTGCGCGGCGGTGATGGTCTCCGCGAGGATGTGGTTGACCACCTCGTAGTCGTGACGTCGCCGCACCAGGGTGTCGCCCTGGAGGCGACCGTCGCGGACATCACCGACGTCGTGCATGGCGGCAGCCACGGCGAAGGGCAGGTCGTAGACGATGTGGGCGTTGATGCCGAGCAGCGCGTGCTCCACCACGCTGATCCGCGGTTGCCCTGCGGCCGCGAAGGCGGCACACCACGCCCGCGGACAGCTGTCGTCGCCACACTCCCAGGCGTGGTCGGCGTCGAAGTACAGCCGTGCGAAGCGTGCGGTGAGGATCGCGGTCCAGTCCGGGTCCATGAACCGACCGGCGTGGACCCCGTCGTGGATCGCCCGGGTCATCGTCGCGTAGACGGCCAGGAAGACGCGCCGGTCGTCCCCCGCCCCACGCAGGGCCGCGATGCGGTGGTCCATCCGCGTGAGGACAGCAGCGAGCTCCTCCGGCTCCCCGGCGGCGGACACCACCTCGTTGCCGTCGTCCGCGTCCACGAGGTCCACCTCCTGGTCTCCTGCACGTGGGCGTGCACAGCCCCGGGCGGGGGCAAGTGTTCCACGTCGACGGCCCGGCGGATGCCGCGGGTCTTGCCTGCCGGGAGGCGGCGCACCACGCGACACCGACCGCCGGCCACTGAACCTGACGTCGATGTCAGGTCTAGGATGGCACCGGCCGCACCCTCC